>Ga0265594_1001097_pt1 | contig 21499 bp, 23 predicted proteins | sample saktaG_11_FD_190147 | JGI IMG/M metagenome (GOLD analysis project Ga0265594, IMG submission 190147) | Saline water microbial communities from Sakinaw Lake, British Columbia, Canada - sak_2011_5_24_80m | ecosystem: Environmental > Aquatic > Non-marine Saline and Alkaline > Saline ... | reverse complement strand
TAGCATTTGCATGGTATTAACTGAGTTAGTTTTTACTAACTCCAGCCAACCACCAACCGATTCATTTTGCAACATGTTTTAAGTGCCTCATACTGTAAAGTATACCAGTGGCCAGTGCATTTATTGTTAAGTAATAGAATAAATTATAAAATAAATTTTTTAACTAAAAAAATTATGCCAGAAGAAAACACAACTTCGTCTTCATTTAATTTGGATGATTTCAGCAAAAAGGCCGAGGCATTTTATAATGAGATAAAAACCGAATTGGAAGGTAGGTATCGTGGGAAATACGCGGCGATTGATTTTGAGAGTAAGAAATTTTGGATTGGCGATACGGCTTCCGATGCTTTGTCAAAAGCAAAGACAGAATTTTCGTCAAAACTATTTTATCTTGTTCAGGTCGGATCGCCAGCAACTTTCACCGTGCAATCCATGATAAAAAGAACTGGATTGTTAAGCAAATCTTATGATACTCAGTGGGCAAATTGATGAAAGGAATCAATTATGGGTTGAGATTACGGTTGCAGGTCAACATAATCAGGAAACAATACCTGTTTTAGTTGACACTGGTTTTACGGGCGAGCTTCAGCTTCCTCTAAAAATTGCAGTGCCTCTTGGGCTTAGACTTGATGGCGTGGGAACATTTGAACTCGCAGATGGTAGTAGGTCAAGGCAAATGCTATTTTCTGCATCCATTTCTTGGGGAACGACAACAAGATTAGTTACCGTAAGCGTCACAGATTCAGACACCGCTCTGTTAGGCGGGGGTTTGCTTAATGGTTATGTTATGCTTGTTGATTTTGAACAGAAAAAATTGATAATAAAAGAACCTGGCACAGATGAACCTCAGGCTTCAGCAAATAATTCTGCTGAAAAAAGCGAGCCGTCTGACCTTTCTAACCAATTATGATTTTAGATTGGATAAAATGTGGTGGCAGTCAGTGGTGTAATTTTTTTAATCTTAATTTAGAGCACGCTCATTTTAAGAATTTTGAAGGCGTTTATATCATCTGGCATGGGGCTCCTAACCCCGCCGTAGTTCGTGTCGGTCAGGGAATTATAAAAGACCGTATAAGCGCACACCGGCAAGATCTTGAAATTATAAAGTATAAATCGTACGGTCTTTATGTTACTTGGGCGGAAGTCGCATCGCCTTATCGCGATGGTGTTGAACGGTATCTTGGTGAAAAATGGAATCCGAAAGTTGGAACTAAATTTCCAGACGTATCGCCCATAGAAGTAAATTCTCCTTGGTAATTTTATTCTATAAATTATAAAAAATGGAACAAAAAATAACATACGAGGCCTATATATTCTGTGATAACTGCCATTATCACGGTAAAATTGAAATAAATAAGGGAACCATTATTAATGAAACTCCCTGTCCTAATTGTGGTAATCTTATTATTAGTGTCGATCCGAACGGTGCGATTTTTGATCCAGCTAACAAAAGAAAACCAACAAGTTATAGATAATTTTTATGAGCGATTACGGTGATAAGCTTTTCAAAAGCAATGGAGTATTGTGGATAACTGTTGTGAATCAGCGGGGACATGAGTTTGTATCTGATACTCCGCTTTGCCCAAATTCCAGTTGTCACATGCCATTAGAGCAGAAAGAAAAAAATTATTTTTGTCCTAATTGTAACAAAATTTACCTCTGCCCATTAGGTTTTTTTGAAACTAAAAGGCGAGTTAAGGCTTTATGGGAAGGCCATAAAACTTTGAAGTTGCCGATTTATTCGTTAGATCTACCCCCGACCAAGGTTCTTGATGAAGACAAAGAAGATGAAAATTATTGGGTTCAGGCCAGAATAAGCGAAAAAGATGGTAAGAGAATGGCTGTTGTGTATTTTGGAGAACGCGTTAAGAATAAACAGACAAAAGAAGATTATGTTCAGGTTTTTTTGGATTTTGAAGATGAGCAACTACGTTTTGATAAAAGTAATAAAAATCCAATGAAATTATTGGCGAAGTTGACCGCAGAATTTCCTCAGTCAACAACCGAGATAAAACAATTAGACGGACGTTTGGGAAAGCCATAGCGTCACTTGGATCGCGCAAGGTGGATTAAACCCAAATTAAACTATGCCAGCAAACGCTGGCATTTTAGTTAGATTTGGGATATAAATAAGTAATTAAGTGAGCTGGGGAATGTTCCTGCGCATCCTAAATAGTCGCTAAACTGTTGAGAATCGCAGTTCTTACATTGCCCAGAGCCCACTGCAAATCTATTGCCTGCCCTGAGTCACGGCCGAAGGGTGCGACAAATATAAAAGCGTTTTTAATCAGGTTTGTTTTTTCGGGAGGATAAAACAATGCTCTTATGGATAATATTTTAGAAGTCGAAAATTTAAATGTTAATTTGGATGGAGAAAAGATTTTAGAAAACTTGTCTTTTAAAGTTAATCAGGGGGAAATTTTAACTATTTTGGGACCGAACGGAGCTGGAAAAAGTGTATTATTGAAAACTCTTTTAGGCTTTTTGCCGTATAAGGGGGTTATTAAGTGGAGTCGGAAACCAAAAATCGGATATTTGCCCCAAGGATTAAATCAACTAAGAGCTAAAGATTTGCCGTTGACAGTACAAGATTTTTTTTCATTAAAAAATATTTTACCAACAAACAACGAAATTGAAAAATATTTATCTTTAGTAGGGTTAGAAGAGAGTATCCTTTCCAAAAAAGCCGGGAGTTTGTCCGGGGGACAATTTCAAAGAATGCTTGTGGCCTGGGTTTTAATCTCTCATCCTGATGTTATTTTCTTCGATGAGCCGACAACAGGTATAGACATAGGTGGCGGTGAAACAATTTATTCGCTTTTGCACAATATATGGGAAAAAGAGAAACTGACTATTTTTTTAGTAACACATGATTTGAGTATCGTGTATAAACATTCAACAAATGTACTATGTCTAAGCCGTAAGGGACATTATTGCTTCGGCGCCCCAAAAGAAACCCTAAATCAAAAAACGTTGGAACAGATATTTGGAACAGAAATTAAATTATATGAGCATCATTAATATAGTTATATGTTGTATCAATTATTTCTTACTTTAATAAGTGGAATATTTATAGGTGGAGTCGCGGGTTATTTGGGTACATTAATGTTGTCGAAGAAAATGTCTGTAGTTGCAGGCCCTCTCGCTCATTTAGCTTTACCCGGAGTAGCCTTGGCTCTTATCTATGGATTTAGTATTTCTTTGGGCGCTTTCCCTTTTGTTATTTTGGGTGCAATTTTAATCTGGATTTTAGAGAAAAAAACCAAGCTTCCGATGGAAAATTTATCCGCAATTATTTTTGCGTCCGGGGTAGGAATTGCTCTTTTAATTTTACCTATCGGCAAAGCCGAGGAGGCTCTAGTCGGTAATATAACAAAAATAACTTTGCCAGAGACACTTATAACAGTTTTATTAAGTTTAGCTGTTTTTTATGTAGTGAAAAGAATTTATAAAAAAATGATGCTTATGAGTGTGTATGAAGATTTGGCTACAGTCGAGGGCGTTAACACAAGCCTATATAATCTGTTATATCTATTAAGTATCGCTGTTGTTGTAGCGCTGGGCGTGTATTTGGTAGGAGGATTAATAACCGCTGCGCTCATCGCCATCCCAGCGGCATCGGCCAAAAACGTAAGCAAGGGGTTACTATCCTATAAAATATCGGCTGTTATATTCGGTATTGTATCAGCGGTTATTGGCATTGTTGTTGCTCAATTTACTCAGCTCCCGACAGGCCCCTTAGTAATAATAGCTAATGTGGCCTTATTTTTGATTTCAATTATTTTTCGTAGGAAATCATCAGATATAGATTAATATTATAAATTTGTAGCCACCTTTCAATTGAGGTGGCTTTTAGATGGGGCAGGGTATTGACACGGGTTAGTTATGGGTCTATATTCAATATAAAGGATTAAAAATAAAGGTCGCTCCTCTTATACTAAAAATTTAATCATATAAAAATATGCCAAAATTAGATGGAACAGGTCCTTCGGGACAAGGTCCTAAAACTGGCAGAGGAATGGGTAATTGCGGTGGAGGTAGAGGAATGGGATGGGGCAGAGGATATGGATGCGGTTGTGGGGGCGGATTATTCGGAAGGATGTTTTACACAAAGGAAGAGAAAGCCGAATTGCTAAAAGACAGAGCAACAATGCTGGAAGAAGAACTGAAAGCAATCAAAGAGGAATTAGCTGGAAAAAAGGATCAAAAGTAAAAGAAGACTAAACCCAGTTATCTTTAAAGAAAGGCTGGGTGGTTTTCTTTAAAAAATAGTTTATCATAAAATAAGTAATGCCAATGAAAGAAAAAATTTCTATAATTTCAATACTGGTGAATGTTCTTTTGGCCGGCGTTAAAATCGCCGTTGGATTTGTTTCTCATTCTTCGGCAATTTTGGCCGACGGATTTCATTCTTTTACGGATATTTTTTCTTCAGCCATCGGTTATTTGGGGATCAGGGTCTCAAAAAAACCGGCTGATGAGAAACATCCTTATGGCCATTTTAAATTTGAGGTATTATCTGGTTTGATAATAACTGTTATTCTTTTTGCTACGGGTGTTATTATTATCTATGGAGCCTATAAAAAATTGTTAAATCCGGCAGTAATTAAATTTGGTTATTTGGGTTTTATTGTGATGGCATTCTCTGCTATTGTGAATGAAATAATGGCCAGAATAAAAATTGATTGTGGCAAAAAAGAAAGCTCTATTTCTTTGCTTTCGGATGGTTTTCATTCAAGAATTGATGTTTTCGCCTCTTTAGCTGTTTTTGCGGGATTATTTCTAAACAAATATTGGATTTATGCAGATTCGGTTTTAGCCATTTTGATCGGGTTTTACATTATTAAAGAATCTTTTACTCTTGGCAAGGAAGCGGCAGATTCCTTGCTTGATGTTTCTGCTGGTCCGGAATTGGAAAAAGGGATGAAGGAAATTGTGAGCACCCAAGGTATTAAACTTGTTTCTTTAAAAACTCAAAAAAAGGGTTTAGCCATCACGGCTAATTTAGAAATTGAATTACCAAACAATTTAAAAGTAGAAGAGGCGACAAAAATTTCGGAAGTTTTAAGAGAAAGATTAATGACGGGCATAGAAAATCTTTCTTATGTCGCCATCCAAATTAAAAGTCACGATGTTGAAACTGGATTTTATAAGCCGATTTTGGGTAGAGGATTCGGTTGGCAAAGGAAGGGTAAATTTAAAGACGAAATTGAGAAAGCGGAAGGCAGGGGACCGGGAGGACTTTGTGTTTGCCCAAAATGTGGATATGAAACTCCTCATCAGGCAGGAAAGCCATGCTCTTCATTTCAATGTCCAAAATGTAAAATTAACTTAGAAAGAAATTAATATGCCAAGACCAAGACTTTGCAGAAGAATAGAATTTAGTCCGAATATAACCTATTTTAAGCCTCAAGGAGTGCCGATGAGGGAATTAGAAATGGTTGAATTAACTACCGAAGAAGTGGAGGCTTTAAGATTGAGAAATATAAAAGATTTAGAACAAGAAGAGGCGGCTAAAAAAATGAATACCTCGCAAAGCACTTTTCAAAGAATTTTATCTTCGGCCTATAAAAAAATTACAGAAGCCCTAATAGAGGGTAAAGCCATAAAAATAATAAAATAAAAATATGACAAATAATGATAAAAAAATGGAGGATATTGAGGATTGGCGTGACGAACACGGTCAACCAAATTTTAAATTTCTCCAATCGCTTGTAAACGAAGGAGGCCCCTTGGCTTTAGAAAAATTAAAATCCATCGCCGACGACTTGAATGTATTTTATGATAATAGTACTTCAAGCGAAGAATTAGTTAAAAAAATAATATTAGCTACCCAAAGCGGTCTCAATACCACCACATAGTTTTTTATCATACCGCGTTATTATAAACGCCCCGTACTAGGCTTTGCCTAGTGGGGTCGCGTTTCGTTTGCCTTTTTGCTGAGGTGGTTTTTTATTTTAATTTTTTTGAGGATTATGGCTTGACAAGGTTCGTGGGCAGAGTAAGATAAAAAAATAACATTGTTGACACAAATCATTGGTGTCCTAATCTTGTCTTATTAAAAAAATAAAAAAGTAATAAAAAAATAAGTTCCATTAAATAATCTTGCGAAGCAAAATTGCTACGCAGAAATATTTGATAGGACAAGAAATATGAGCAAACTATTTTATCGCAGTTCTATACTATTAACCACCGCACTTTTTGTAGTCAGCGGTTTTTTTGTGTTTGCAGGAATCGCGTCTGCCGTAGATACAGTTTTGGGTGTTACCCAAATAACTGCAACAAAAACATTTGCAACAGCAGACGGAACTTATGCTAACGGTTGGAGTTGGGTTTTTGATGTTACTGTCCCAACAAACGAAACAACCCTAAATATGAAATTTGCTGATTGGGTCAGCGGTTCAAATATAATTTCAGCTGCAAATAATATCAGATTTTTTTCCGCTCAATCTTTAAATGCTTTTGACGCAGGCCACGCTATTACAATCAGTGCCGCTAATAATTACAGCGACAATATGTATTTAATGCCTAGCAGCGACGGTAGTGTAGCATTGGCTGGCAGGCAAATCCAGATAACAATCGAAGCCGCTGTTCCTATTGATTCAGTCGGAGGTTCTTACTCAACCAGTTATGGCATACAAACAGATCCTACACTCCCAGTTATTACGGCTCCGATAGACCAAACTTTTGAAGCAACGGGCGCAAGTACAACGCCAACATTAATTGAGGCCACTGCCACAGATATTGTTGACCCAAGCCCGGTTATCACTTATACTCCTCATTCCTTCCCAGTTGGCGAAGATCAAGAAGTTACTTGGACGGCGACAGACGTTTTGGGAACTCAAGCTTCCGCAACCTCAGAAGTAACAATCACAGACACTACAGCTCCAATTATTACAGCCCCGGCAGACCAAACTTTTGAAGCAACGGGCGCAAGTACAACACCAACATTAACTCAGGCCACTGCCACAGATGTTGTTGACCCAAACCCAGTTATTACTTACGCTCCTAATTCTTTCCCGGTCGGAGAAACCACAGTTACTTGGACAGCGACAGATGCAGCTGGAAAATCAGCAACTATTACCTCAACAGTAACTATTATAGACACCACGAAACCAACTATCAACGGAACGCCAGTAGATATTACCGTTGAATCCGCATCGGGCTTAGGCATGGTTGTAACATATATTGCTCCAACTGCCACAGATTTAGTTGATGGCACCGTAGTAGTAAATTGTTCGCCGGCTTCCGGCTCAACCTTCGTATTGGGAACCATAGCAGTAACTTGTACAGCTACTGATACAGCAACCAATACAGCCACGTCGACCTTTAATGTAACGGTTCAGGATACCACAGCGCCAACTCTTAATGTCATAGGATTTACAGCCAACGGCATCTCGATGCCTGGCGATATTAATAGTGGCTACTCATTGAGTATCAATGGCAACGCTAACACACATTATCAAATTCAGTTTGCTACAGGTTCTGTAGCTTTAGAAAATCTTCAAACTGAAGATGTGGGATTAGTCTTGCAACCAACTGCTGGTCAGACTGTTGCTTTGCAAACATTCTATTCAACTAATTATCCAGTTGTTTACGAAGCTTATCTAAAAGATGCTGCTGCGGGCATTAACCCATTCGCTTACATAAAAACTGGTGGAACCGCAATCCAAATTTTGGATGGTGCTCAAAAATTCTTGGCAGATACAGAAACTGACATGCTCGTTCCTGGAAATTATCCATTGGGAGCATATACAGTCACAGGCACAATTCACGATGTCACGGGCAATCCAACTACCGTTACATATATTCTTAGGGTAGTTGACACCACAGCCCCGGTCATCACAGCACCAGCAGACCAAACCTTTGGAGCAACGGGTCCAACTACAGCCATAATTCCACCAACATTAATTGAAGCTACTGCCACAGATAATATTGACCCAAACCCCGCAATTACTTATGATATCCATTCCTTCCCGGTAGGCGAAACCACAGTTATTTGGACAGCGACAGATGCTTCTGGAAACTCATCAACCACTACTTCAAAAGTGACTATTACAGACGCTACAGCCCCGGATATTACAGCCCCAGTAGCCCCAGACCCACAAACGTTTGAAGCAACAGGCCCGACCACGACCCCAATATTAGTTGAGGCCACTGCCACAGATGTTGTTGACCCAAGCCCAGTTATTACTTACACTCCTCAGGATTTCCCAGTTGGTGCGAATCAAGAAGTTGTTTGGACAGCGACAGATGCTTCTGGAAACTCATCAACCACTACTTCAAAGGTAACAATTACAGATAAAACAACTCCAACAATTAGCGCTACCTCAGATATGACTGTTGAAGCCACATCAGCCGCAGGTGCAGATGTGATATATACTCCCCCAACAGCCACAGATTTAGTTGATAGCACAGTCACAGTAACCTGCTTGCCAGCTTCTGGTTCAACCTTCCCAGTTGGAGAAACTACATTAGTAACTTGCACAGCCACTGATAGCGCGACCAACACGGCAACATCAACCTTTACAGTAACAGTTCAAGATAAAACAGCTTCGGTCATCACTTTGCTCGGCATTGGTAATAACGGAAATCCGTCTTATGTGATAGTTGGTGAGTCATATGTTGATGCCGGAGCAACGTGTACGGATTTAGTTGACGGAGATTTAACGGTAAAAATTGTTGTCACCGGTTTACCCATAAACACATCGGTTCTCGGTTCTCATACTGTTAATTACAGTTGCACTGATAATGCGGAGAATACAGTTACAGCCGATAGAACAGTTAATGTAATTACAGCCAGCCAAAAAATTACAATTAATAGTAGTATTGGCGGTTCGATTAGCGCCGTCGCAACAACATTTACGAATCCAAAATATGAAATTACTGCGAACGCCGACTATTATATTGTAGATGTAAGTGTTGATGGCAGTTCAGTAATTGGCCAAACAGGATTTGAGTGGATCACGGGAAACACAGACGCTAGTTATACTTTCACCAATGTTATCGCGCCACACACTCTTTCCGCCACCTTTGAATTAAATCCGCCAGTTACATTGACCAGCATTGCAATAATAACTCCAGCTACAAAACTTTCTTACACCGTCGGCGAATCATTGGATATCGCAGGATTAATGGTGACCGGAACTTACAGTGATGCCAGCAAAAAAGTTGAAACAATCACAACCGGCGACGTTCTAGACTTTGACAGCTCGGTCCCAGTTATTGGCCAAGTTTTGACAATTACATCTGGCGGAAAAACCGCAACTTACACGGTTGATATTTTTGTGCCGGCAGATATAAATAAGAATGGACAAGTTGATGCCGCTGATTTTATATTATTAAAGCAAAATATGGGCAGAACTGGATGCGTGTTGAGCAACTCATATTGCGATGGAGCAGATATAAATAAGAATGGACAAGTTGACTTCGCTGATTTATTAATCCTACAGGCTTCTTTTGGACCAATTGCGGTAATCAGCCCAGCAACAGTAAATCTTGGAACAGCGAGTAACTTCGTTATCCTATCAAAATCAGGAATTTCAACCACCGGAACTACTGCAATTACTGGAGATATTGGAGTTAGTCCAGCTGCCGCTAGTTATATAACTGAGTTCGGTCTATCGTTGGATTCCACAGGTTGTTTTTCTGTGGCAGATCCATCAGGTTTGGTGATTGGAAAGATTTATGCTGCTGACTACGGCACTAATGGATGTAAAACGCCAGCCGTTTTAACAACGGCTGTATCTGATATGCAGACTGCTTACACTGATGCCGCTGGGCGACCGCACGGAGTCGGTCCTAACTTGAATCTCGGAGGTGGAACTGTCGCTACCCAAACCCTTGCCCCTGGCGTCTACACATGGGGTTCCGATGTGACAATAACAGGGGATATTACACTTGCAGGCACAGCAACAGATGTTTGGATTTTTCAGATATCAGGAACTCTTAATCTTGCCGACGGTGTGAAAATTAATCTAAGCGGCGGCGCATTGCCTCAGAACATCTTCTGGCAGGTTGCCGATGTTGTGACTCTTAAACCCGGTTCGCATCTTGAAGGAAATATATTGGCTCAAACAAATATCGCAATGCAAACTGGCGCAACATTAAACGGTAGGGCATTGGCACAGACCGCAGTTACGCTCGATGCTAATGCCGTTACGGTTCCCTAGTAATTTAGTATTAACAGGAAATTGCAAAAATGAATATGAAAAATAATAAATTAAAATTAATAATTGCGGTTATAGTGGTTTTACCACTGTTGGCTTTGGGTAATTTTGCATCAGCTTCTTATACGGAGGGAATTTTAACCACCGGGCTTAACGCAAACAACGGCCAGACAGTTAATGGAGTTGTTATTGCTCCGCCAACAGCAGGTCCTGTTGCCGGAACATATACTTTGGCTCAAAGCGTAACCTTGTTCGCTTCCGGCTCGTCATCAATCCATTTTACTTTTGATGGAACCGTTCCAAGTTGCGATAGTTTAATGGCATACCAAACTCCAATTCCAGTTTCGTCATCACTGACAATTAAAGCGGTTTCTTGTTATCAAGATAATCTGTTTAAAATTTACTCTTCATCTGTTGCGGTTTTTGTTTATGTGATTGAACCGGTTGCAATTCCAGCAGTTGTTGGCGGAGGCGGTGGCGGCGGAGGTGGCGGAACACCACCCGCAACAGCCAAAACAGGCGACATAAACAGCGACACTAAAGTTGATAAATATGATTTTGCTATGTTGATGGCTGCTTGGGGTCAAACCGGCTCAAATTCAGCTGACCTAAATCACGATGGTAAAGTTGATAAATATGATTTTGCTTTATTAATGGCAAATTGGGGACTATAAAAATTAAAAATAAAATATGAAAAACACTAAAATAAAAATTATATTATCAGTGATTATTTGTTTGTCAGTTGCTGGTTTCGCAGGAACGGTAGAAGCAGCATCTTCTTTGTATGTTTCGCCAGCAGCCTCAACTAAAACTGCCGGAGATATATTCACTGCGTCTGTAGGATTTAGTGCTTCTGGAAGTAAAGTTTGTGCAGTTGAAGGCACATTAGTTTTCAACGGATTATCTTGCCAAAGTATAACTGTAGCAAGCGATGTTATGGCACAATCTTCGCCAACCTGTTCAAACCCTCATTTCTTAATTGGTATACCAAACTGCGCCACATCAGATAAAGCATTGTTAACAGTATCAGTTAAGGCAGGGAGTGCCGGCATAGCCTCAATTAACGCCACGGGCGTTGATATTATAGGCGAGGGGGCATCGGTGGGTTCGGCTTCGACAGGTGGAAGCTACACAATCAATGCTGTTCCAATCCCAGTCCTAACACCAACACCAACACAACAGGTTACGCAGTCGGTAGAAGAGATAACTCCAGAAGTTACAACTCCAGCCGAACAAGTAGCTCCGGAAAATAACATTCCAACAGGTGTCGGAGCAGCAGCAGGAGCAGCCGCATTAGCAAATACAGGAGCATCAGCATGGTTTAACTGGATTTTGATAATAGTGGTAATTTTGCTTGTCATCTACGGTATTTATTACTTAGTAAAGAGAAAAAAGAAATAATATGAATAAACTGTTTTCCAGATTATCAATCGTAATTTTGGCGGTGGCAGGTTCAGTTGTTAGCGCTTCGCAAGCGTTTGCGGAAGTCTCCGGAAGAAGCTTAGTGGCAGACATGGCGCCGGCCGACTTATCTGCGGTTATTTCAAGATGGCCGTATTTAGTGTTGATAGGAGCGATTCTTATTGTCCTCCTTTGTTTGGTAAACATCTTTTACCGCATTAAAGAAAAAAAATAAGGAAACGAACCCTGTTAAGTAAAAAATATAAAAACAGCCCCGCCATGGCGGGGCTGTTTTTAGTAGTTGTTTTTCGGGGTTAAAAATGATAATCTAACATAATAGTCTGTTGCCGTACAAAATTTTAAATGAAGGAAAAAAAAGAAAAAAGTTCAAATTTTTTCCAGAGAAAGTCGCGGGTCCTTGATAAGGTCGGGACCGTGAACGATTTGATACTTTTTTGCATACATTCGATTATCGCAAACTCCGAGCAGTGCAGTTTTGAAAGATTAATAAAGGAGTGTTTTACTTTGTTTCCGGAAACATTGAGGTTCACAAGATATCCGATTTGGCCGGATTCCAGAAAATTAGACAGGCCCTTGCGCGCGCTTAGGGACGAAAAATTGATAATCGGCGACCCGAAAACTTATTTTATTCTTACAGAAAAAGGAGAAGAAAAAGCATCTTTAATTTCAAAACGTTTGCGTCAGGGAAAATTACTATAAATTTTAAAAAAAATGAACCCAAAAAAAATTACGCAAGATTGGCTTATAAAGAAAGACTTTTCTAAAATACCCGTGGATCTGATAAAAAAAATTGCGCTAATAGCCGGAGGCATTTTTCTGGCAGTTTTATTTTTTGTATATTTTGAAGTGTATACTCCGGTAAACCCCGATTCTCACGAAATGGTTGTTTTTACAGTAGAAAAAGGATGGGGGGATAATAATATTGCCGACAGCCTTCAAAAATCAGGGATAATAAGAAGCAGTTATTTTTTTAAGTTTTATGCCATATTGTCTTTAAAACATTCTGTGTTGAAGGCGGGAAAATATAATTTATCTCCAAAGATGTCTATCTATGAAATTGCAAACAAAATGGCAAGGGGCGATATTATTAAAAATAAGCTTACAATTTTAGAAGGGTGGACCGAAAAAGACATAGGAAAATATTTGGAGTTAAAGGGTATTTGTAGCCAAGATGATTTTGCGTTGCTTATTAAAAAAGATTACTCCGCCGAATTCGCTTTTTTGAAGGATAAACCAAAGGGACCCGAAGGGTACCCCGACCTCGAAGGGTATCTTTTCCCCGATACTTATGAAATTGCCGAAGGCGAGGTGTGCCAAGACGTAATAGACGCCATGCTGTCAAATTTTGATAAAAAGCTGACTCCGGAGTTGAGGGTTAAAATCGCAAACGACCCAACCGGCGCCCCGAAATCTATTTTTGACATAGTCACCATAGCCTCTATTATAGAAAAAGAAGTCAGGACCTTAGGCGATAAAAAAATAGTTTCAGGTATTTTGTGGAAAAGGCTTGCGATAGGGATGCCCTTGCAATTAGATTCGACAATTAATTATATTACGGAAAAAAGCGACCCAAGCGTTCTGATAAAAGACACTAAAATAGATTCTCCATATAACACTTATAAGTATAAGGGTTTGCCCGCAGGCCCTATTTCAAACCCCGGAATAGATTCAATAATAGCCGCTATTTATCCGACGCAAACGAATTATTTGTACTGGCTCTCTGACGGCACAACGCACTTCAGCGAAACATTAGAACAACACAACGCCGCCAAAGCAAAATATTTGCGATAAAAATATGCAAAAAGAAGCTAAAGAGAAAATAAAAAAACTTGTTAAGAAATATGAAGAAGCTAAGGCTTCCGGCAAATTGAAGTCGTATAGTGAAGAGGAAACGAAAAAAGGTTTTATTGAGCCACTTTTTGAGATGCTTGGCTGGGATGTCAGTAATAAAAAAGAGGTTTCATTGGAAGAATCGATTTCTTCACAAAGGGTAGACTACGGTTTTTATTTAGATGAAAGAATTAAATTTTATCTTGAAGCCAAAAAATTTAATGTTGATTTGTATAGTGAAGATTTTGCCAATCAGGCGATTCGTTATTCTTTTAACAAAGGGGCTGTCTGGGCTGTTTTGACTAATTTTGAAACTCTGATTATTTTTAACGCTCAGGACATCGAAAGAAAACTAACCGACAAAAAACTTTTAACGATTCATTATAACGAGTATGTTGATAAATTTGATAAATTGTGCCTTTTATCAAAAGAAGCGTTTGAAAAAGATTTATTGGATAAATACGGGGAGGAAGTGGGTAAAAAAACCGAAAGAGTTCCGATAAGTTCTCTTTTGTATAAGGATTTGCAAGAATGCCGGGAAATTTTAATTAAAGACCTAAGTCAATGGAATAAAAGTGTAAGTTCGGACGACCTTGATGAAGGAGTGCAGAAAATTTTAGATAGGCTTTTATTTATAAGGGTGGCGGAAGATAGAGGGGTTGAGTCGGCAACGCTTATCCCGATGGTCAGAGAATATTACAGCAGGAAAGAGCAAAATGGAACACTATATGAAATGATGGTTGAAAAATTTAGGGAATTGGACACTTTTTATAACTCAAATTTGTTTTCAGAACATCCGTTTGAAAAATGGGAGGAATTTAGCGGAGCTACCTCAACGGTTATAAATAAACTTCATGGTAAAGATGGCTATTACGAGTATGACTTTAAGGTAATGCCATCGGATGTTTTGGGCGCCGTCTACGAAAATTATTTGTCGCACCGGTTATCAAAATCAAAAAAGGGTACAACCGTTTCTAAAGATGCCGGAAAAAGAAAAGAGCAGGGAATTTATTACACGCCAAGCTATATCGTTGATTACATTGTAAAAAATGCATTAAGTCCTGTTTTGGAAAAATGTAAAAGCGTTTTAGATGTCAAAAAAATTAAGGTTTTAGATCCAGCTTGTGGCTCCGGCTCGTTTCTTATTAGGGCAGTTGATATGATAGCTGAAAAGTACAAAAGTTTTGGATATGAAGACGAAAAGTTGTTAAAACGCCAAATCATTGAAGAAAACATTTATGGAGTTGATCTAGACCCACAGGCTGTTGAAATAACCAGATTAAACTTGCTTATAAATGCTTTATCAGAAAGAACAAAATTTTCTCCGCTTAAAAATATTAAAAACGGCAACTCCTTAACTTTTGATTGGAGAGGAGAATTTCCTGAAGTATTTGAACAGGGCGGTTTTGATGTAATTATTGGTAATCCTCCGTATATAAAGGAATTTGTCAGCAAGGATGCCTTCGATGAATTGCATAATAGTCCATATTATCAGGGTAAAATGGATATTTGGACAATGTTTGGATGTATCGCTATTGATTTGTTAAAAAACGGAGGTATTTTGAGTTTTATCGCTCCAAGTAGTTGGATATCAAATAACGGCGCCAGTATTTTCAGGAATAAAATTTTGAAAGAAGGTGAGCTTAAAACTTTTATTGATTTCGGCGACTATAAGGTTTTTGAACAAGCAGGAATACAAACGATGATTTTTGTTTTTGAGAAAAGAAAACCAAGTAAAAAATATTCAGTTAATTATTTAAAAATTAACGATAAAAATATTACAGAGGATAAATTAATAGTCGATATTTTTGGTAAGAAAATAAAAATCAATATTGAGCCAGAAAAATTGATTGGTAAAAATATAACATTTTCTACATCAGAATCTGACTCAATTTTAAACAAGATAATTCAAAAGGGTAATTATTATTTGCTTGATAATGATTTAACGCAAGGGATTGTTCCTAATCCAGATGTAATAAATAGTAGGAATATAAATAGAATATCTGCCAACGATATAAAACAATTTAATATAAAAATTAATGATGGCGTATTTGTTATTCCCAAAAAATATCTAAATGTTTCTGATTCAGAAAAAAAATATATTAAACCGATTTTTGATACAGATCAAATTGGTAGATATAGATTTGATAAAGATAATAAAAAAGAATTGATTTATATTCCAAAGAAAGAAGAAATATCAAAAAATTCAATACTTATAGAACATCTAAATAAATATCGTTCAATAATGGAAGAACGCAGAGAGAATCTAAGTGGTTCTATCAGGTATTATAATTTACATTGGCCCAGAAATTCAAAATATTTTGAAAAAGGGCCAAAAATAATTTCTGTAAGAAAGTGTAAAATACCGACATTTTCATATACGGAAGATGAGTGTTATGTGATGTTGACTTTTAATATCATAAAAACAGATAAAATAAATTTAAAATATCTCACAGCATATTTAAATTCAAAACCTGTTTATTTTTGGTTGAAACAGAAGGGTAAGCTTCAAGGAGATATGTTTCAAATTGATACAGAGCCATTACAGCAAATACCTATTTGTGTCGGCGACAAAAACCAACAAAAACAAGTGATAATTTTAGTTGATAAAATGCTTGAGCTGAATAGGGAATTGCAAAAGGCAATGGAAAATTCGGAAAAATGGAATTTAATTAAATTTGAAATTGAAAAAACCGACAGGAAAATTGACCAAGAGGTTTATAAATTATACGGACTCACGGAAGCCGAAATAGAAATCGTAGAAGGTTCTAAAAAAGAATAATATGAAAGTAATGTTTTTAGATGAATCTGGAGATCATAGTTTAGATAAAATAGATTTATCTTATCCAATGTTTGTGTTGGCGGGTTGCATTTTTGATTTTGATTATTACTCGGCTGTCGCTGAGCCAAAAATTAATGAGCTGAAAATCAAACACTTTGGAAAAATTGATGTGATATTGCGCTCTTACGATATCAGAAAGCAAAAAGGATCTTTTTCGTCTTTGGTGGACAGGAAGAAGCGAGAAGCTTTTTATGTGGATTTAGATAATTTGGTAAAATCGTTTGATTTTAAAATTATTGCAGCTGGAATTAATAAGTCAAAGTTGAAAAATCAATATCATGAACCCGATAACCCATATAACTTATGTTTGCAATTTATACTAGAAAGGGCAGTAATGTTTCTTGGCAGATCTAATGATAAATTGATTTTTAGGATTGAATCAAGGGAAACTCACAATGATAGAAAACTTGCGGAAGTATATGAAAAGTTTCGTTTAATTGACCATCAATATTTTAAGAAGGAAGAGATACAGTCAAAAATTGTTGATTTTTCCTTTAATCAAAAAATTCAAAATATAGCGGGACACCAAGTAGCTGATTTAATGGCTTATCCAATAGGTGTTTCTATTCTAGATAGTAATAGAGAAAATAGTGCTTTTGAGATAGTAAAAACGAAATTTCACAGTAAAAATGGAGTATATCAGAATTATGGGTTAAAAATTTTTCCATAAAAAAAGAGGGCCCAGGAAAGCCCTAGTCCCTCTTCGTTCGTCAATTTTTAGTGGCACTTGGCTACAGCTTGGATAGCCGTGACAGGGCCAAAGCCCTCCAAGAGCCAATTTAAGTGTAGCACGTGTCAAGGTTGAAAGTCAATTAACCTGTGGATAACTCTTGACACGAAGGGCACAATGGATTAAGATAGAAACATAATTAATAATCCGCAGACAGCAGGTTCCTGAGCCTTCGCGAAGGGTTAAATCCTGCCGAGGAAAAAATTACAGACGTTCGACGTCCGTAAATTCTCTTGTCTGCATTAAAGCAGATTTTTTATTATGGCGCTTACAAAAATACAAAAAACAAAGCAAATAGAAAGCGTAAAAGAAAAGATTGCAAAAGGACCCAAGGGGTACCCTTCAGTTGTTTTCGTTGATTTTGCAAAGGTTCCGTCAAAAGATATGTTTAGTTTGAGAAAAACATTGAAAGAGGCGGGATGCGGCCTGAAAGTTGCTAAAAAAACATTAGTAAGGATTGCTTTTGGGCAGTCCGGAGTTTCTTTTTGGAATAAAATAAAAGAAGCTATTCCCGGACAGCTAGCATTGGTTTTTGGAAGACCCGCGAACGGCGGGTACCCCGATGAAATAGCGCCGGCAAGAATCGCAAACACTTTCGCAAAAACACAGGAAAATTTGAAAATATTGGGAGGAATTTTTGAAAGCAGATTCATTGATAAAGAAAGGGTGTCGGTGTTAGCCAACATCCCGCCAAGAAACGAATTATTGGGCAGATTGGTCGGCTCTATTTACAGCCCAGTTTCAGGTTTTGCAAGAGTTTTGGATAAAATCAGACAAAGCAAAGAGGCAGTTTAAAATATAAATTATTAATTTAAAATAAAAAATATGGCAGAAGACAAAGTGGTCGTAGACCAAACAAAAATACCCGCCGAAAGTCCTGCGGACAATCAGGCGGGCAAGGACGTGCAAGTTCCGGAAAAATTTCAGAAACTTGTTGGAGAAATAGAAAAAATGCCGGTTGTAGAATTAGCAGAATTAGTAAAGGTGTTAGAAGCCAAATTTGGCGTTTCAGCAGCCGCTCCAGTAGCAGTTGCAGCAGCAGCCGCAGCTCCGGTTGAGGAAAAAACATCCTTCAACGTTGAATTGAAAGAAGTCGGAGCCCAAAAAATAGAAGTTATTAAGGTTGTCAGGGATGTAACTGCAAAGGGATTGAAGGAGTCAAAAGATTTGGTTGACGCAGCAGCAGCCGGCACAGCCCAAATGGTTAAAGAAGGAGTAAAGAAAGAAGAGGCCGACGAAATTGCAAAAAAATTCACAACTGCCGGCGCTAAAGTTGAGATTAAATAACATTTGTTATTTAATCGAAATCCTGAGCTTGTCGAAGGATTGAAATTAAACAAAAAATAGGGGATTAATCCCCTATTTTTTGTTACGGCGTTTTATTTTTATCAAACCCTTGGCAAACACCAAAATATATATATGATAAAGTCGTAGCACCTTGTAATTGTTATGTACCGTTAGACCAAGTGTGTCTAAGGACAAACCATCGAAGAAGGGAAGGATGAAGAAATGGAAAGAACAACGAAGAAATTCAGCAGCAACAAAGCCTTGTCCGCAGTCGTCATTTTCACGGCAGTTTCGGCTCTCACGTTTTTGACAGCCTGCGAGAAAAAGGAGGAGGCTGCCAAATCCACAACTGTTTTGGCAAAGCCCACCTCCATCGACCAGCAGGTCGACAACGTGGCAAAGGAGGTTAAGGAAACTCCTGCCGCTTACCAGGATTTCCTGCAGCAGATGATTGATGTTGCTTGCAGAAATAACCCTGGTCTGGCGTTGCAAGTGGAACAGTACGCAACCGAAGAAGCAAAACAGCAGATAACAGAATTGGTCAAGGATGCCAGAAAAGCGTCTGCTGCTACCAAGCAATACGAAGACCAGCTCAAGACCAAAGCGCAGTCTGCCAATCTTCTGGGCCAGCAGCTCGCTGATCTTCGCCAAGAGAATGCGAGGCTGGGTGAGGCAAAGAATGTCAACGTAAAGAAGATTGACGATCAGGGGGCAGAGATAGCCTCACTTACGAGCAAGGTCTCCGGGTTGCAAACGCAGTTGGCAAACGCAAAGAAGTGGGACGACAAAACACAGGGCCTCTTCGCCACGGAACCTTTACATGACAAGGATAACAATAAAGGAAGTGTCGTGTACCGACCAGTGTACTGTCTACCTTCTTCCGGGAAATTACTCAAAAACTGACCAAACCAGCCTTGTCAAGGGTGAGACGATCAAAGCAAAATTTGCTGCGGTTATTATAACCGACAAACATAAAGAGCACACCCGTGCTCTTTTTTTTATCCTCGGAAACCTTGACAAAAGCAGGAATATATATATGATAAAACCGTAGCACCTTGTAATTATTATTCGCCGTGAAACTATGTGTTCTACGGACAGCCTAGTAAAGAAAGACAAAGGAGAAAGACAATGTTTCCGAAAACTAAAAAAGAAAACGGCAACAAGCTCGTGTCCGTCATACTCGCTATTGCAACGATCTCTGCACTTTTGTTTCTGACTGCGTGCGAGAAGAAGGAAAAGGCTGTTCCGTCTTACGAGCAGGGCTTTACCAAGGGCGTTCAGTCCGTAAAGCCCATTTCCATCAACCAGCAGGCAGAAAACGTGGCAAAGATGGTGAAGGAAAACCCGATCGCTTACCAAGAGTTCTTGCAGAAGATGGTTGACATTGCCTGCCGGAACAATCCCGGCTTGGCTTTGCAGGTTGAGCAGTACGCCAGCGCCAAAACGAAACGTCAAATGGAACAACTTCTCGAAGATGCCAGCGTGCAAAAGCTTGCCGAGCAGAAAAGCAAGATAGATTCTCTTAATGACTGGGTTTCTATCTCGCGGATGGATCTCGCCGATATGCAAAAGCAGATTGTCGGCCTCCGGCAAGAGAACGCTTCGCTTAAAACAACGAACGCGGTTATTGCCCCGCTTCAGGAGCAGGCTGGAAAATCAGATAAATTGATATTAGCCCTACGTAAAGAGCTAGCGGATGCCGATAGTAAATATAATAAGTTGGCGAAACTTCTTGGCAAGGATCCGAAAGACGGCGTGCCCGTTTTGCTTACTAATAAGTGGGTTGCCGACGAAGCCGTCCTAGAGATATTTAATAAGGATGCGGGAAAAGAAAAGCCAGCGGTGTTCCTTTTACAACCGAATAGAAGTGTTATCGCACATACTCTTCCGGGAAATTACATTTATAATATTTATAGTCTTAAATATAGATATAATCTCCCGCCCGACCGTATTCTCTGGCAAGGGCAACTCGAAATAGCGGTCACAGACGATGTTTCATATTGTGCTCCTGGAGGTGGCAAGTATAATGGGCACATAGAGATAAATAAATAAACAGCGCTTTAGCATAGAGAGCACACCCGTGCTCTTTTTTTTATCCTCGTAAACCTTGACAAACACCAAAATATATATATGATAAAGTCGTAGCACCTTGTAATTATTATTCGTCGTGAAACTATGTGTTCTACGGACAGCCCAGTAAAGAAAGAAGGAGAAAGACAATGTTTCCGAAAACGAAAAAAGAAAACGGTTTTACGATTGCTGAACTGCTTGTCGTCGTCGGTGTTATTAGTGTTATTCTTTGTATCGTTGTTGGCGCGCGTTACAATACGGCGCACAAACAGGAACAGGGGAATCTTAAAGACAAAGCAGCTTCTTCCAAGGAAGGATCCGGCAAGGGCACCCAATCGGTCACCATCAACCAGCAAGCCGACAATGTTGCAAAGATGGTGAAGGAAAACCCGATCGCTTACCAAGAGTTCTTGCAGAAGATGGTTGACATTGCCTGCCGGAACAATCCCGGCTTGGCTTTACAGATAGAGCAGTACGCCACCGTGGAAACGCAACGCCGGATGGAACAGCTCAGCAAGGACGCCAGCGTGGCAAAACTCACTGAGCAGAAAGCCGAGATCGACGCTCTTACCGTGCAAGTTGGCAAGCTGAAGGTAGAGAAGGAGGGGTTAGCCACAAAATTAGCTTCAGCTAATAGTGAATATAACAATCTTAGGAAATCCATCAGTAAGGATCCGAAAGATGGCGTGCCAGTTCTGACAACTAGCACCTGGTTGACGCAGTGGGCTCATATAAAGATATTTAAGGTGGGGAAAACAAATGCTGATCCATGGGAATTCTCTGTAGGTCCAGGCAAGACGATCGTTCATCTTCCCCCGGGAAATTACGTATACGATATCTATGCGATTTATGAAGCCGGCGATTCAAAAAGAACTAAAACAAATAAGTTATTCAAGGGGCAGTTGTATATGACGGTTGATGATAAGCCATCTTACGGAGCCTCTGGAGACGGATATTACTACGGTCACATAGAGATTGGCACATAGAAGCAATATTTTCCTATAGAGCACACCCGTGCTCTTTTTTTGTTCAAGCCACTGAACATAGTTTACAGTCTATTAATTGATTTTTTGCCTCTTCGACCTCTTCTTTTTTGTGATTTAGCTTGGCGTCAATAAACTTCATTAAAGTCTCGATTTGTTCTTTCTT
>Ga0265594_1001093_pt1 | contig 21555 bp, 22 predicted proteins | sample saktaG_11_FD_190147 | JGI IMG/M metagenome (GOLD analysis project Ga0265594, IMG submission 190147) | Saline water microbial communities from Sakinaw Lake, British Columbia, Canada - sak_2011_5_24_80m | ecosystem: Environmental > Aquatic > Non-marine Saline and Alkaline > Saline ... | reverse complement strand
GGCTTTCTCTTTGGCAATGTCCTCAGTTTTTGTTTCTGATAATGGGAGTAGGTATTTTTATTACAATCCTTCTTTCCTTTTTAATTGGAGCTGAGTTTATTGACGATCCAGAAACGGTTGCTTTAATCGTAATCATCATTACAGTGATACTACTCACCATTGCTTTTGTCATAACTAGAAGCTTTGAAAAGTTAGCTGAGGCATCTAGGCTAAAATCAGAGTTTGTTGATATAGTTTCCCATCAACTTAGATCGCCACTGACTAATATTAAATGGACCTTTGAGGTTTTATCTGCTAAGGATTTTGATATTAGTGAAGATAAGAAAGAAGAGTATTACATTAATGTAAAAGAAAACATAGTGAGAATGGTAGAACTAGTAGATGATTTGCTTATTGTTTCTAAAATAGAAGAAGGAGCCTTCTCTATTCATAAATCAGAGATTTATTTGGAAAAAACAATAAGAGATTTAATTGATCGGTATAAAGTTTTTGCGGAAGCATCTGATATTGACTTAGTTTTTTCTCCTGATGATAATATTGAGGTAATAATGGCTGACGCTTCAATGCTCAAACTTTTAATAGAGAATTTGATTGATAACGCTATTCGTTATACAAAAGGAGGAGGGAAAATAGAGGTTAAATATGAAAAGAGACCAAAAGAAATACTCTTTTCTGTTGAAGACGAAGGAGTAGGAATACCGGAGAAAGATAAGAAATTTATCTTTCATAAGTTTTTTAGAGCGGAAAATGCTTTAAGAACAAGAACAAAAGGCAGTGGTTTAGGACTTTATGTTTGTCGATCAATTGCATTGAAATCAGGGGGAAGAATATGGTTTAGTTCTATTGAAAATAAAGGAACAACTTTTTATTTCACAATTCCATTATAATTAACACGACACTAATACGCCAATGATTCACCAATGTTACGAATGTATTCGTATTATTGGTGCCAATTTGTATATTGGTGGCGAGTATATATGAAAAAGATATTATTTGTAGAAGATGAAGCGACTCTTCAAGAAGCCTTTGGAGGTTTTTTAAGACAAGCTGGTTATAAAGTGATAAGTGCCCTAGATGGAGAGATCGGTTTAAGGTTAGCCGTAACCGAAAAACCAGACCTGATCTTATTAGATATCGTTTTGCCTAAATATAATGGTTTTGAAGTCCTGGAAAAGCTTAAGGCGGATAAAAAAACAGAAAATATCCCAGTGATAGTTCTAACTAATATGGAGAGGATGGAGGATATTAATAAAGCTATTGAATTAGGAGCAAAAACTTACTTAGTTAAGACTCAATATGAGTTAGGAGAAGTTATAGAAAAAATTAAAAAGATTATCGGTGAATAAATTATGGAAATAGATCCTAAGGAATTAAAAAGGTTTATACTAGATGCCGGTTTAGTTACTAAAGATCAGTTTGAGAAAGCGCTGAAAGATGCTAAGAAAGAAAAGAAAAACATTGAAACGGTACTAACAGAAGATGCCTTGTTAACCCAGGAAGATTTAGCAAAACTTAAGGCTTATATTTTAGGGATTCCTTTTGTTTCTTTGAAGAAAGAAATTATTCAACCAGAAACTTTAAAAATAATACCAGAGCCAATAGCCAGAAGAAATAATATCATCGCTTTTAGAAAGGAAGGAAACGATTTAGAAGTTGCTATGCTTGATCCAGAAGACTTGAGAACTATCGATTTTATGAAAAAGAAAGCTGGATTAAAGATTCTTCCACGTTTAACAGATCCAGATAGTATCAAAAAAGCTTTGATGCAATACCATAAAACATTGGAAGCTGAATTTGGTGATATTATTAAGAAAGATTCAATTGAAATAAAACAAATAAAGACAAAAAAGACAAAAATTCCTGGAGATTTAAGGAAAATAGCTGAGGAACTGCCAGTAATCAGAATTGTTGATACTCTTCTGAAACACGCTATTATGCAAAGAGCTTCGGATATTCATATCGAACCGTGTGAGAAAGAAGTTATTGTTCGTTACAGGATTGATGGAGTCCTTCATGATGCAATGGTTCTGCCTAAATTAGTAAGTTTGGGATTAGTAGCTAGAATAAAAGTACTTTCTAATCTAAAACTTGACGAACACCGTTTACCACAAGACGGTAGATTTAAGATTGAGACAGGTGATTTTAAATATTCTATTCGTGTTTCCATTTTGCCAATTTTTACTGGAGAAAAGATTGTTATGCGTCTTTTATCCGAAACATCAAAAGCTCTTACTCTAGACGCTCTAGGTTTTACTGGAGATTCTTTGGAAAGTATTCAGCATGGTTTAAAAAGACCAGTCGGAATGGTTCTTATAACTGGTCCAACTGGATCTGGCAAGACAACAACTCTTTATTCGATGCTTGATATTTTAAATACTCCAGAAATTAATATCTCTACCGTAGAAGATCCAATTGAGTATAGAATGCTAAGGATTAATCAGACACAGGTTAATGCTAAAATAGGCCTTACCTTTGCTTCTGGTTTGCGTTCTTTGGTCAGACAAGACCCAGATGTTATTATGGTGGGAGAGATTAGAGATAAAGAAACATCCGCTTTAGCTATTAACGCTGCCTTGACTGGACATTTGGTTTTGTCTACTTTACACACAATTAATGCAGCTGGGGCAATACCAAGATTAATTGATATGGGAGCAGAGCCATTTTTAATATCATCTACCTTGAATGTAATTATTGCTCAAAGATTGGTTAGGCGTCTTTGTTCAAATAGCGAGAAGTATAAATTGAAAGATTCAGAGATTAAGAATTTAGCGAAGTATGTTGATTTAAATCATCTTTTAGAGGTTTTAAAAGAAGAAAAAGTAGTTAAAGGCAATACTGATTTTAAAGACATCTCGTTTTTTAGACCATCTGCTTCAAAAACGTGTCTTGATGGGTATAAAAGTAGAATCGGTATTTACGAAGTATTAAATGTTACTGAAACAATAAAAGAATTAATCGTTAAACGAGCTACGAGCGATGTTATTCAAGACCAAGCCCAAAAGGAGGGGATGAGAACGATGATAGAAGATGGTTTTGTTAAAGCAGCTAAAGGACTAACCTCAATAGAAGAAGTTTTAAGAGTTATTATGGAGTAGGCACTATGCCACGCTATACATATATCGCTAAAACTAAAGAAGGATTATCAAAAAAAGGTATTTTGAATGTAAAGAACGAAAGTGAACTTGCTAAAACTCTTCGAGCAGAAGGGTCTATTTTGATTAGAGCAGAATTAGAGATGGGAAAGTCTAAAATGAAGCTCCCTATTTCTATTCCTTTCTTTAGTGGTGTTTCTTTGATTGAAAGAACAATGTTCACTAGGAACCTTAGAGTTATGGTTGCCTCTGGCATACCTTTGCCAAGAGCATTAGGTATTTTAGCTAAACAAAGCAAGAGCAGAAAATTTCAAAGGATTATTTTAAAGATTAAACAAAGTATTTTAACAGGATCTTCTTTTTCAGATTCTCTAGCTAATCATTCTCAAATTTTTCCAGAGGTTTTTACTAATATGATAAAGGTTGGAGAGGAAAGCGGAACATTGGAAAAAGTTCTAGATATTTTAACCGATCAGATGGAAAAAGAACATGAAATAAAATCTAAAATAAAAGGAGCAATGATCTATCCAGCAATTATTTTTATTGCGATGTTTATTATCGGAATTGTTATGCTTATTGTTGTTGTTCCTAAACTTTCTAAACTTTTTAATGAATTACAAATGGAATTACCAATTACTACTAGGGTGGTGATTGCGATTGGTAATTTTCTAGCTGTTTTTTGGTATACGGTTCCGATAATTTTAATATTGATAGTAGTTGCTTTTAGATTATTGTTGAAAACAGCAGTAGGCAAGAGAATTTTTGATCGTTTTGTTTTAAAAATACCAATCATATCGCCTATTATTAAAAAAACATATTCAGCTACAACAGTGAGAACTTTATCTTCTTTGATTTCAGCTGGTGTTCCAATCGTTAGATCTCTAGAGATTGTTGCTGGAACTTTAAATAATATACATTATAAAAATGCTATAAAGGATGTAGCTGAAAGAGTTAGTCGGGGAAGTAAATTAGCCGAAGTTTTACAAGATTATGATGATATATATCCTAATTTAGTTATTCAGATGATAGCAGTTGGAGAAGAAACGGGCGAAACATCATCTATTCTAGCTAAATTAGCTGACTTTTTTGAGCAAGAAGTTGATAATGCTACTAAAAATTTATCAGCTGTTGTTGAACCATTTTTAATGCTTATTATTGGAATAGCCGTTGGTTTTTTTGCTATTTCAATGATTCAACCAATGTATTCAATGATGGGTAGTCTATAAAAAAAGGATTTACCCAGCACCATTTTAAGATTATCAGCAATTTATATAATTTAAGGTTTACAAATTTGTTTAAAAAGAAAAAAAATAAAAGATATAAAAAAGGTGCTGGGTTTACATTAATAGAAGTATTAATTGCTAGTGCTTTAACCCTAATCGTTTTTTTAGGTATTTTTCTCGCCTATCAATTAGGGGTAAGGGCTATTGCCCAAGGAAGAAATAAGGTTGTTGCTTCTGCTATTGCTAGTGGGGAGATAGAAAAGATTAAAAATCTATCGTATGGTGCTATCGGTTTGGTGGGTGGTTTTCCTGATGGTGTCTTAGAGCCAATTGAAACTAAGAATATGAATGGAGTTGATTATACGATTGAGAAAAGAGTGGACTATGTTGTTGATGAGGCTGATGGTATTTCAGCTCCGACGGATATTTGCCCTAACGATTATAAGAAGATAGAGGTTAAGGTTTCTTGGTCCGGTCTTTTGTCTGGTGAAGTTAGGCTATTTACTGATATTACACCAGATAATTTAGCAGAAGAATGTTCTGATGGTGGTGGAATTCTTTTAGTTCAGGTAAGTAATGATTATGGAGAATTGATAGAGTCTCCTTTGATCGAAGTTAGAAACCCTGAGACAGAAGAGATTATCAGGACAGCTGTTCCTTCTGATGGCGATTATTTTTTCTCTCTTCCGGCTGATGTTTATAAAGTGGTTGTTTCTAAAACGGGTTATAGTTCATCAAGAACTTATGGCACAGAAGAAGTGGCTAACCCAGAAAAATCACATTTAATGGTTTTAGACGGTCGGCTGACTGAATCAAGCTTTTCTATTAATGAGTTAAGCACAATAAATGTTGAAACAGTTGGATCTGAAGAACTAGAATATCCAATAATTTCTAACGCCATATTTAATTTACAGGGGAAGAAGATTATTGGGACTGATGTTGATGAACAGCCAGTTTATAAGTATTCTGAAAATCATATTACTAACGAATCTGGCCAAGTAGTAATCTCTGGTTTAGATCCTGATTTATATACCTTTACTCCAGTTATCGATTTAACTAATGTTGAGTCGCCTTCAGGAACAATTGTTGAACAGCCGATTAGTTTAGTGCCAGGGATTACCCAAGATATCAGATTAGTTTTACATTCAAAACATTCTCTTCTTGTTACTATTAGGGACTTGACAACAACAAATCCTATTTTCTTTGCCGAGTGTAGACTTTATTTAAGCGAATATGATGTTACTCAATATACTGATGGAGAGGGAAAAACCTATTTTGCTCCACTGAGCTCAGGAACTTATGCCTTAGAGGTTTCAGCTTTTGGTTATGAAAGTTATTCATTGAATGTCTCTATTTTTGGTGATACAACAAGAAATATTAGCTTAAGAAGAATAGAATGAAGGGATTTACCTTTCACCTTTTCGTGAATAATATAATTATGAATAATATAATAAGATTATTAAAAAAATGAAGAGTATTTTTAATAATAAAAAAGGCAAAGGGTTTACTTTGATAGAAACATTAATAGCTATCGCTATTTTAGCTATAATTACGATAGCTGTTTTCAGTTCAATAGTTCTTCTTTATAGAACTCAGTCTTTTTCTTGGAATCAAGCGGTAGCGGTTGAAGAGGCAAGGGTCGGAATTAGAACAATGACAAAAGAAATAAGAGAAGCAAAATTAGGCGACAATGGATCTTATCCTATCGAGAAAGCTGATGATAAAGAATTTGTTTTTTATGGTGATATTGATAAAGATGGCCAAACAGAAAAAATTAGATATTTTCTTGGATCAGTTGGGTCTGGGTCTCAGATAGAAGAATGTGTTACTTTTTATGATGGGGGACTTTGCACTGTCACCTTTTCTGATTTTCTCAATGGAACACTAAAATCAGCTCAAATAAAAGTTTCAGCTGAAGGAGATTTTGGTTGGGATAATGTGGAGTACGCTTCTGTTCGTGCTGATGGAGTGTATGTTGACGATATTTGCAGAATGGGCTGTACTGATTGTTCTGGATCTTGGCAAGGAGATCTTTCTTCTGATGTTAGTGCTGAAGCAGCTGATGGTTTTCTAACTGTCGTCGTTGATTCTAGCCCTTGGGTTGATAATATCTGTAGTTGGCTAAATCCAAACCATGCTATGAAACTTAGAGTAGAGTTGATTTGGGAAGAGGAGAATTCTGAATTCGCTCATCAATTTAAGAAGGGAGTAATTAACCCAACTTCTGACCCGATTTCTTATCTTGATGAAAATGAAGAAGTTAGTATTATTAGCTCCTATATCCGTAATACACCTCCTATCTTTGAATATTATGATGTTAGTGGAAATCTAATAACAGAGTACCCGGCCAGATTATCTGATACAAAGTTGATGAAGTTACATTTGGTTGTTAATGTTAATCCTGATCGTGCTCCGGATGATATGGAAATAGAGTCGTATATCCAATTAAGGAACTTAGAAAATGAATAAAGGATCAATTGTTACAATAATTTTGATATTTGGCACAGTCTTTCTCATTTTACTTGGAGGATTGTTGGGCTTTGTTTTGCTTCAGATGAGATCCAGTGCTCAAAGGTTGGCTTGGCAACAATCACTATATATCGCTGAGTCAGGAATAGAATACTATAAATGGTGTCTTAATAATGAAGCCAGTTGTGATGCTGAAAAAGAATACTTTGATTCTCAGGGCGTTTCTATCGGTCAATTTAATCTAATAATTAATCAAGCGATGAGTTGTGGTGAAACAATGGAAACAAATATTTATTCTACAGGACAGACTAATCGTTTTCCTAACACTCAAAGGGAAATAAATGTTGTTTATGGAAGAATATCAGTTGCTAAATTTGCTTATCTCTTAAATGATAATGTTTGGGCTGGACCTGATAGAGAAATAAATGGTCTTTACCATTCTAATGGAGGAATAAGAATGGATGGAGAAAATAAATCAACAGTTAGTTCATCATTAGCTGAATGGTTATGTACTGATTCTTTTGGCTGCAGTCCCAACTCGATAAAACCAGGAGTGTTTACAACTACTGGAAATGCCAACGAAGATCTCTTTGAATTTCCTGTTCCCGTTTTTGATTTTGATGGGATAACAGTTGATTTAGCCAAGATAAAAAGTAGTGCTCAATCGGGCGGTGTCTATTTGCCTCCTTCTACTAGTATTAATTATAGTGGTGATGGTTATCATTTAATATTCAATGATAATGGAACCGTTGAAGTAAGAATAATCACTAATTTATATTATGATTATTCTTACAGTGAAGAAGAAGGATGGCATTATGATTATTTTAGAATTAAGAGTGAGTATTATTATAATACTTATACTATTGATTCTTCTTGTTCGGCTATTTTTGCTGAGGATAATATTTGGATAGAAGGAAGGGTTGATAAAAAGGTTACTGTTGCATCGGCAAATTTAATCCAAGCCAATAAAGATACTAGTGCTGTTATAATTAATGATATAGACTATGTTGACAATGATGGTACTGATGGATTTTCGGTGATCGTGGAAAACAATATCTTAATTAGTCCTTCTTCGCCAAATCAATTAGAGTTAAAGGGCATTTTTATTGCTCAAAAGGGTCGTTTTGGTAGAAATCATTATCCTAATAATTTCAGAAATAAATTAGAAATAGTTGGTTCGATAGTTAGTAATGGAAGAGTTGGGACTCAATGGACATCAGGAAGCTATATGGTTTCTGGTTATTCGGAAAGAGAAAACATTGTTGATACAAAACTAATATATAGTCCTTGTCCTTTTATTCCCTTTGTTGAGTATGATTTCAAAGTAATAAAATGGGAAGAAATATAGAAATAATGGTATAATAACAGTATGAAGATTTTTAATTTAGAACCAGAAGCATTTGGGATGGATTTTTCTGATTTGCGGATAAGAATAGTTAAGCTTAAAAAAAGAGGTATGTTCTTTGGTTTAGATTCATGGAATGAGGTTAATATTCCTAGTGGTATTATTACTGATGGTGAGGTAAAAAACCAGGAAAAATTATCTTTAATTATTAAAAAAGCAGTTGATGAAGTGAATGGTAGAAAGATAAAAATAAAAAGAGTCGTTGCTTCTTTGTCAGAAAAGAAAGCTTTCTTACAGGTGATTAAAGTTCCCAAAATAGATTTAGAAGAGCTAGAAACAGCTATTCCCTTTGAAGCAGAAAATTATGTTCCTTTAGCGATAGATCAAATGTACTTAGATTATGAGGTAATTTCTTCTAGAGATGGGCAGAATTTAGATGTTTTAATTGGCGCTATGCCAAAAACTGTCGTTGATCCTTATGTTTCCTGTATTAAAAGAGCTGGTTTTGTCCCAATTGCTTTGGAAGTTGAATGTCAATCTATAACAAGAGCGCTAATCAAAAATCAAGTTAGTCCTTTCCCCATTCTTATAATTGATTTTGGTAAAAGCACAACCAGTTTTATTGTTTTTTCTGGTCACTCCTTGCGTTTTACGTCTTCTATTGATATATCGTCGCAGAAGTTGAACGAAGCTATCGCTAACAATTTAAAAGTAGATTTAAAAAGAGCAGAAGAATTAAAATTGAAGTATGGATTAGAAGTTTCTAGGAAAGAAAGTATAAGCAAAGAGGTCATAGGAGCAATGATACCTCTTCTAACGGATTTTATTAAGCAAGTTAAGAAACATATTAGTTATTATCACACTCACGCTAATAATGTGCCTGTTTCTTCTGGGGGAGGTGAGATAAAAAAAGTTCTTTTATGTGGTAAGGGATCTAATTTAAGGGGTTTGCCTAATTTTATTTTTTCAGAACTTAAAATACCAACTGACTTAGCTAATCCTTGGGTTAATATAGTTTCTAATTCAAATAAAAAGATTCCCGAGATATCTTTTAAGAATTCTTTGGGCTATACAACGGCTTTGGGGCTAGCCTTAAGAGGGATAAAAAAATGATAAATTTACTTTCAAAGGAAGATAAAAAAATATTATTAGTTGAAAAGAATAAAAAAATAACAGTTATTTTGTGCTTTTTATTATTGTTTTTTATTGTTTGTCTGATTTTAATTATATTTTCAATAAAGACATATATTAATGGACAGATTAATGCTAAGAACATATTCTTAGTCGAAAGTGAAAAACAACTTTTTCAATCAGAAACACAAGAGTTAGAAGATAAAATCAAAACAGCTAACGATTCTTTTAAGAAATTAAATTATTTTTATAGTAAGAATATTTATTTTTCAGAAGTTTTACAAAAAATTTCAGATATTTTCCCAGAGACTTTTTATGCGACAAATATATCAATGAGATTGGATGTCTCAGAAGCGAAAGAAGATCCTAGCAATTCTGAATCAGTAATGAAAATAGAAAGAAGCGTTTTAGTTGGTCTTTCGGGTTTTGCTTCAACAAGAGAAGCTCTTCTTATTTTTAAAGACGATCTTGAAAAGTCATTTGATAATGTTCTCTTTCCTCCTTCAAATTGGGTTGATAAAAAAGATATTAATTTTTATGTAACTTTTAACATTGAAATATGAATGCCAAAAAACAAATAATTTTATTTTCAGGAATTTGTCTAGTAATATCTTTGATATTAATATTCTCTTTTATTTTACCTCTTGTTATTGGGATAAAAAATAGCTCATCAAAGCTCGTCGGTATTAAAAAGGAGCTAGCTATAATTCATGAGAAGGCAGATGGAATCGGTGACGTTAAAGCAACTTGTAACGCAATAAGTTCTGATTTGGAAAGGTCAGAAAGCTTATTCGTTAATTTAGAAGTCCCTGTTAGTTTAATAGAGTATTTAGAAAATAATGCTGATGATTTAAGTCTTTTGGTTAAAACTTCACCAGTTTTTTTGAAAGAAGTTAAAGATGATATCTGGGATTTTGTCGGTTTCCGTTTAACTATAACAGGATCATATAATAACTTTATGAGATTTATTGAAAGGATAGAGTCAGCTCCATTCTTAATAGAAATACAAGATTTATCTGCTAGAATATTAACTGGTTCAGAGTTGGGAGTGGAGGGTTATGAGGCGTTTAGATCAGGTGATGTGTCGGCTAGTTTAACAATAAAAGTTTTTGGTAAATAATATGACATTTAAAAGAATTAAAATTAAAAAAGTGCCTTTATTTCTAGCCGAGCATGCTCTTGAAGTTGTTTTAGCACTCTTTTTATTAGCCCTACTAATTGGATTAGCTCTTTTTTATACATATAATTTTTATGCTCAAAAAGATAATCTTGGAAATCTAGGGCAAATTTATTCTTTAGAGGATGTTGTTTATACTAACGTTCTAGAAGCATGGAAAAAGCACGATCAAATATCTAATCAAGTGATGTCTAAGAACTACCGTAATCTATTTTTAACTAACGTGGAAGAAGAGATTGACTAAATATTAAATTTTGGTTACAATGTTTATCATACACGCCCCTGTAGTTTAACGGATAGAACGTGGGATTTCTAATCCTATGATGGGGGTTCGATTCCTCCCGGGGGCACAACGTAATAAATTTTGCTTTGGCAAAATTTAAACGTTGTAGGAGCGTTTAAATTTTCTCAGAAAATTTATTACGCTTCACAGCATGGCGGTCGTAGCTCAATTGGTAGAGCACTGGGTTGTGGTCCTAGTGGTTGCCGGTTCAAGTCCGGTCGATCGCCCACTATTAAAATATTATGGATTTTTTAAACTTTAGAATATCAACAATAGCCGGAATTATCGTTCTGCTTTTGGTTTCATTTACTGTCGGTGCTTTTATCTATTATCAGATGGAACAGTTTATGAATATGAGATTTGAGGTAGTGGACTTTAGTTCTTCTCCTGAAGAGTAACCTTTAAATTTAATCCTTTTTTATCTCTCAATACTTTCAATGGTATTTCTTCTCCTATTTTGCATTTCTGTAATATAGTTGATAAAGAATTCTTGATAGTTATTTTTTCTCCCTTGGCTTCTAAAACAATATCGAACTCTTTTAATCCAGCTTTTTCAGCTGATGAATCTTTAATAACTGCTGATTCTCCTAAAGCTTCTCTAACAATCAAAGCTCCGTAATCTACAGATATTTTATTCTTTATAGCTATTTCTTTAGTCAGAATAACATATTTTATTCCCAAGAATGGTAGCTTTATCTTTCCGTATTTTTTAACTTCTTCCAAGTCTTTAATAGCATAATTGATTGGTATAGCAAACCCTATATTCTGAGCTCCCATGACTACAGCAGTATTAATACCGATAACTTTGCCTTGTCTATTAACTAATGGCCCTCCAGAATTACCGGGGTTGATAGCAGCGTCTGTTTGGATAAGACCTCTTAATCTTTCTGATTCTTGAGTAGCATGATTTGTTGCTTGAATATGTCTTGATAGTCCAGAAACAATACCAGAACTAACTGTATCGTGGAATTCTCCAAGAGCGTTGCCAATAGCAACTACTTCTTGGCCCAATTCAACGTTTTCTAAGTTCTCAAATTCTAGGTATGGGAAATTCTTACCTTCTATTTTTAAGATAGCAACATCATTAATAGGGTCTCTGGCTAAGACTTTGGCTGGGTATCTCTTGGTTGGTTCTAGGATAACGGTATATTGAGCTTCGGTGTCAGCGACGACATGCTGAGAGGTTATTAAATAACCATCAGGGGAAACAAGGAAACCAGAACCACCTCCTATTTTAGTTAGTTCTTTCTTTCCAGAGTTAAACCTAGGCATAACAACGCCTTGTCCTCCATAAGGCATTAAATAGAAGCCTTCTATTTTAGGGAGGTCTTTAGAAATAACGATAGTTATAACTGATGGACAAGTCTTTTTGGCGATATCGACGATTGATAAGTCTTTTTTCATATATGTTATTTTAATTTATTTCATTATAGCAGTTAACTTTATTGAAAACAACTTGAAAATATGATATTCTTGGTTAATGCCCCTGTAGTTTCCGCCCTAGGCGGATCAGCCTTGGGCTGATAACGGATATAATAATTTATGCCCCTGTAGTTTAACGGATAGAACAAGACACTCCTAACGTCTAGATGTAGGTTCGACTCCTGCTGGGGGCACAAGAGCGTTGTTAGTTTGATGAAATAATTATATAATAAATAAAACATAATTTATTTTTTAAAGTTAAGCTCCTGCTTTTATGATTAAAAACAACAAGGCATTCACTTTAATAGAGTTGTTAGTGGTTATTGCTGTTATTGGTTTACTATCAAGTATAGTTTTAATCTCTTTAAACTTAGCTAAAAGTAAAGCAAGAATAGCAGCTGGGCTACAATTTTCTAGTAATTTGGATCACACTTTAGGAGCTTATGCTATTGGCAAATGGGATTTTAATGTTGGTGCTTTAGACAGCAGTGGATTTAATAATGATGCTACTTTGAATGGGGTAACTTTTAATTCTGATACTCCAACTGGGACAGGTCAGGCCCTAGAATTTAATCGTTCTCAAAGTGATTGGGTTCATATAAATCATAATTTAGGAATAAATGGTGCAATGACTATTAGTTTATGGTTTAAGACGCCAGATAAAAATACTAATCAATATTTTGCAGACAACAGAAGTCCTGGAAATTGGTGGTTTATTAAAAACTATACCGGAGGAAGTTGTGGAACTATTCCTGGTAATATTTGTTTTGAAAATAGGGTTATGGCTAAAAGTTCTGACTGGAGAACAAACGAATGGACTCATATAGCAGTAACGGATGATACCTCAGTGGCTAAAATGTATATTAACGGAAGACTAGTGGATGAAGGTTCAGGAGAATCAACAATAATAAGTACTAATTTGAGGTTTGGAACGAGATATACAAATAGTGGTTATTTCCAGGGATATATGGATGATATTAGAATTTTTAACTATGCGTTAGATCAAGCCACTATTCAAAAAATATATGTTGAAAGTGTTGGAAAAAGAGCATTAACAATAATCCAAGAATAATACTTGACAGGGTTTTTCTTATTGTTAATATAATATTGAGGGGGTGCGGGATAAAATTCCTAAAGGACACTTGATTTAATGAAGGAGGTTTACGGGTACCTTTGGCTATGTCCAAACCCAACCTTAAGGATTAAACCGAGTTTGTTAGATCTATCCTCCTCATATAAAGTTAAGGCCCCGTTTTTACGGGGTCTTAACTGTGGTATAATAAAATAAAGGTCATTAACTAATTATTTAAATTTATGGCAAAAGAAAAACAAATAGGGGAAATCATTCATTTCTTTTCTAATATTAAGGTGGCAGTTATTAAATTATCTGCTCCTCTCTTAGAAGGAGATGTTATTCATATTATCGGTGGAGAAGATACTGATTTTGAGCAACCAGTAAAATCAATGGAAGTAGATCACGGAAAGATTAAGAAAGCTAAGAAAGGGGACGAGGTTGGTTTAAAGGTTAAGAAGAAAGTAAGAGAAGGATACAAAGTATTTAAATGAAGTTTTTAAAAGCTCTAGCGGTTTTTTTAGGAACCATTATCGGTGTAGGTATTTTCGGTTTACCTTTTATTGCTTTTAAAGTAGGATTTTTTGTTTTAGCTGGTTATTTCGTAGTTATGTCTATGGTTGCTATCCTGATTAATATTATTTATGCTCGAGTTATATTAGGAACAGATAGAATTCATCGTTTTCCAGGGTATGTTCAGGAATATCTTGGTTCAGGATGGAAAAAGTTTTCTTTTTTTATAATGGCTATTGGTTTAATTGGTGCCTTGCTTGCCTATCTAATTGTTGGTGGTAATTTCCTTTTTGCTTATTTTGGTTCTACGTTTGGTGGGAGTATTATTTTTTATACTCTCATCTTTTTTATTATTGGTGCCTTCCTAGTTCATAGAGGAGTAAAGAGTGTTTCTTCTGTTGAGCTTATTCTGCTTTGTTTTTTATTTTTTCTTTTAGTGGCCTTTTTCGTAAAAGCTTTTCCTTTTATTAACGTAAACAATTTTAAAGGTTTTGATTTAGGATACATAGTTCTTCCTTACGGTGTTATATTATTCTCTTTGTGGGGGACATCTGTTATTCCAGAAATAAAAGAAATGCTTGGTTCTAGCATTGCTTTAAAAAAAGTAATAGTTTCTGGAATTGTTTTGTCGGCCATGATCTATGTATTCTTTATTTATATTATCCAAGGAGCTTCATCTGTTGTTTCTGAGGATGCTATATCGGGGCTAGAGCAAGCACTTGGTTCTAATGTTATTCGTCTAGGCTTTTTATTTGGTGTTATTACTTGTTTTACTTCTTTTATTGCTCTTTCTTTAACTTTAAAAAAGGTTCTTTGGTACGATTTCGGACTTAATAAGAATCTATCATGGTTTTTAACTAGCTTTATTCCTTTGGGATTATTTTTCTTGGGTTTTAGAAAGTTCATAGAGGTGATAAGCCTTACAGGAGCCGTCGCTTTGGGAATAGAAGCAATAATTATTGTCTTTTTGTATAAAAAGTTCTTAGCTAAGAAAATATTTCAAAAGATGAACCCTTTATGGTATCTTTTAGCCGGCGTCTTTGTTTTAGGCATAGTACTTGAATTTTTTCTATTTTATGCTAGAATAATATAAATTAATTAATATTAATAAGGGGTTATTCCCTTTGAAAGATATGGCTGGTTTAATTGATATGGTGACTGTTGTGGTATTTGTTACTTTTCTATTTTGGTATCTTATTAGTAATGTTATGCCATTCATTTCTTAATGACAGTCCGTAAAAAAATCATTGATCAGGAATTATATAAAAAGGTTTCAATCAATGACCTAATTCTTTTTAGTCTATTCTCTATTAAAAAAGAAAAAGAGAAATGTAATTTCGAAGAATTAGTAAGAGAGTGCTTCAGCTATTTTCCTGAGGCATTTTCTTTTACAACAATTTCTGAATGGCCCGATTCAAGAAAACTAGATAGACCATTAAGGTTTTTAAGAAGAGAAGGTTTAATTAGCGGTGATCCAAAGACTAGCTTTTGTTTAACTAAGTCTGGTAAAAAAATAGCTATAGAAATATCTAAAAACTTCAGACAAAGTAAGTTAATATGATTAGAGTTCATCTTTTTATTTCAGGAAGAGTTCAGTGTGTTTTATTTAGAGATTCAATGAGAATAAAAGCTTTAAGGTTTGGTGTTAAAGGATTTGTTAAAAATCTTTCTGATGGAAGAGTGGAAGCAGTTATAGAAGGGGATAAAGAGAAAGTTGATAGATTGATAAGGTGGTCTCGAAGAGGACCGTTGTTTGCTAAGGTAAGAGAGGTTGATACTACTGAAGAAAGATATATAAAGGAATTTGATAGATTTACGATAAAATACTAAAACAAAAACCCCGCTTTAGAGCGGGACTTTTGTTTTCGCTAAAAGAAAATTCTTAAAACCCTGGAGTTTCCTCTTCTGGAGTCTCAGAAACTTCTTCTTCCTCTGGAGTTTCCTCCGCAGGAGTTTCTTCTACAGGAGTTTCCATTGGAGTTTCCACTGCTGGAGTTTCCATAGGAGTTTCCTCTGTTGGAGTCTCTTCTACTGGAGTCTCTGTTGGAGTTTCTTCTTCCTGTGATGTAAAAGTAGGATATAATTTATCTGTAATCATATTTTTAACTTTTTTACGGTTTCTTACGACCTTTTAGCTTTTTATATCACTATGTTATTAATTATAAGGATTTGAAGGGGTGTGTCAACCCTTTGTCTTAGAATTAAAGTGAAGAGTCGATAGTTTCTTGTGGAAATTTTGTGTATATATGTTAAAATAAAACAAGGTATGGATAATCAGAAAGGCATAGCGTTATATCTGTCGATTATAATAATGGTTATTTTGTTAGCTATTGTTTTAGGTATGAGTACTATTTTGCTTGGTCAGTTTAAAATTATCAAAGATATGGAAAATTCGGTGATTGCTTTCTATGCAGCTGAAACAGGGATAGAAATGGTTTTAGATAATAGATTAGATTTAGTTAGTTTTATAAATACTTGCCCTGAAGCTAGTCCCTGTTCTGTAGGGGATGCTGAATACTATGTTGATATTGTTTTTACTGGTCCTGAGTGCTCGGCTTCTAACGTTTGTATAAAGTCAGTAGGGACTTATAAAAATGCTGTAAGAGCGCTACAGGCGTCTTATTAAAATGACAAAACAGGAGGCGAAAAGGCGCGTACAAAAACTTAAAAAAGTTATAAAACATCATAGATATCTTTATCATGTTCTAGATAAGCAAGAGATATCTGATGCAGCTCTTGATTCTTTAAAGAAAGAGCTTTTTGATTTAGAACAAGAATTTCCTTCTTTAGTAACAGCTGACTCTCCTACTCAGAGAGTGGGTGGTAAGCCATTAGCTAAATTTAAAAAAGTGAAACATCCACAACCAATGCTTTCTTTTAATGATGCTTTTTCTGAAGAGGATATGAAAGATTGGTTAGAAAGAATTACTAAACTTTTAACTGATAAAGAGAAAAAAGAAATAGATTTTTATTGTGAATTAAAAATAGATGGTTTAGCTATAGAATTGATTTATGAAGAAGGTATCTTAAAAACTGGTTCCACTAGAGGAGATGGAAAGATAGGGGAAGACATAACACAGAATTTGAAAACAGTAGAAGCTATTCCTTTAGATGCTGATGACATTGTTGTTCGTGGAGAAGTTTTCATACCGAAAAAAGTATTTGAAAAATTTAAAAAAGAGTATGCTAATCCAAGAAACTTAGCAGCGGGATCTGTTCGTCAACTAGATCCTAAGATAACTGCTTCTCGTCAACTAGACTCTTTTATTTATGACATTATAGATAACACGGAGTATCATCAAGAGAAGCATAGTAAATTGAAGAAGCTTGGATTCAAAACTAATCCTCATAATAAATATTGTAAAGACTTATCAGAAGTCTTTAAGTTTCATAAACATGTTTTTAAAATAAGAGAGAAGCTTCCTTATGAAATAGATGGCATCGTCGTTATAGTAAATTCAAGTAAGTTATTTGATAAATTAGGAACGGTTGGTAAGGCTCCTCGAGGAGCAATCGCCTATAAATTCCCAGCAATGCAAGTAACGACTGTAATTGAGGATATAAGGGTTCAAGTGGGGCGAACTGGTGCTTTGACACCTGTAGCGCATTTAAAGCCTGTACGGGTCGGAGGAGTGATTGTAGCAAGAGCTACATTACATAATGAAGATGAGATTAAGAGATTAGGAGTTAAGATAGGAGACACTGTTGTTATTGAAAGAGCTGGCGATGTTATCCCAGATATTGTTAAGGTTTTACCTGGTCTTAGAAATGGTAAAGAGAAAGAATTTAAGATGCCTAAACATTGCCCTATCTGTGGTGGAGTAGTTGTTAAATCAGAAGGAGTAGTGTCTCGTTGTAGCAATAAAAAATGTTTTGCTCAAAGGAAAGAATTCTTCAATCATTTCGTTTCTAAACAAGCTTTTGATATTGATGGTCTTGGCCCAAAGGTTATAGATCAGTTAATAGGGAAGGGGTTAATTTCCGATCCAGCTGATTTGTTTAATTTGAAGAAAGAAGAATTAATTTCTTTGGAAAGATTTGCTATTAAATCAGCTACTAATTTTATAGAAGCAGTCAGTGGTAAAAAAGAGATTTCATTGCCTCGTTTTATCTATGCTTTGAGCATCAGAAATGTCGGAGAAGAGACGGCTCTAGACTTAATAAAGTATTTCGGATCATTGCGAAGAATTAAAGAAGCTAGTCTCTCTGAATTGGAGAATATTCAAGACGTTGGGCCAGTAGTTGCTCAATCAATTTATAGTTGGTTTAGAGAAAAAAAGAATCTTGATTATTTAGAGAAATTAGAAAAAGTAGGGGTTAAAATTACAAAGTACGAATCAAAGAAAGACAAGAATTTTATTGGGAAAACATTTGTCTTAACAGGTGGTTTAGAAAGCATGACAAGAGATGAGGCGAAGCAAAAAATACGTGATTTAGGAGGTGATATTTCAACCTCTGTTTCTAAAGAAACCAACTATGTTATTGCTGGCTCAGATCCAGGATCTAAGTATGATAAAGCTTTAAAGTTAGGAGTAAAAATACTCACCGAAAAGGAGTTTATTAAATTAATATAATTATAAAGTCATCCGGGACGACCTCATAATCTAAATAATCTTAAAAAGTAAAAATATGAGAAAAATAAAATTTGAAGTTGGAAAAATATATCATGTGTATAATCGAGGCGTAGAGAAGCGTAATATTTTTAATAACGACTCAGATAAATGGAGGTTTCTTCAGGGCATGTTTCTGTTTAATGATAAGGATGTTTTGCTTAGTACATTATATGATATAGAAAAAGAAAATAAAGGAAAAATTAATTTTGTATTACTAAAGGAGTTTATTAATAAAAATAAGGAAAATAAAAAACCTTTAGTTAAAATTATGGCAGATTGTTTAATGCCAAATCACTTTCACCTATTGATTGAAGAGATAGAAGAGAATGGTATTTCTCATTTCATGCATAAAATTGGAGTTGGGTATGTTAGTTATTTTAATAAAAAATACGATAGAGTAGGATCTTTATTCCAAGGTAGATTCAAGGCAGTACCAATAGAAAACGATATCCAATTACAGTATATCCTAGCCTATATAAATGTTATTAATCCAGGACAATTAATAGAACCAGAACTTAAGGAGAAGGGAATTATTGATATAGAAAAAGTTATGAATTTTGCGAAAAACTACTCTTTTGGAACGAACCCGGACTATCTTGGATTAAGAGATTCTATTATTATTGAAAAAGGAATATTTAATGATTTTTTTCCAATTCCTAATAAATACGAAGAATTTATTAAAGATGTTTTAATATCAAAAAAATATAACAAAATCGATCATATAATTTTCGAATAAAATATTAGAATTAGCTAAAATAGTAAAAGTAGTCCCGGACGACCAAAGTAGTCCCGGACTACTTTTGTTTTAAAAATAGGGGGTTTTGCACATTATTAGTAGTTCCGATAGACCAAAACCCCCTTAAAATAGCTTAAAATAATATCGGATAAGTAAATTATTGAATAAAATAGTTTTACACAGGTTGTATTTTTCTTTTGTGGTATAATGAACAATATGAGATTTGATAAGTTTACACCATGTCATATTATTATAAGGGCTGTGGAAGGCAGGCCGATCTTTTCTAATGAAGAAGATTGCTCTCGTTTTATTTTTCAGATGTATACCACTAATATCGGCAAACCAGGCTTTAATATTTTTAGGAAAAACATCCTCTATATCGCTGATAAAATATTGCTTGGAGAAGATGTTCCTTGGAAGATAGTTTCTGACAAAGGATCACCGATAGTAGATATTCTAAGCTTTGCTTTAGTTGGTGATCATGTTCATCTAATCTTAAGTCCAAATGTAGAAAATGGCATACCAAGATACATTCATAAAATTAATGTTAGTTTTGCCAAGTATTATAATATGAAATACAACAGAGAGGGTGTTTTATTTAATAAGCCTTACAAGATTATTCCTCTGGAAACTAGTTCTCAATTAGAGGCCACAATGCGTTATGTTAATGTTAAAAGTCCTCTAGATGTTTATAACAAAAACTGGAAAAATGGAGTAGAAAATTGGAAAGAAGCTTTTGAGTTTGTAGAGAAATATCAGTACTCTAGTTACCTGGATTTATTTGGCGATAGGAGTTCAAAAATGTTAGCAGCAAAACCTATTTTAGAAAAATATTTAGGTATGGAAATTAATAAAAACAAAATAGATAATATTGATTTTATTGAGAATTATATCAGCGAGAAATTAGATTATTATTACCCCGTATTTTTAGAAGAAAATGTTAAAACATTTTAAAAACTTTGATTGGGTTTTAATAGGTTCAGCTTTTTTATTATTCGCGATAGGATTGGTATTAATCTATAGTATTTCGCTTGGTAAGGAAGACTTTTTAAATTTTAAAAAACAAATTATTTTCTTTGTTATTGGTTTGGTTGCTATGGTATTTTTGAGCTTTATTGATTGGCGATCTTTTAAAGAAAATCCTTATTTAATTCTTGTTATTTATGCTGTTTGTATCTTGTTATTGCTTGGATTATTTTTTATTGCTCCAGAGATTAGGGGAGTGAAGAGTTGGTATAAGATTGGCTCTATTTCTTTTGACCCAATAGGGATTACAATGATCACCTTAATTGTTTTGTTGGCTAAGTTTTTTTCAATGAGACATATTGAGATGTATAAACTAAAGCATATATTTTTATCTGGTTTTTATGTTTCAGTACCCTTTGTTTTAATAGCTAGACAACCTGATTTGGGATCGGCTTTAATACTTATTGCTTTATGGGTCGGGGTGCTAATTATCTCTGGTATTAAACTACGTCATTTTGTAATTTTAATATTACTTGGCATTGTGGTTTTTTCTTTGAGTTGGTCCCTTTTTCTAAAAGATTATCAAAAGCAGAGAATAGTTAGTTTTTTAGCTCCTGACGTTGAAACTCTTGGAATTAATTGGAGTCAAACTCAATCGAGAATAGCTATTGGATCAAGTGGTTTATGGGGTAAAGGATTCTCTCAAGGATCACAAGCCCAATTAGGATTTTTGTCAGAACCATATACTGATTTTATCTTTTCTGTAGCTGCTGAAGAGTTCGGTTTGGTAGGAGTATTAATCATTCTAATTCTTTTCGGAATATTTATCTGGAGAATCATGAAAATAGCTATATCGGTTAATTATAATATGCCTCGTTTGTTTGCTTTTGGTTTCGCTGTAGTAATATCTTTTCAAGTCTTTATTCACATTGGTATGAATCTAGGTATATTACCTGTTATCGGTCTTTCTTTACCCTTGGTAAGTTACGGAGGAAGTAGTTTATTAGCTGTTTTTATAGGCATCGGATTATTGCAAGGAATAAAGACGCATTAAATACTATATCGGATAAAGATTTTGAGTTTAAATAGCCCTATTTTGGGGCTATTTGTTATCCGATATTTTATCCACAGTTTTCTCGTTGACAGCAACTCTTGATTAAGGGATAATTAATATGAGGACTTAAGCTATATATTATATATATTATATATATACTATATATGACCAAGGAACATGGAAAAGGAACAAAAGTCGAACAACTATATCTCCCTATTTGAAGCTACAAAACATTGTAAATATTCACAAGAATATTTAAGTTTGCGTGCTCGACAAGGAAAGTTAAAAGCAGAAAAATTAGGCAGAAATTGGTTTACAACAGAAGAGTGGTTAAAAGAATATTTTTCTAAAGTTGAGGACTATAAAGAGAGTTTAAAGAATACAAATAATCTTCCTACTAGCGTTGTTAAAGTAGAAAGCAATCCACCATCTAATTTACCTACTGGTGATTTTGAGCTA
>Ga0265594_1001091_pt1 | contig 21558 bp, 22 predicted proteins | sample saktaG_11_FD_190147 | JGI IMG/M metagenome (GOLD analysis project Ga0265594, IMG submission 190147) | Saline water microbial communities from Sakinaw Lake, British Columbia, Canada - sak_2011_5_24_80m | ecosystem: Environmental > Aquatic > Non-marine Saline and Alkaline > Saline ... | reverse complement strand
GTAGACCTCTCTAAACTCTAATTGTAGGTTCTAGAGCCGGAGTCGCCTAGTGGTATGGCGCAGTTCGCTTGATGGGAGCGCAAGCCTGGAGTCGAGAAGACCAATAGCCTGTGAGCCCTTGGGCTCGCGTGGGTTCAAGTCCCACCTCCGGCGCCATCAAATTCTGTTATTGAAAATTATTTCGCCGTTACTTCTCTATGTTCTTCATATAGTTTACTTTCGTAATACCCATCAGCTGTATTAAGCGCTCCAACTGGGTTATGGCATAGAGGTCTGTCTTTAGCAACTAGCACTGTTACTAAAGCCTTTGAATACTTCATGAATAATGAATCGTGGCCCACGCACAACCCGACAACCACGTTCAACTCCGTTTCTTCTCTGTTTAATATCTTGGCTAACCCTATCGGGTTACACATGGCTTCAAACTTTTCTGGATGTATCTTTTCCTCACGCCTCAATCCTAACTCCTCCTTGACAATCGCGCCAGCCTTGCAGAATGTAAACACTACCTCAAACCCGTTTGCTTTTAGAACATCAGCTAAGATTTTTCCTTCTTTTTTCAATCCGATACAGCAGGCGATGCCAAGTTTTCTGAACTTCATTTTTCGGGCGAACTCGATTGTCTCTTCAACTCGGGTCCACTTCATGTAACCTGTGGCCTCAACCCATGATGAAGCCAACGCAATTTTCCTAACGTCTGGGTTCTTGTATTCTTCTCTCGCTTCATCTAAGGCAGCTTTACATACGTTCATCGGGCAGAAATCTAGTTTAGACGTTTTCCCAAGTTCCTGAGGGTTATAGCATGCGAATAGGGTACATTTATCACATCTAACTGTCATCGTTTTTTCATCTCTGTTAGTATCGCCCAGTTACGGTTAAAAGTAGTTTGGTGCCCAGGGCAGGGTTTGAACCTGCGATTGGGCCGGCTTCCTTAAGCCGTTAACCCGGTCTTCAGCTTCGCCTACCGCCCTATAGGAGGACAGGTACCGGGCGCTCTCCTTAGCCGCCCCATAGATGGGGTCAGGCTGAGCTACCTGGGCATCTCATCATTTAGATGCTGTGGGGGCACATAAGATTTTCTGATTTCCTCAATTTATCCGAAGCCAACCCTAGCATAATGTATGAACCACCCTTGGCTGCCTTTCCTGAGGCTCAATGTGAGCTCTGTGCTGCGGGCGCCCTTGTTAGTTTAGGGTTTGGGGGATCGCTCTGTACCTTGCAGCTTCACTTTCAAACAGTTCAACTGGTTTGGTAGCTAGTTTCGGTGAGGGTGCATCCGTGAACGGTTCCAGTCCAATTTATTCCGCTGCACTCCGCTGTTATCTTGTAGGTCATATACTGAGGGGCTACGACGTTCCACTCAATTGTAACTGTCCATTCGTTGCCAGTGTACACATGGGTTTCATGTCCAACTAGGCCTTCAGGTGTTGCCCTACCTCCACTCCAAGAGATGTTGTAGGGGATCAGCGGATCTGCATCAGGGTGTCTGCTCTTTATGTAAAGCATTGCTTCATCTCGAACCTTCTCTGGCTCCAATATTATTGTTATACTCTTAGGCGGTTCTGCCGCTTGAGTAGAGTCGTAGTTTATCTCAGAGGTCAAGCCGTGGCTTACGGTTCCCTTCCAAGTTATCCCCTCATATTCTGCTGTTAACTCATAGACCATGTTTTCTGGTGCTACGACGTTATATTCGATCGTGGTCTTCCACCCGTCTCCTTCATAGACATAGGTTTCATGTCCGACCAACCCTTCGGGGGTGGTTCTGCCTCCGCTCCAAGATATATGAGCCGGTATGTTTTCCGCTGCATCTGCATGGTGTTCCTTTACATAGAATATAGCGGAGTCGCAGAGGTACAACATCATTTTCTCAGTTCCCGTTGATGCTTCTGAGGTTTTTCCTACTTCTGCTTGGTAGAAGGCGGATCCGTAGCCTACAACGATTCCCACAATTAAACCTATAGCCAGCAGAATAACTCCTGTTTTCCTCATAGACATCTCAGTTCACATACCTGAATTATATGTGGTCTGCGGGGATAATTATGCTTATGCCCAGCAACAGGCTGTGTCACACTCAGAAAATCAAAATCGGTAGGCAGCCACGGCTTTACTGTGCACAAATCCACAATGACATAACTCCTAGAGGAGTAACGTAGACGCTGTTGTTGAAACTTTTTAAGATAAACACCCTTCTGAAGTACTAGGAGGCACTCTTGAAGGTGACTCTCCCAAGGCTTAGGACAGTGAAGCTGGAGATACGGGTTCTCGGAATTGATGGACCTAAACATGCCTCTAAGAAGAGGGTTCGCATCTTCGGCGTGGTCTTCCGAGGGAACATGTGGCTTGATGGCGTAATGTATACATCGGTACAGACCGACGGACTTGATGCAACCCAGAAGATATGCAGGATGGTTCGACGTTCAAGCCACTACGGTCAAATACGCATTCTCATGCTTCACGGTCTCGCATTCGCAGGCTGGAACCTAGTTGATATACACCTCCTCTCCAAGATGCTGAAGAAGCCGATTATAGTTTTCTCGGAGCAACCTCAAACCAAACGCAGAATCACAGCTAAGATTCGCGGTCTCCCTCACGTGGAGGATAGGTTGAGTGCATTAGAGCGGGCTGGGGAACCTATATCCTTCAAGCTAGCTGAAGGCTGTAAACCTGCCTACATCCACCTGTCAGGGATCAGTCGCCAAGATGCAGAGACGGTTCTGAGGCTTACAACTAGGGGTGGTTGTATGCCGGAGCCATTGAGGGTTGCGCATCTCATATCCTCCGCATTTGAGGCGCTGCCGGGGAAGGTTAGCCAAAACGTTTAAATTGAGGGCACCAAGAATCGATTGAGACAGGAGGCAAAATTGCCGGATGGATTTCTGCCCGAAGTGTAGAATGCGGTTGGTCATAACAGCCAATGCGGAGAAAGGTACTGTCGCCCTACGGTGCTCCAACTGTGGCTACGAGCCAAAGAAGAAGGCCAAGGCTCCCTTACCTGTACCCAAAATCACCGAGTCTCCCAAGGAGACTATAGTAATTATAGGGGAGAAAGAAGCCAAACTTAAAACCTTACCCACTGAGAAGGTTGAATGCCCCAAATGCGGAAACATAGGAGCCTACGTTTGGCTGGTTCAAACTCGAGGGGCAGACGAATCCTCAACTCAGTTCTTCAGATGCACCAAATGTGGCAGTACTTGGCGAGAATACTCCTAAGCAGAGGCAACAAGCCCCGACCTGCACCTAACCTAAACCGATAGCTTCTCCAACTGTTTGAGAACAAACCGCCTGATACCTACCGGCCTAGGAAGCTTTCTAACTATCTTACCTCCCCGAACCAACGGCTTCAACATAGCTTCAGTTCTGCTCCCGCATATCGGGCATTTTGGAGCCTTATCCTTGATGGGAAGCATGGTGTCCGCCAAGCAGCGGGGGCACCTCCAGACCTGTTTAGCCCCCCCGAACTTCCCTCGCTTCGCCACCGGCAACCCCTCCTTCTCCACAATGTCTAAGGCGAAGTCAATTACCGGTGCAGTGCTGATGGAGGAGCCAACTCCGAAGCCGTCAACTCCGGCTGCGGAGAGTAGTTGAATATCCTCTTCACCGACACCGCCTGAGACCATGATCTTCACGTCCTTGTACCCCCTAAAATTCAGTTCCCATCGAATCTCACGTATAATTTCAACTAGGTTTCCCTTACGAGACTTGGGGGTGTCCAAGCGAACCGCATAGAGCTTCTTTCCCAATGTCTCCACAGCCTTGATAGCCTCTGTCTTCTCGTCGTAATAGGTGTCTATCAAAGCTATGCGCGGCACATCCTTAGGCATAACCTCATCGAATGCCCTCCAAGCCTCAGACTGCTCTCCGAACGCTATTATGAGGGAGTGTGGCATAGTGCCACTGGGCTTCTTACCTATAGCCCTTGCCCCTGTAAGACATGAGACCTCGTCGAAACCCCCTATGTAAGCAGCCCGATCTATCATCGGGGCGATAGCTGGATGTGTCCTCCGTATTCCAAAGGAGACCAAATGCTTATCCCTAGCCAGTTTCCTCACCCTCGCAGCCATAGTGGCTATGCCTGAAGCCTGACAGATGAGGCCCAGTAGAGGGGTCTCCAAAAGACAGAAATCGCCGTAAGCCCCCTCTATGACAATTACAGGGGTCAAGAAACCATATTGATCCTTAGGGCGTAGTACACTGCCCTCGGGGAAGCTGTAGACATCTACTGGGTAGCCTTCAAAGAGTCTGGCAACCTCCTCAACACCGCAGAGGATGCCCCAAGGCCAGTTTCTCGGTAGACCGGTGGTGGTGACATCAGCTCTAACATGGATTTTATCCAGCCCCCTAGCCTTCAGAACCTCCAGTGTTCTGGCAAAGTAGATGTCCGTCGTTTCCCCCCGCTTTATCTCCTTCTCAGAGGAAATGTGGAAGCTCCCCAAATCTTCACCCCAATCAAACCAGTTTAAAAAGCTCTGTCTCCCCCTTAAACATAACCCTTGAAGAATTATGGCGGAAAGCATTTAACCTCCCTAGGCAATCTATTAGTGCGGTGACATGCATCAGATGTTCAAGATAGTTATAGCTGACTCTCGCATGTGGAAAAACCTTATGGCAGCGATCTCCACACTGGTGGAGGAGGCAACCTTCGACATAACCCCAGAGCGCATAGCCCTGCGGGCTATGGATCCCTCCCATGTAGCAATGGTAGACTTTGAGTACCCAAAGGAATCCTTTCAAGAGTACAGTTGTTCCGAGCCTTCCAATCTATGTGTGGACATAGCCGACATTGTGAAGCTTATGAGGCGGGTTGAGTCCGGTGAGACTCTTGAGCTCTCCCTAGATCCCGACACCAACAGACTTTCAATGAAGTTAAGCGGCAAGTACACCAGACGTTTCTCCATTCCTCAGCTTCAGCCTTCTACAACAGAAACGCCCATTCCCAAACTAGAGTTTGACGTCAACATTAAGATGGATGCAGGCTGCCTTAACGACGCAGTCACCGATATAGCTGCAGTAAGCGAGCAGGTTAAGTTCGAGGCAAACCCTGATAAGCTTGTGATGACCAGTCTCAGCGAAACTGGCAACGCAGTTGTCGAGTTCGAGAAAGATAACACATCCCTTGTGAGCTTCAACGTTAAAGGGGAAGTTAAAGCCCTTTACGGAGTGAGTTTCCTTCAAGATATGGTGAAGGCTGGAACTGCCTCCTCTAATCTCGTAACCATTGAATTCTCAACCGATAAGCCGATAAGAATAGACTTCGAGCTGCCTCTCAAAGGCAAACTGGTATACTACCTAGCACCACGTATAGAGTGACCCCTTCACCACACCCCCCATTAAAGGGGCAAGCCTTATGCTGACCAGCAGGGATTACTCAAAATACCCTTTCACGGTTGAAGCTGCTAATTATGTAGCTGAATTAGGATTCAAGTTAGACGATTTCTCAGATCCTTCAGACTCTTTCTCCAGCCGTGTTATTGAAAGAGCTGCTGAAAGAATTAAGAGGGCAGCCTCTGACTCCATAAAATACGCCCACCCAGATGTTGAAGAAAACAGGGTTGACATTCTGTCTTTTCCGATCGCAATGGTAATGATGAAAGATATTGGAGATCCATACTTTCAGAGAAGATTTGCCCTCCATGAAGCAAAAAAAGCTTCATCTTGCTTAAGGGATGGAAACATAGAAACAATCGTTTACATTGCTCAGAAAAACTTCAAGTGGAAAATTATCACAGAAAAGTCAGGAGATAACAAGTTAAAACTGCGCCTAGATGATTACCTCAAGAACACATCCCGTTTCCACGAAGATGAATGGAAACTAGTAAACAGGCAACTAGAAGACGGGGAGGTCTATATCTCCAAGGCTGATGCAGCAAGGCTGCTGCAAGAAGAGATCAGGGAACATATCGAGTCAAAGTTCCAGAGCCTCTCCGAGGCAGAGCTCCCTCCACCGATTTCGGAAAAGGTGAAGGAGGTAGAGGCCTTTCTTCAAGAGCAGAGGCGCGGGATGCTTGGGGAGAAAGCCTTAGGCGAAGTTGATAGACAAGCCTTCCCGCCATGTATAGTGCAATTATATTCTCAGCTTCTAAGCGGTAGGAATGTCTCCCACATTGGAAGGTTCACACTTACCTCCTTTCTTCTCAATGTAGGTATGAGCCCAGAGGACATCTCAAAGCTGTACACCTCGGCAACGGACTTCGATGAGCGGCTCACACGCTACCAAGTAGAACATATAGCCGGTGTGACTGGAAGTAAGACCCGCTATCGCCCGCTGAGCTGTGATAACATGCGCACTCACAGGCTCTGCATCACCCCAGACACCCTGTGCCAAAGGGTAAAGCATCCCTTACAATATTATAAGCTTAAGAAAAGAAACTTAAAGGCGGAAGCTGAGAGGCATCGCTAGGAAAGCCAGCGTAATCGAAGAATCTAAAGGCCTCTCAGCATTCCACCCTCACTGTCTGAGGAAGAGGTTTCAAACCGTTCTGGAGGGTTCACGGGCCCCATTGAACTGGGTTGACTACCTGTTAGGGCACACCCCACGGGGAGCAGATGCCCAAGCCTACAGCCGCCCCACCCCTGAACAGTTGAAAGAGGTCTACGTTAAGGCAATGCCTGAACTTGAAATATCCGGGGAATCCAGGGAAGCCTCAATTAATGAACAGATGGAGGAAGATAGACGTAAGATCTCTGAGTTGGAGGAGAAAATTGCCAGCCTTGAGGCAAGCGGAGAATACCTGTTAAGGCATGGTGGTGGAAAGCAACTTCTTGAAGAAAATCCGTCAGCTGAGGAAATGGTCAGGGAAATGAGGGAGTTAAAGAGGAAAAAGAGGCTGGCAGGAGGGCAAGGAGATTGTGGACGTGAAGAAGGCTGCCCAGTTCAGAAGGTCATCCCTGAGGGAGATGTGGAGAAGGCATTATCTGAGGGTTGGAGGTTTGTGTCGAACCTGAATGGAGGAAAGGTTGTGATTGAACGGTGACCAATGCAGTCTCCCTGATGGATGCCCTGTTGGTGTAGCGGCGGTCACAGAACCGTTTCCATAGGAGCTGAATGATCACAAGTTTTTTATCTCTTGTAATGCGGAATATCGATTTGTGAGTGTTTCTACTATTAAAAAATGGAATCTCACGATTGAGAGTCCTACCAAATTTATGAGAGTGTTAGAAGACATTCTTCATGATGATTTGCATTATCCTGTAAATATAAAAAAGCCTGAACTTAGACAAACCGCCATTGAAGGCACAGCAAGTTTTGAGGGTGTTATAAGGGGTAAGAAATCATATCAAGGAAGAAGCAATACAAAGATTGTGTTAGGAATAATCCTTATGTTAATAGGTGTCTTTTCGTTGCCCTCCGGTTCTTTTATGGCTCCTGTTGGAGTTATCTTGTTAATTGTTGGAATAGTTTTGTTAGTTAAAAGTGGAAGTCTAACTACTTTGATAATTGACATTATAGTTGAGGGGGAAAGTTACAAAGCAGGAGCGGGAAGGGAGATCGGTAAAGAAAAAGATAAAGATACAACAGAAAGAGTGGGGATAATCAGCGATGTCAGACTTACAGCACGCAAAAAGATGGAAGGTCACTACGATAATAAGATACAACGATTGCTTGATTTGAATTATGACTTTCTAACCAAGAAAGTTGAAACAGAAATAATACCCAGATTCAAATTACCTGACATTGCCCGATAAAAACTAGACAATATTTATCTCGTATGACTGATGCAAACATTTTTAGCTAAAGCATACCCGAACTTTTCGAGAATATTTGTCGGCGGAAGCAGAGCAAGTTCATAGTTGAACAGTGAGACCTTGTCTGTACCTTTTAAATATTCAGGGGGGGAGGTTATTATGTGGCTTGGCTTTTGTCAAGTTTTAAAGTCAAGGAGGAAGGCAGTCTTGATGCTGCCGTCTTTGTCGGTTTCATAATAGTTGTCATATTTTCATTTATTCCTGTGATAGGGTGGGTTTTTGGTCCCTTCATAGGTGGACTTGTGGCAGGTTCGATTGCTAAAGGTGGTGGTTTAAGAGGTGCTGGTGCAGGATTTCTAGCTTGTATTATAGGAGTAATAATCTTAGGCATTTTTCTAATGTTTCTAGGGGCTTTTGTTGGAGGCAGTTTATTTGGATTGTTGGGTGGTGGTATAGGCACGGTTATTGGAGGAGCAATAGGTTTAGTTTTGGTAATTTTATCGGTTGTGGGAGCACTAATAGGGGCAATCGGGGGAGCTATAGGTGGCGCAATTACTGGAAAAACTAAAGTTATAACCCCACAACCTGTGCATGTAACAGTTCAACAGCCGCCCACAGCACCGACTACTTATTGCCCATATTGCGGAAAACAAATTATGCAAAAAGCAACTTTTTGCCCAAATTGCGGAAAAACATTAAAAACAGAATAACTAAACAAAACTACCAGTCTGACTGTTAGATCCCTTTTCATTTACCTTTTTTATAATACCCAAATAGATATGCCGCAAATATTGCTGCCGGGGCACCTACACTTGGTGCGAAGACACTTTCTGCCGATATTCCAGCTAAGTGAACACCAACACTGTATATGATACCTCCCAGCACAATACAACCAATTGCCATCAAAATGAAACTGTAACGTGATACCTTTTCGGATAAACGAATTTCAGGCTTGACAGGAATTTTCGGCATTTTCGACATAAAAATATTAGCATCACTCAATGTTTTAAGGGAGGGCTCATGTAAAAACAACAATATATGTGTTAAAGCGATGCTACTATTATGCAAGATATTTTTATCTCCCTTGCTAATGGCAGGAATTAGAACTTCCCCTAAATTTCTTTGAAATTCTTGTAAAGGTTCACCAACTTCTTTTTGTGTTATCTGCAATAAACCCCATTTCCATGTGTCACTTTCCAAAAGTTCTTTAACTTTATTGAGGGTTTCCGAGGCTTTCATTTTTAAAAATTCTTCTTGAGGATTTAAATTCCCCTCCAAATATGATTTCATATTGTCATAAGCTGAGAAAATTTTCAGGAAAACTGTTTCTTCCGGAGTAAGCCTCGGTATATAACGAGACTTCCTAGATAAAAATATCATAATTACAATTATTATTATCACAAAGACTGTTGAACATGCAGATAACCAGAAAATAGAATCCAAGGAAGATGCTGCTAATATAATTAGACCTAACATGAGAAATAAGAGAACTGTTTGTGGGGTGTCATATCGATCTCGCTCTTTTTTTCTTTTTAAAACTTTATCATTAAAATCCCTTAACTCCGAGTCATAATCAAAAGCACTGATTTTCATCGGAGAACACTATTAGGGTATTTAGCTCTGTAAACTTATAAAAATGCCTTTTTGTCTAGATAACCTCGGAGACCAAAGGGTAGGGGGGGCATTATAAATTCGACCTTTTTGTATGGTTTCTCCGAAGAGGGGACTTGGAGGTATATTTACAGGGTCCCAAGGCTTCAGGGATCACCCCCCATATCCAAGAAATCATACCTTTTTGTATGCCTTCCGAGGAGGTGGGGGGGTATATATATGAAATGAAGAAAACGGTTGAAAAACGGGTAAAACAGACTGTAAAGCCTTAAAAACACCCCTTTTCAGTAAAACAGTGAAAAATCAATAGGATTAAGGGGTGCCCTCTCACCTTTATATCTCGGAATTTGTAATTATCCATTCTGAAAGAAGTATGAATATTAGAGATCTTAAATTAATTCGTAATGCAATTTTTGCGATGTGGGTTATCTTAAGCCTTTTAGTCTCACTAATAATTTACCCACTACTAGCCCTCACAGCTCTAGGGCTGGTCCCTATTGACAGATTCATCGGAGATAGAATACATGAGAAAGAAATAAAGAAACTACAGGACGAAGATGAATCAATTGCCTCCTACGCTTTTTATGGAAAATGATTTAGTAATATTATAAATGTCATAGTGGCAGATGTGGCGAAAGTGGCAAAATAACAACCATAACAAAGGTAACAAACTTAACGGAAAAACGTTAACTACCCTTAATTTTGTCATGATCTGTCATGGTAGGTGACCTGTCGGGAGGTTAGTAATATTTAAAATCTCTCAATTCGCTAACATTTTCAATAGTCAACGATCCAGTTAGAGATTGAATAAGATGCCACAGATAAGCAGATGGGTTAGATTCAAGACCTCTAAAGGGAATGAAGGGTCTTGGAATCTTCTGAGTGATAAAAATCTTAGACGAGTGAAGGTGAAACCGGAAGAAATAATCAAAATGAAAACCTTCTTTGATGTTCCTGGAAAATTATACGCTGAGCTGGGAGTGGCCAGTGAAACACATCCGTGTGCAGGCAGTATTGGGGTTTGGCTCGACACCTGTACTGGTCATAGGGCCTCTATTCAGGGCATTATTTATAATGACTTCAACCCTTACAAGAAGCATTATTCTGGTTCACCTCATTGGAATCATGAGGGTAGATTCATCGATATTGAAGGGAATGTAGAATATCCTGTGAAAGATGTAGACTTTCATACGATAGAGGACTCGGATAAAATAACCATTTCATTTGACGGTAAAAAGAAAATAGTTACCAAGAAAAAATGAGATGGGGCCTCTCTGATCCCTTAGGTTCTCTGCAACTTCTATGAAAGTAATCAAGGCTATGCCGAGTTAACTTTCCACGAAATCTATGAGCGGCTCCCTAAAATTGAAGATGGGATACTGCTCAAAAAAGCAGAAAACCTTGTCCTAGCAGCCGTAAAATTCTACAATGAAGAGGCTGTAGAACTTGGAGAAAAGTAACTATTGAAGAAATATCGTTTCGCTTCTCTTCTTGAGATATTTTCTGCACTCGGGGCTGGGAGAGTTTCAAAAGAGAATTACTCAATAAATATTGAGTAGGTAGTCAGGGGTAGATCCTCGCCATTAATTTCAGCCCAAATAACTATGGTATATACGCCATCTCCATGTTTCAAGAAAGTGGAAATGTTTGCTGATATATCGAACGAACCGGAACTTGGAGAGCTCCATTTAGATGCTTGAATCATATCTGATTCCAAAGTAGGATAATATGTTTCTGGTGGAGGTGGTGGAATAACATAAACCCAACTTTCACCATAAGTATATGACCCATCATAAGGTGGATTCAACAATTGTTCTTTTGTTAGAGGCTGAGGTGGTGTGTCATAATTGATGGCTATTGACTGAACTTCTCCTAAAGATGTTTCCCCACTTAGTGACAGGTATCCATTTTCACAGTAAGGAAAAATATTCCAATTTATGTAGTCATCCTCAAAGTCCTGAACTAGAGTAACAGTTGTACGATCATATGCTATGCCAATATTGACTTTATTATGCCATTTGTCAAGTATGTTATCTCTATGTCCCCATCCCGAGGCAGCATCGTTATACATCATACTATATTCCAAATAGTCTATTGACTCCTTAGGATCCAAGGTCATAGCGTAAGGTTCATAATAGAAGGAACCGTAATATGCTGCGTTTTGACCGACATATCCTATTCCTCCACATTGTGTGTATCGCATATAGGGTTTGGTTCCGTTTAAATCCCAGTGGGACAGATACCGATTTTCAAGCATGTCCTCTGCATGTTTCTGGGCTGCTTCATTATCACCCAATTCTACAGGCGCTAACCCATAATCCGCCCTATCTTGGTTTATTAGTTCAAGGGCATACAAAACCAGTTCTTGATGCTCAGAAGTTACGGCAGATGGAGTAGGTGTAGGAGTTGGGCTAGGTGTAGACGTTGTTGGTGGTGTAGAAGTTACGGTAGTTGAAGTTGCTTCAGGTAAAGTAAAGATTGTGCTTACAAATTTGCCTCCTTTATAAAGCCAATTAGCTTTAATCTTCCATTCGCCCTCGGAATCCCCCTTTAAGAAAGTGTAAACTTCTTTAACTGAATAATTTCCATATTCATCGGCTATTGTCTTAACAATGTTTTTTCGGATACCTGTAGGATCGAGTATTTGGATTGCCACAGTGACATTTGGAGCGGCAGTACCTCGGATGCTTAGATTTTCTCCGATTTGATATCCTGGTTTATTTGTGGTGACAAATGGGTTGATTTGAATTGTTGTTGTAGGTGTGGGTGTTGATATCTGGGTCTGGGTAGGGGTGGGTGATGTTGTAGGGGTTGAGGTAGGAGTTTGAGTATAGCCAGGTGTTAATGTAGGCGTCTGAGCAGGAGTTGGTGTGGCTGAAGGGTTCTCTACGGTGGTTTCATTGACTTTAGGGGTCACTGTTTGTACAATTGATGTAACGACGTTAATCCAGTATCCGAAAATGCTGCCACCGAATTTGCCAATTTCAGCAGAACTCAAACTCTCAGGGATTTCGGCATGTTCGGACTGTATCGGAAATCCAATAAAAATTACAATAAGAAATAGTACAATTATTTTTTTAATATGTCTCCTAAATCTTATGGAAGACCAATTTATAGTTCTTCGCTTCTTTTCATATTGTGGGTATCCTGGAAGATCTTCTGATATTGTTGCCTCTTCAGGCCTTCTAAACTCGTGGACACTCGGTATAGAGCAGCCGTTTACTTGCTCATCCTCCCATTTTTTCCGCTTAGGTAATTAGATCCCTCCTCCCCCGTCCTTAACCATAGATTCAATGAACGTTCTACCAACATCAATCCAATAGCTAAATATTGTACCAATAAAAGTACCCACATTTCCTGCATTGAGATTACTAGGTAAAGTTGCGTATCCGCCAAGAATCGGGAAGACAATAAATATGATTAGTAAAATTGTTGCTGTTACAAGTTTTTTCCTTATTCTTATCTGGATTCTTCGATACCTTGGTTTTGGTGCCTTTGTCTCATCAAAACTAGAAGTTGTATAGTAATCTTCCTTTTGTTCAGTCCTATGTTTGTCGTTAGGTGGCTCTTCATACTCACCTACAACTACCGCTGTTGGGTCATGGTGATATGTTATTTGCTTCTTGCTACTGGAACGAATAGGTTTGCTCTCTGGCTCTGGTGGTACATTCGGACAATTATGAGCTTTGGGCTCCATATGGTGAGAACAAAACCGTCCTTCACAATATGGGCATATATTTTCGCCGTTTTCACCGCATATTTCACATGGAGGAGCAGTTAGTACCTGTATCTTTCTGGGGGGTATATCGAGGGACGGTTCTCCAATTTTTGGTGGTGGTTTGTCTTTCCAAGAATAGATATCAGGGCACTCATGCTTAGGTGGAAGCCTATGTTCAATACAGAAAGTCTTCCCACAATGTTCACATCTAAAAGCTTCAGAAGCCTTTAGTTCTTTACCACAATAGAGACATTGAAGTTTGGACAAGTCTTCAGACAAATATGTGGTTAACCCTACCACAGACATTTAAAGCTATGCTAGTAAAGCTAAAAACCAGCTCAGCCGAGTGGAAGGAATATTACATCTTCTCCTAGGAAACGTGTAGACACTTCCAATTTTTCCATTTTGAGGGATTCATGTATGGAGAAAGCTGAGAAAATTATGGCTGATATTGAGAGGAAGCTGAAGAGGACGGAGGCCAGGAGACGAGTGGAGGAAGCCAGACCGATAGGTAAACGGTTCCTGCCCTTCCGGCTTCAAGGTGATCTATACAGCCACTTCAAAAAAGTTTACAAGAAGAGCTTGCAAAGCATTTCGGTTTGACGAATTGAATCAAGATATGGTAGATTTATGGAAGAGATTAAGGAAGAAACTATCCTGATAAGGATTAGATATTTAGCTTTCAGATTTTTCCCCTAAGCTATAAGTGCCTTCTTTTATTTTTTTCTCTTTCTCCGCTAGATACTTTTTGATTGACTCAAATATTTGCGTGGCATATTTTTTGACTTCTTCATTCTTGTCTTCAGTAAGCATACTCAATAGATTATAACTTTCAACACCCTCTGGAAGCTCAACTTTCTCAATTTTTAATGCTGTAAATCTAATTTCTTTTGTCTCTTTATTACGTTGAAGAGTTGCAGACTGTTTACTATCTATTTTATCTCTTGCTAATGACCATAATCCATCAATTATTGCAAGTCTTATACACCAATTTGAATCAGCTACCCATTCTCTTAAAATTTCAATAATTTTTTCTATTCCAGCAAATCTCGGCCTTTGACCAAAAATTTCATGCATTTTCACTGCGATACTTTTCTGAATTGCTTTATCACTATCCGTAGCCAACCTTTTTAATAACCGAAAACTGTCATTGATAATTTCAACAGGTAAATCCTTGGATGGAAAAGATAAAATTTCACTAATGGTGGATACTACTATTAGTTTAAATTGTGTAGATAAATCAATCCATTTTTCCAAGTATTCAATTAAGACATTAAAATTATTTCTACTCAACTCTTTTAATATGATGGGAATGAAGAAGCGAAAACGTTCTTCTTTCTCACTTTCTATCCAAGACAGAATTTCATCGATACATACCGAAATATTACTGGTACCAATTTCATTCAAAGTATAGCCTAAATCCCTAATTTCAAAATACTTACCTTCTAAAACCCATCTCTTAATTATTTGTAAGCTTTCTAAGGGAAATTCTTTTCCTCTAGATGAAAGAGCAATTGCAACTCGAGTTAAAACTCCTTTATCACTGGTATATGAAAGAATTTTTAGTATTTTTATTATATCTTCCTTCGGAAGATCAGACATCCATACTCGCTCAGCTATTCTAAAATTAATTTCCGGAATCTGTTGCTTTATAATATAATTTAAATTCTCATAACATTCCTTTGAATTATATTTATAAAAATCTAGGTAAGCTGATGCAACTTCCAGCTTTAATGATAAATTGGCTTCCTTTGAAAGATTATTAAGAATTTTAAAGACGTCACCTTCTCGTTTTATCGGCTCTTTTTCAAAAATCACTCTTATAGCTCTAACACAAGCTAATTTTACTCTAGGCTCAACCTTATCTATTTGCTCTTTTATATGGTCAAAAACTGGATCAAATTGTACCTGACCCACACCACCCAATATAAGACCAGCATAAGGAATAAGTAATTCATTTTTAGTAGCAATAATTTTCTCAAAGAGTTTTAAACCTAGATTTGGATCTGAAGAGCCAATTGATACCAAGTTTTTAATATAGCTACCTTGAGCTAAATCGCCGACAACTTTTTCGGCTATGTTTGCCAATAATTGGATAAACTCATCTTTATCTGAAGATAATATCGGTAATTTAGAAGAAATAAAATCGAGCCAAATAAAAATGTCGTCCCTTATTAATCGGTTTAAAACTTGGTATAATAGTTCTTTGTCATCCAAATTAATATTTTGAGATTTTAAAAAATCCTCAACAGCTTCAGCTTTCCAAAATTTATGTCTTTCACTTATTAAGTTCTGTATTATCGAATCTATTTCTTTTTCCTCCATCTTGTTTACCCAAAAGTTATTTTAAGTTTGGGCGGTGATCCTCGAATTGGAAATTCTTCTACCTTTCCACTATCCTTATAGAAAACCACAATATCACAACCATAATCCTCCAACCGCCCCACCGTTCTACACTCGTAAGCTACTTCACCCATTATACCAGCTATATTTAGAATGGCATCTTTACAGAGTGATTCACTTACGTATCGTGATTTTTTTAAGAGATAGTTGGCTAAGCGTATAGCCTCTTTATCGCCTATGGATTTATACCATTTTTCTTCTAATTCTCTTATAGAACCCAAACTGCTTAAAATAATAAAGTAAGGCATAACTTTGCCCGATTGTCTCGTAATTAGAATACATTCAGATATATCTTCGGTTGAAGAACTTAATTTATTTGTAGAAGATTTTAAAAAATTGTCTACTTTTTCATCAACATTATCTCCAGTGATTTCATCATTATATCGCGGATTTAAACAGTAAAAAAAACGCTCCAATAATACAGGATCGCCAGACCCTGAAATTGCATAATCTTGGCTAGGTGATAAAAAATATTTACTTACTGGATAATTTAAACCTGGTTGAAGCACATAAGATTCTTGCTTATCACTTACAAGAATACACCCATCCTTACAGGGAAAATAAATAACTAGTGTCATTTAGGTCTAACACATCACCGTATGTCATTATTATCTTAAAAAAATTTGGATAATAGCACATAATTAACATTTTTAGCTAATAAACTCTGGTTTATGGAACAGTCATTATACGAACAGCCCAGAGAAATTAACGGAACGAGATATGGGAAAACTAGAAGAGACGATTAAAGAAAGCTAGACCTCATTTAAGACCTTTAACCCTTTAACTTCTTGTAGAATCTTTCTATATATTCTGCTGATATGAATCCCACTTTGAGAGCATAGTATGTGATAATTGGTAATATTAACAAAACCACAACTGATAATATGTTAACAAGTAAATTTACCCAAGAGAAACTCAAAACAAGTTGGGAGGGTAAAGCAATAATTACTGTAAGTGAAAATATGGTTGTCTTTATTAAGGCATCTTCAATCAGATGTTTCTGTGTTTTAACTTCTTCTTTTGTTTCTGGAATAACGCCTGAATAAATCTTACTGAGGAATGCCAATAGTATAATAATAATGAAAAAAAGAATCAAGGTATTCGGCATAACTAAATTTGTTTTTAAAATTTCTTGATCTACTTCAGTAGATAGAATCCAAGGAATAGGAATAAAGAGAAAGGTTAAAATCCAAATTGATAAGTCAGAAGTAGTTAAGGATGATTCGATCAATATTTTTCGATCTTTTTCTCTAGATGGTTTTTCGATTGTTAGGTTAATCAAGAAAAGAGCATGCCTTAAAATTCTAGATAGAAAAAATAGGATTATAGTGAAATAAAAAATGAAACCAATGCTGGTAAATAGTAAAGATGATTTGCTTTGAAGTATAATTGAAAGTGCGATCCCAATTACAGTAGCTAATCCTATCTGAATAACTAGTAAATGTCCAATAAGTGATTCCGTTTTAAATGTCAATTGTTTTTGCTCTCTTAATTAGTAAGATTTTTTGGATAACAGCCTATTATGTTAGATAATCATCTTTCTACTTAGTTATTACTATGTACCATTCTTAACTTAGAATCTTGATGTTAGCCCTGTCATAGATATCTTTCAACCTTTCAGGACTAAAAATCGTGCAATACCTAGCCAACACTGATCTAGGCACTCGCCACAGAAAGCATCAACATACCAGTCTTGAACCCCTAACCTATCTATCTCAATACAGAACCATATATCCTAACCCATAACAGATATAACGGAAATAGCAGATAGACCGGTTATGGTGAATGTATAAACAGGTATCTTGGATGCCAGTTTTCCTCAATAAATAGGTTGAAAGGTAAAGTGCAAAGTCTAAGAGAAATTAATTATGTCAGAGAGAAATTCCGGGAATACTACTTAAAGGAAGCCCATAAGATAAAGCCTCCCGCCGAGGTTGAGAAGAGGGAGTTCGGATTCATACCTCTCAAGAGGGAGAGGGGCATGATGCGTCACAGAGGCTTCCCGGAAGCAGAGCAGATGACCGGCTTCATAAAGATGTTGATACCATCAGACGCATACTACTCATCAGCATACTACAAGAAGCCAGATGCCCCCTCAATGAGAGCAAAGGGATGGCTTGGCGCCGACTTAATCTTTGACATAGACTGCGACCACATCTCGACACCTTGCAAAAAGAGACATGACCATTGGAAATGCCTCAGCTGCGGCAACGCTGGAATGGGTGAAGAACCAGAGAGATGCCGCAATTGTGACGGGGAACGCTTCGAGGTAGACTCGTGGCTCTGTGATGAATGCTTAGCGACAGCAAAGAGGGAGACCGCTAAACTCGTAGTTATCCTTGAAGAAGACTTCGGCATCTCTGACGACCAGATGGAACTCGTCTTCTCCGGGCAACGTGGCTACCACATTCATGTAAAGGATAAGTACATCGAGAAGCTAGGCACAGATGAGCGGAAGGAGATCGTAGATTACGTCACCGGAACCGGGCTTCACATAGGCCTCCACAATCTTACAAATAGAAAAGGGGAGATCTCCAATTTTAACGCTTCAACCAAAGGTTGGAGGGGGCGGATGATCAAAGCTGTTTACACAATGCTTCTGAAGAGGGTGAAAGAGCTGAAGGCAATGGGCATTGGTGAGAGAACAGCTAAGAAGATAGAGGAAAATAGAGATATGTTGTTAGGCTGGCTGGACGCTGGGAAGGTTACCCAAACAGCGGCATTCCTCCGGAAGAGAGCTTGGGAAAGCCTTATCCAAAAGGCAAAAGCCCAAGAGACCGTCGCAGTCGACACCGTGGTAACCACCGATATTCACCGCCTCATAAGGCTACCTTCTTCCCTCCACGGCAAAACAGCCTTCAAAGTAATATCTATAACTGTCGATGAACTCAGCGAGTTCAACCCCCTCCGTGACGCCACAGCCTTTAAAGGGGGTTTAGTCAAAATTAAGGTTGAGAAAGCCGAGATGATAAAGGTAGGTGGAGTGGAGTACGGTCCCTACAGCAACGAGCTGGTGGAGCTGCCAACAGCTCCAGCTCTATTCTTTATCTGCAGAGGGAAAGCAGCCCTAGCTTAAACGATTTTGCCAGAAACTTGGAGGCAGTAATGTATGTACAGACAGCTATACGAGGTTTGGAGAAATGAAGCCGAGGCAACGACAATTCAACCCCTAACTAAAGGCTTCTACCCAAAGATCAGAGAGTACCTAAAAGGGCTTGAGGAGGAACTAGGTCTTCTTGACGTTAAATCCCTGAAATTTCGACTGAAGAAGCAGGAGCTGAGCCAGGCGAGTAGGTTGGCTAGGCTGCTTGTAGAGATGCGGCTTAAGAAGATGGCTAGTTCCTGTCAGATTCAAGGGGAATCCGTCTACCCGGAAAACCTGACGGATGAGGAGAAAGCTCTCCACAGCCAGATAGTGGAGACATCTAAAAGCCTCAAATCCTTCGCAGCAGACATCTTGGAAACTGAAATTCTGAAACCTTCTCCAAAGGTTAAGCCCCATAGGGCAACCGTTGTGAGGTTTACCAAGGAGACGCCAGCTATAATGGGTGCTGATATGAAGAGCTATGGTCCCTTCAAGGCGGGTGATGTAGCCTCGATTCCAACTGAGAATATAGAAGGCTTAATTAAACACGATATAGCTAAGAAAGTGGAAATTCCATGAAGATCCCTAAGACCATCAATACTTACTGTCCCCGATGTAAAACGCAGACATCTCACACTACATCCCTATACAAAAAGGGACGAGCTCGGGTTCTCTCAGCTGGAACCAGACGGCATGAGCGGGACAAACATGGCTATGGTGGTCAGAAGTACCCCGAGTTGAAGAGAACAGCTAAGACATCCAAGAAAGTTGTTATAAACCGAAAATGTAAGAAATGTGGATACATCACTCAGGGGAAACCCATCAGGATCAGGAAGGCGGACATCGAGTAGTGAGGAGTCACTATGAAGAAGCGAGCGTTGATACCCCAACCGAAGAGTAACTTCATAAAGGTCAAATGTCCCGACTGCGGAAACGAGCAGATAACCTTTAACAAAGCAAACCAAGCTGTAGTCTGCAATATATGTGGCGCCGCCCTACTGTCGCCCTCTGGCGGCAAAGCCGTCCTAAAGGCATCTATAATAGGAGAGTTGGAGTAACCTAGCGGCTAATAGATTCATATAAAATTTAAGTTCTTCCGAAAACGAATATTTTATTTGCCACCGTCAGCTTCTATCGGATACTTTTATAGCTAACGTTCAGGTAAAGCATGGTGATCATTCTAGGGAGAACTAGCTTGATGTCGATACGGAGAGATGGGAGACTTGGATAGTAAAGACGAAGAGTCGAGAGCATTTCCGGAAGTAGGGGAACTGGTGGTCGCTACGGTAACCCGTATAACTGACTACGGTGCCTACGCGAGCCTCGACGAGTATGAGGGAATAGATGGCCTTCTCCACATATCGGAAATATCCTCCGGATGGGTTAAGAGCATCCGCGATCACGTCCACGAAAAGGAGAAAACAGTCCTCAAGGTTCTCCGAGTTGATCCGAGGAAGATACAGGTAGACCTATCCCTCAGGAGAGTTAACGCTAAGGAGAAGCAGATCAAACTTCTGCAGTGGAAGAAGTATAGGAAAGCTGAGTTCACTTTAGGAATTGTGAGTGAGAAGCTTGGAGTGGATCCCAAGATCTTCGTCCCTGAGATGGTTAAGAAGCTTGAGGATAAATATGATAGCGCCTACGCTGGGCTTGAGGCACTTATAGAGAAAGGAGAGGAGCTTGCAAGCCGCCTCAAGATACCGCCTGATTGGACAGCAGCCACCATAGAAGTTGCTAAGCAAGAGATAAAAATTTCGCTAGTTAAGATCAAGGGAAGTCTTCGCCTAACCAGCATAGAACCTGATGGCGTAGGATTGATAAAGAGGGTGTTGATGAAAAGCAAGGCTCTGAAAAAGCCTAGGAAGGTGAAGGTCGCCATTTATACGATCGGAGCCCCCAAGTATGGAGTTGAGGTAACTGCGAAAAACTACAAAGAAGCAGAGAAGACATTGAAGCAGATAGGCGAGTTTGCAGTTAAGGAGATAGAAACCCATGGTGGAGAGGGGGAGTTCAAACGGGACGATTAACTGGGCTTCACCAAGAAGGAGGTTGCATCTTAGCTGAGCCCCTACCTTATGAGGCGATGTAGGAAGTGTGGAAATTACACTCTGGAGCAGACAGTCTGCCCCAGATGTGGCGGCGAGCTTCACATACCGCATCCCCCAAAATTCTCCTTAGAGGATAAATATGGAAAGTATAGACGCGCCTTAAAGGAGCAACAAAGGAGTAAGGAAAGCCGTTAAGGCTTCTTAGAATACAGATTTCCCCCTTGGCTCTATGTACTATATGTCTAGGCGGATGGATGGGTGTTCTCATTCTCTATTTGGATAAGTTTAAGAGTTTTATCTTTGAATAAGAGGGAAAATCTAACTGCAGGCATTCTGCGCTCCTCAGCTGGATGTCCTTCTAACGTCAGGGAATAACGATGAAACAGTTAAAGTCAACCTACAATCCGACGGAGATTGAGGAACGGATACAGCGATGGTGGCTGCAGAACAGAATCCAGAAGAAGGTAATGAAGCTTCGAAGAGGCAACGAACTTTTCGCTTTTCTTGAAGGACCACCCACAGCCAATGGCTTCATGCACATCGGTCATGCACGTGGCCGCGCAATGAAAGATATTATCATAAAGTTTGAAACAATGCGCGGCAAAGATGTCTGGCGTAGAGCGGGGTGGGACTGCCAAGGTCTCCCTGTTGAGTTAGAGATTGAGAAGAAAATGAAGCTGACCTCTAAACGTGATATTGAGAAGGTCGGCTTCGATCGCTTCGTCGAGGAGTGCAACAAGTTAGTTGACTACTACATTGAGCATTGGCGGCGAAACTCTGAGAGACTTGGCCTTTGGCTCAACTACGACGCGGCCTACGAGACACGGAGAGACGAGTACATAGAGTTCGTCTGGTGGTTCATCAAACAGGCCTTTGATAAGGGGCTCCTGAAGGAAGACTTCAAAGTAGTGCCAACCTGCCCGCGATGTGAAACAGCTCTATCAAGCCACGAGGTGAGCCTAGGCTACGCCGCCTTCAAAGATTACTCCATCTACGTCAAGTTTCCACTC
>Ga0265594_1001090_pt1 | contig 21563 bp, 21 predicted proteins | sample saktaG_11_FD_190147 | JGI IMG/M metagenome (GOLD analysis project Ga0265594, IMG submission 190147) | Saline water microbial communities from Sakinaw Lake, British Columbia, Canada - sak_2011_5_24_80m | ecosystem: Environmental > Aquatic > Non-marine Saline and Alkaline > Saline ... | reverse complement strand
CTATACGCTAGACCCGGTGCAGCTAGTCATAGATGATGAGATAATGGGCATGACAAAGAGAATACTGCGAGGATTTGAGATTAACGATGATACTCTGGGACTAGAAGCCTTGGCTCGAGTCGGCCCGGGCGGTAACTTCTTAAGCGATGACCATACCTTGAAATACTTTAAAACCGAGTACTATAAACCGCGTATCTTTAACCGGGGAACCAGGGAAATCTGGCAATCAAAAGGAGGAAAGGACCTGAATGAAAATGCCAGGGAAAGGGCAAAGACTATCCTCAGAGAGCATAAGCCTACTCCTCTGGCTGACGACGTCGTAAAGGAGCTTGACTCAATCATAAAAAGGTTAGGGTAAACTTAAATCCTAAATATGGACAAAAAAGAAAGGAGTCAATTATAAATGGGTATATTAGATGAGATGAATACCAGTGTTATAGAGGGGAATCGTGGTAAGGTTGAGGAGCTTACTCGGCAGGCACTTGAGCAGAGGGTTGAAGTTTCGACAATACTCAGTCAGGGTCTGATAGCGCCGATGGATATCGTGGGAGAACGTTTCGAAGCCGGGGAGTTGTTTATTCCTGAGATGATCGTCGCTGGGGAGGCTATGACAAGGGGGTTAAATGTTCTCAGGCCGTTATTTAAAGAAAGTGGCATAAAACCACAGGGCACAGTCGTCATAGGCACAGTAGAAGGTGATAGACACAGTATTGGGAAATCTCTGGTAGCTATGATGATGGAAGGTGCCGGGTTTAAAGCAATCAATTTAGGTGAAGATGTAAGCCCCGAGCGATTTGTTAAGTCGGTTAAGGAAGAAGGGGCTCAATTGGTTGGAATGTCAGCCCTTCTCACTACCACAATGCCTGCAATGAAGGCTACTATAGAAGCCTTAAAAGAAGCTGGGTTACTAGATAAGGTAAAGACGCTAATTGGTGGGGCTCCGGTAACTCAGGAGTATGCCGATAAGATTGGAGCTGATGGGTATTCTCCCGATGCGGCTACAGGAGTAAAGAAGGCTAGAGAGCTAGTACAAGCTCTGGCGTCAAATGGATAAGACAATATAATAAATGGGGAAGGGAGCTAGCTGAAAAGTTAAGAACTTGAGAAGAAGCTAAAGGGATAGTCATTCTCCACACAGTGGTGAGTACTAAAGGAGATGATGCAAGTAGAACCACAGGGCAAATCTACCATTCTATCATCTCCTTTGTCATGCTTCAGATAATTGGCCTAGGCTTAGTTATGACGTTTCCTACGCTGGTGACATGGCTGCCCAGCATGATGATAGGAGAAGTAGCACCAACTTGGTGAAAGAAAAAGGAGAAGAAAAATGAAGATTGCTGTCATCGGTGGTGCTGGGGCCATGGCTCGCATCATAATACAGGACTTAAGTGAATGTTCTGATGTAAAAGAAATCTTAGTTGCTGACTATCAGGAAGGAAAAGCAAAGGAATATGCGGCGTCCTTCCAAGATTCTCGAATTAAAGGGAGTTTCGTAGATGCTTACAAAATCCAGGAAACAGCCAATCTGATTAAAGGTTATAACGCTGTCATTAACTCAGCCCAATATTATGTCAATATAAGCATTATGAATGCTTGCCTCAAGGCGGGATGCCACTACAACGATTTGGGAGGCATGTTTCATACCACCCGAAAGCAACTGGAGCTTTTTAATGACTTCAAGAAGGCTGGATTAACTGCTATATTGGGTATTGGCGCCGCACCTGGTATAACCAATATGTTGAGCCGATATAGATACAATCAATTAGACGAGGTTGAAGCAATATGCCTTAGCTTCGCTGCTCATGATATGACAGATATGAAAGGTATCGATGTTTTTACCCCACCGTATTCTATCAGAACGATTATGGAAGAACTTTTAGGAGAAAATACGCAATTCATCGATGGGGAATATAAGATCCTGCCACCTTTATCTGGAGCCAAAGAGATAGCTTTTCCTGAACCTATAGGCAAGCGTACTTGTTTCCATACCTTACACTCTGAACCAGCTACAATCCCAACCTCCTTCAAAGGCAAGGGGGTTAAGGAAGTTACCTGGAGGCTAAGTTTGCCTCCAGAATTCGAGGAAAAAGGTAAAATCTTAGCTTCTATCGGTTTGGGAAGTAAAGAACCAGTTAAAGTGCAAGGCATAGAAGTAATACCGCTTGAAATTTTGGCCGCTGTTGTAGAAAAAAATGTTAAACAAAAACTTGCAGGAGTAGAGCTTAAAATTAATGACATGGCGTATATACGTAGTCAGGTGATTGGTCGAAAAAATGGGAGAAGTGTTGAATACACCATTGACTGCATTGCCAGGACTCATAGTCGTTGGGGGGTTAATTGTGTTAGTTCTGCTACAGCAGTACCAGCTTCAATTGCCGCCCAGATGCAAGCTAAAAGGGTAATTAAAGAACCGGGTGTGTGGGGACCGGAACAGGTAATAGACCCAGAGTATTTCTTCAAGGAATTGGCTAAACGAGAGATGCCTGTCCAGATGACTATAAAAGAAGACTTATCCTAATCATCTAGGAGGTAGTTGACTGTTTTTATGCCAGGCCTGTTGTTATTTGACCAATTTTACCAGTAGGTGGAGTGAGGCAGTATAAAAAAGGCCTGAGGTTCTGAATTTGAAGCTAAGAAACGGGTCTTTGGAAGATTAAACTACGAGGGGAGGTGTTAATAAAATGACGGACTGGAGAGGGTGGAAGGGAAAGATATTGCGGATAAACGTAACAAACAACATAGTATCTACCGAGGAACTGGAGCCAAAGAGGGCAAGGGACTATGTTGGAGGACAAGGACTGGCATCTAAATATCTATTTGATGAGATTGACCCTCAGGTAGACCCCTTAAGCCCGGATAACAAGCTCATATTCGCAACCGGGCCAGCAACAGGAACGGCTGCTCTTGGGGGTTCGAGATATATGGTCGTAACTAAGAGTCCGCTAACTGGAGCAATCGCCAGTTCAAACTCGGGCGGTTTTTGGGGCCCAGAATTGAAATTTGCTGGGTATGATATGATCATTTTCGAGGGAAAAGCTAAAGAGCCCGTGTATTTATGGATAAAAGATGGGGAGGTAGAAATTAGGCCCGCCGCTCATATTTGGGGAAGGAAAACATCTGAAACACAGGATGTAATTTGTAGTGAAACTCACAAAAAGGCTAAGGTTGCCTGTATCGGCCCGGCAGGTGAAAACCTAGTGAAAACAGCCTGCATAATAAATGATGAGGGCCGAGCCGCTGGTCGTTCGGGGGTTGGAGCCGTAATGGGAGCCAAGAATATAAAAGCGGTTGCAGTAATGGGTACGGGAAAGGTACCAGTTGCCGATGAGAAAACCCTAAAAGAAATAACTGCCAGCGCTTTTAAGAAAATACCCCAGCCAATGGCTTTAAGAACCGGTGGCACGTCGTCTTATCTTATGCCTTCCAATCTGATTGGTAGTCTTCCTACGAGAAATTTTCAAACAGGGGTATTTGAGGGTGCCGAGAAAATTGACGGTGAAACCGTTATGGAAACGTCCTTTGTCAGACGTAGCGCATGTTACCGCTGCCCTATAGGTTGTGGAAGAATAACGAAGGTTACTACCCCTCCTTTTGAAGGTGAAGGTGCGGGGCCAGAGTTTGAAGGACTGTATTCCTTAGGGGCGTGTTGTGGGATAGATAACCTGCCTGCAATTATCAAGGCTTTTTATATATGTAATGAGCTTGGGATAGATGTGATAACTACTGGGGTTACCATAGCCTGTGCCATGGAGATGTTTGAGAGAGGTTTCTTATCAGAGAAAGATATCGGCATGAAATTAAACTTTGGGAATGCTGAAGGAATGGTAGAGCTTGTCGAGAAAATAGGGCATAGGGATGGCTTTGGAAAAGAGCTTGCCGAAGGGTCATACAGATTAGCCGAGAAACATGGTCACCCGGAATTCTCTATGACCGTTAAAAAGCAGGAAATTCCTGGATACGATCCCCGTGTTTGCCAGGGAATGGCAATTGAGTATGCTACATCAAATAGGGGAGCTTGTCATATGCGGGGTGATATTGCTACTCAAGAGCTTTGGGGAATACCGGTAAAGCTGGACCCCCTTGAGACTAAGGGGAAGGCTCAATATCTAATATCTTTACAAAATGAGATGGCTGTCAGTGATTCTATGGGGATATGTCAGTTTCTTTCGGGTTATAAAATTGGCGAAGAAATGGTGCTTGCCGAACTAGAAGCAATCTCTGGAGCTGGTTATAGCAAGGAGAATTTTCAAAGGACCGGTGAAAAGATTTGGAATCTGGAGAGGCTTTTCAATCTAAAAGCAGGGTTTACAGGAGAGGATGATACCTTACCCAGGAGACTTCTTGAGGAGCCAATGCCAGAAGGACCAGGAAAAGGTTATGTGGCTAAACTTGGCGAGATGCTACCCGAATATTATCAACTGAGAGGGTGGGATAGCTCTGGAAATCCTACCGAAGATAAACTGAGGGAATTAGGTATTGTATAAATAGAGTCTAAAGGAGGTGGCTAGATATGTCTCAAAATTATGATGTAATCGTAATTGGTGGCGGTCACAATGGACTAGTGGCGGCAGCCTACCTAGCTAAGCAGCGACTCAAGGTTCTGGTGCTGGAAGGGAGAGACATAGTGGGTGGGGCCTGTGTGACTGAGGAGCCATTTCCAGGCTATAAGGTATCCTCAGTGTCCTATGTCTGCAGTATGTTCTTGCCCCAGATAGTTCAGGAGCTAAGATTAAAGGAACTCGGTTTTGAAATTTACCCGATGGGAGCAACTTTTATCCCCTTTCCTAATGGCAAGCATCTCTTTCTCTGGGGTGATGCCCATAAATCTGCTCAGGAGATTGACAGGTTCTCTTCAAAAGATGCCAAGGCTTACCTGGAATTATTGCAACTTATAGAGCGAGTGACAAAATTTTTAGAACCCTTACTCCTCAAGCCCCCTCCCAATCTCACCTCCAACAGTCCCACCAACCTAGCAAAACTCCTTGGGCTGGCAGTAAAGTTCCGCAGGCAAAAGGATATATTCCAAGAGATAAGAATGCTTACCATGAGCATTAAGGATTTCCTTGATGAAAGATTTGAGTCAGAGGAAGTTAAAGCTGCCCTAGTAGCCGACAGCTTAATCGGGTCCTATGGCGGCCCCTTGACTCCTGGAAACGCCTATTATATGGTTCACTACAGTCTAGGAGTAGGAGAATGGGGATACGTTAAAGGTGGTATGGGGACTATTACCCAGTCTCTGGCTCAAGCGGCCCAACAGCTAGGTGTAACTATCAGAACAGGCGCCGAAGTCGAGCACATCATAGTTAAAAACGGAACAGCCAAAGGGGTAGCACTGGCAAATGGTGAGGAGATAATGGCTAAGGTCATAGCCTCCAATGCAGACCCCAAGCGAACATTCCTGAGACTCGTTGGGCAAGAATACCTTGATGAGAGCTTTAGGCAAGAGATTAAGAATATAAAGATGAGAGACACTGCTGTCAGGATTAACTGTGCTCTAAACGAGCTTCCTGACTTTACAGCCTATCTTGGCAAGCAACCTAGACCTTACTATAAGGGAAAGTTTCGTATCATTCCCACAATGGAATACGCTGAGAAGGCCTGGGATGATGCCAAATATGGACTCCCTTCAGAAAAGCCTTTCATTTCATGTACTATTCCGACAATGGTAGAACCTGGGTTAGCACCACCCGGGAAACACATCATAAATATATTTGCTCAATATGCACCTTATCACCTCAAGGGAACAAGCTGGGATAAGATAAAAGACGACTTTGCCGATAGGGTTATCGACACCCTGGCTGAGTATGCCCCAAATATAAAGTCGGCTATTATTGAACGCCAGGTCCTTACACCACTGGACTTTGAAGAAAGATACTACCTCACCGAGGGTACCATTTCCCATGGTGAGATGAGCTTAGATCAGTTGCTTTTCCTGAGACCCGTACCTAGTTGGGCTAATTATAGAACGCCGATTAACAACTTATATCTGTGTGGTGCTGGGACCCATCCCGGAGGTGGGGTAATGGGTGCCCCGGGCTATAATGCTGCACACAGGATTATTAAGGGTTGGAAATAGTAGTAGAGGCTGAAATAAGAAAGGAAGTCAGCCAAGTAAAATTAAGAGCTTGACAAAAGACTAGCTACTGTGGTTCTATATGGTTCAATGATTGTGATGCTTTGCGATAGAATAATGAGTATTAAGGACCTGCTATGAAAAGTCAAGAGGGCTACGGAGTTAGTAAGTAAGGAGGTGAATATGAAGTAATACTTAAACATTCAGTAGGCTAAAATTTTATAGGAGGTTTGTTAGTGAAAAAAGTATTATTAGCTCTAATCGTTAGCGTGATGTTATTAACATTAGTGGCTGCTTGTGCAGCACCAACACCAGCACCAACGCCATCACCGTCACCAGCACCAACATCAACACCAACACCAACATCAAGCCCACCACCTGCAGCAGAGGTATATGACTGGAGATTTATCAGCTGGTCTAGTCCGGGGAGTTACTACGGAGATGAAGGTTACCCCAGTTTTTGCCAGCAAATAGGAGACATGTCCGGGGGACGGCTTAATGTAGAGTACCTTTCCAGCGGGGCACTCGGTGGAGAATTTGGCGCCTTTGACGCTATAAGACAAGGGGTGGCCGAGATAGGCTGTCCTTGGATCGCGGGCTACGCTACTGTTATGCCTGAGGTTAACGCCATGTATGGCGTGCCCTTTGGCCTGCGGGATTCACGAGAAACCTTGACCCTGTACTACGAGAGAGGATGGGAAGACCTAATACGAGAAGCCTATAGCGAACTTTCCCCTCCAGTTCACTACCTGGCCCCTGATATTTGGTGCCCCTTATATCTGACGACCACTGTACCGGTTACTACCTTAGACGAACTGAGAGAGCTAAAGATAAGGGCATTGGGTGGTGTTGCCGACTATTTGGGAAAATTAGAAGTTACCGCAGTGACGGTAGCTTATGAGGAGCTATATACGGCATGCGCCACTGGTACCATTGATGGGATAATAGGTCCTGGACTGGCTGAGTTCTACGACCTCAAGACTTATGAGTATGCCAAATATATAGTAGAACCATCTTTCATCGGGGCTGTTATGGGGGCTGACTACGTGGTCAATATGGACGCCTGGAACAGCCTGCCTGAAGACCTGCAGGAAATCGTCTATGTAGCTGCACGGGAAGCCGCCGGAAGGATTGGGGTGGTCGGCTGGACCGACTATGAGCTCGAAGGCACGGTAATAATGCTTGACGAAGGAGCCGAATACACTCAGCTAGAAGATGCGGCTCTCCCGATACTGGCAGAAAAGGCACAGGAGCAGTGGGAAGATATAGCGGCTGCTTCTCCCAGGAGCGCCGAGATGATGGCAATATATGAGCAGTACATGAGGGAGCTGGGCTATATAGACTAAGCTAAGACATAGTAGTTGCTACTTTACAAAGAGACTTGTTGGTAATTGAGTTTAAGCGTAAGTCTCTTTCAACAGAATCCCCCCTCCCTTTCATCGGAGAGAGAGGGGGGATTAGTAAAGCAAAGTAATTTCCCCCATAAACTAGATAAGGAGTAATGAATGAATGAAGATTGTTGACGCTATTTTCCGGGGCATTGACCTTATGAGCATATGGGTAGGAAAGGCAGTAGCTTATCTTCTCATTCCCCTGGTTTTGGCACTGGTATATGAGGTTTTTGCGAGGTATGTGTTCAATGCTCCCACTGCATTTGCTCATGAGACGGGTATATACCTGTATGCTATCAACGGCATGATGGCTGGGGCATGGGTTCTCTTCCATGATGAACATGTCAGGATGGATGCACTCTACGGGCGTTGTTCTCCCAGAGGTAAAGCCATCTTAGATGTCGTTACCGCACCCATTTTCTTCATCTTTGTCTCTATGGTCTTATGGCACGGAGGAATCATGACGTACCAGTCAATAGTAGCCAATGAACACACATCCACTACCTGGTCACCCCCATGGTACCCTTTCAAATCTATAATGCCAGCAGCCGCTTTCTTGCTACTACTTGAGGGGATATCCAAATTGCGGAGAGACATCCTGGCTGTCTGTGGAAAGAGAGGGGTTTCATGAACATTGAACACGTTGTTCTAATTCTGGTTGTGACTGCTCTGGCAGTTTTTGTTACCGGGTTACCCATTGGTTTTGCCCTGGGTGGTGTAGCATTGATATACGCCTTTTTCCTGTGGGGACCAAATGCTTTGGGGATAGCGGCTTTTGCCGGCCTTTCCACAATGTCACCCTTTATCTTCGTGGCTTTAACCCTCTTCATCCTGATGGGAATGATACTGGAGCGCTCAGGTGTTGCCAATGCAATGTACGACACGATGTATAAATGGATGGGCCCTATAAATGGTGGGCTGGCAATGGGGACGGTGCTAATATGCACCCTGATAGCGGCTATGGTCGGGGTAATGGGAGCTGGCATTGTTACTGCGGGAGTGATAGCTATGCCGGAGATGTTTCGCCGCAAATACGATAAACGCATGGTAATGGGGTCTATCATGAGTGGAGGGGTGCTGGGGACACTCATTCCCCCCAGCATACCGATGATACTCTATTCCCTGTACGCCAAGCTCTCGGTAGGTAGGATGTTTGCCGGGGGACTCTTACCCGGAATCATGCTCTCTAGTTTCTACTGCATCTACATAGCCATAAGGTGCTTTAGGAACCCTGCGATGGGTCCAGCGTTACCGGTTGAAGACAGGGTAGATTTAAAGGAAAAATTCATATCCCTGAGGAACTCAATCCTGCCCGTTCTTCTCATCGTGAGCGTTCTGGGTTCGATTTTTACCGGGGCAGCCACCCCTACTGAAGCCGCTAGCGTAGGTGCCTTTGGAGCATTTCTATGTGCTATTGTTTACCGCAAATTTAGCTGGGGGATGCTTAAGGACGCCTGCTACCGCACCACCAGGCTCATGGGATTGATTCTATGGATTATGGTTGGTATCGGATGCTTCAATAGTTTCTTCATGGGTATGGGTGGTGCACATCTGGTAGAGGGACTAACCGTGGGAGTAAACCGCTGGGTTGTTCTGATAGTAATGCAGCTCAGCCTGTTCGTCATGGGGATGTTCTTGGATGATTACGCCATTGTCATGATTGCTACCCCAATCTATGCGCCAGTAATTTTAGCCCTGGGATTCGACCCACTATGGTTTGGCATCCTTTTCATTATGAATATGCAGATGGCCATGTTGACCCCCCCTTATGGCTTCGCTACGTTCTATATGAAAGCGCTGGTTCCAAAAAACATACTTATAACCGATATCTGGCGTGCCGTTATACCGTTCGTTTTACTTCAGGGACTTGGTTTGATAATAGTTATGGTCTTCCCTAAGCTTGCGACGTTTTTACCTGGATTAGTATTCGCATAAGGAGAAATAGTAACTTGGGGTCTCTGGCACCCTCTGAGGTTTAGCAAATAACCTCAAAGAGACCCCAAGTTACTCACTCTCTAAACACTACCCAACTTTATTTAGCCCTTGGTCGCGGGAATGTTGACGAGGTTGGCTAAGATACCCTGGTTACCCCAAGAGAAGGTGTTTTTGCCGGTGGCGATGCGGTGAGCGGACCAGCTTCGAAGTCAGCGATTAGGTCAATATTAGTTCCTTAATTAGATTGACTCCTCGGGAGGTGATATGTTTGATTATTCTACCTTAATTCAAGCAGTAGTGGGGGGCAACCACATCAGGAGTGTAGAGTTAGCCAGTGAGGCGCTCAAGGATGGAGTTAGTCCGCAAGACATTGTGGGTTCCGGACTTCAAGCTGGTATGCGCATCGTTGGTGACAAATTCAGCGCCGGGGACTTCTTTGTCCCTGAGATGCTGCTGGCGTCTCGGGCAGTGACTAGAGCCATGGAAGTGCTACAACCCCACATTTGTGCTGCCGACATGCCCACCCTAGGGCGAGTAGTTATTGGTACTGTCTTTGGCGATATCCACGACATCGGCAAAAATCTATTAGCTATGTTCTTACGCGGTGCCGGATTTGAGGTTTTTGACTTAGGGATTAATATTACTACAGACAGCTTTGTAGGGGCAGTGAAGGAGTATGCCCCAGCTATACTGGGTATGTCCGCTTTGATTACTACGACTATGCCGACTATGGGAGATGTCATCAAGGCTCTTGAGGTAGCAGAGTTGCGCTCCAGAGTGAAGATAATCGTGGGTGGTGCACCAGTAACTCAACATTTTACCGAGTATATAGGAGCTGATGGGTACGGCGCCGACGGCGGCAGTGCCATCAAACTGTGTCGAAATTTGGTGGGGAAATGAGGGCAAAGTTGTGTAGCAGTTTTTCAAGGAGGAGTCAATGGCAATGACCGAAAAACAGAGGATTCTGGCGGCAGCGCGCAAACAGCCAGTAGATAAACTCCCCGTCGGGGCGAGGATTGATGTCTGGTACAATTATCACTCCGGGCATGATACGCTTCCTGAGAAATACAAGGGATGGGGTATTCCTGATATTTTATGTGACCAAGGTGCCGGTATTCAGCTGCGCCACGGCGCTATATGGAGAACGGAGTATCGGGATACCGAAGTAGTTGTCCATGAAGACCCGCCCTACACAACTACGGAATATAAGACCCCAAAGGGCACAGTAAGTAAGAAGACGATGTTCACACCACAAGAAGGTCCGTGGATGCCTTACGAGTTAGAACTACCATTCAAGAGCGTTGATGATTATCCAGTAATTGAGCATCTCTTGGAGAACACCGTACTGATTCCCTACTTGGACGACTACCTCAAAAAGGTGGAGATGGTAGGGGAGAATGGCGTTGTGGTTGCGCCGGATAGCTATTCGCCGATGCAGGAGATTATGCGCACGATTATGGGATATGAGAGGTTCTTTTTCGAGCTTCATGACTACCCCAGTAGGGTAGAGCACCTCTATGAACTAATGAAGGAAGTAGTATGGCAAAAGCTCAAAATACTTGCTGAGTCGCCGGTAGAGACACCCGAGGTCTGTGGCAACTGGAGTGATGATATCCACACACCGGTATTCCGAAAGTATTTCACACCTTGGTTTCAGGAAGTGGGGGAGTTCCTGCACTTGAAAGGTAAACTAACCCAGGCGCATATCGATGGGGAAATGAGAAGACTCATCCCTATGTTTCTGGAGACTGGAATTGATGTGGCTGAGGCATGGAGTCCAGCCCCCATGACCTCGGTTACCACTGCCGAATTGAGAGAAGCCTGGGGTGACAAAGTGACTATCTGGGGTGGGGTGCCGGCGATACTATTTGAACCGCAATATAGTGATGAGGAGTTTGACGAGTATGTTAAGCACCTCTTAAAAGAGATAGCCCCAGGGTACAATTTCATTCTGGGCATGGGAGATAATTTGGCCTTCGATGGCAAAATTGAACGAGTCGGCAGGATGGCTGAGCTCGTAGATAAATATGGTCGTCTTCCTATTTAGATTTAAACCGAATCTTGGAGATAACAGTCAGAATATTTTTAGGAAGTGCCTCATCGCTTGGAGCCGTTTGGCAAGATGGGCACCCCGGAAGTGTAAATCGTCAGGACGAAGTGCACAATTGACGACTTATCGTTTCAATAGGGAATATTGCTTTCACCTCAACCCTATCATCATAGGCGACAAGCCTCATCTGCAGCATATCTAGAAGCTCTCTTTTCACGGCCGGGAATTGAACGGCATCGCTGATACCCTTGTCTTCAGCATTAATTAAGGCTAAGACAGTGCGATGTGGTTTATCTACCAACCTTACCATGCTGCCGTCTTCATTCTCCGTGTTCCATGCCATAGAGTTGACCTTGTCTTTCCAGAACCTCAGTAGTCCCTGCGTTCGTTCCAGTTCCGCTAACCTGGCTTTCTGCGCCTGGATTCGAGCAAACTCATCATTTACAGGTCTTATTCTGGCGGATAATTCGGTGTCACGGTTTTTCAGGCTCTCAATCGTTTCTTCAAGGACAGACTTGAGCTTGTTTGGATCATTGATTATCCCTTCTATGCGAGACCAGACCTCTTCCTCCAACCAATCGGCTTCGATTATAGATACAGCGCATTTAGGAGAGCCGTCAGGATGATTGGCTTTCAATCGCCCTCTGCAACTGTAGGCTTTGCGTGTAGGTGTTTCCTGCACCATAAACGCATAGCCGCATACCCCGCATGTGATCAGGCCTTGCAGTAATGACGGCTCTCTTTTCTGAGGCTGCAAGTGCCTGTTATGCTTCCTGTGGTCATTAGCAGGCTGCCATACAGCATTGCTCACTATTCTGGGCACCTTGATCTTAATCACGTCTTTCGGCATCTTATCCATCAGTTGTGAGATATGGGTGTAGTGGTTAACATACTGCGTTCCGATATAGGTGGGGCTAACAATGATATTCCTGATAGAGCTTGGCCGCCACGCTCTACTTTTCATGCTATGTAGCGGCACCTTTTCATCGTTGAGCAAACCGGCAATATAGCTCATAGATTTACCATTGGAATACAGCTGGTATATGCGCTTGACGACAGCAGACTGTCCCCTGTTGATGATCAGTTTTTTGGTATCTTTGTCATAATCGTACCCATAATGATACCCACCACCCCCAGCCCAGCAGCCCTCCCGGTATCGCTGAAGCTTGCCTGATTTAGTGCGTTCAATAATATTTCCTCTCTCCCATTCGCTGACCAAGCCAAGCACTTGGAATACAGTTCGGCCAATGGCAAATGAGGTATCTATGGATTCCTTGATGGAAAACAGTGCTACACCGCATTCCTTGAGCTTTTCCTCTAGTTCCAGCAGTAAGCGAAGGCTCCGGGACAGCCTGTCCAGCTTGAATACTACTACCTTCTCAAACAAGCCAAGTTTCCCATCAGCCAACAGGCGCTTAAGCCCTAGCCGTTCAGCGTCCTTGCCAGTATAACCAGGATCTACATATGTCTGAAAGATTTGTCAGCCTTGCGCTTGGCAGTAATACTCAAGCTGCTCGGACTGATGCTCGAGAGACGTACCTTCTACAGCTTGCTCTTGCGTGCTGACTCTAGCATAAACAGCAACCCAAATTCTGTTTAGCAGAACTAGGAGCCCCTCCAGTTTTGCAAGCTAACTAATGCCTAAAATGGTTGCATTTGAATTCAAAAAGGACCAAAACTTACTATTCTATGTGTGTTATTTTGGGCTTTTTAAAACTTTTGCTACAGCAGCTACTTCATGTGCCATAGACCCACATTATAGAAGTTCCACAGCACTTTCTACTCAGACATACCAACCTTACAGCGACCAAAGCTGGTGAATATCCTGCTCAACTACCCATCACCATAACTATTTTCACGAAAATGGCTTTTTGGCTATGGCATGTGCCTGACAGCTTCGATATGAGGGTAGCTTTTTAGGAGCTTTTTTGTTTACACAGCTAATTGATTGTCCCAAAATTATAGTATAGCTTGTTTAGCAACTCTTGATTCAGCATAACTCTACCATCTTGAAGTCGACAGGATGACAGAATCCCATCATATCCATACCTCCTTAGATATGATGGACATTAACTAAACGGGAGCCAGTGTGTTTTCCCAGCATACTGGCTCTCCTACACAAAAAAGGATAAAAATTATGACAACAACGATGGCTTTCCCGAAAACTCGACCTCAACAGGCTTCTTCAGTTTATGGTTTCCAGACAACTTCTTCACAGGCTGGCATCAATCTCACAGACATCATGAACACAATGCTGCCCCTGATGATAGTCGTGATGATGATGGGTGCGATGAGCAAGGCAATGAATAGCGTAAGTGGAACAAAACAGCCAGAAGCAACCGAGAGTGAAAGCACTAGCCCGCGAGCTAAAAAGGCAACCAGGGCGGGCTAGGCAATCAACATGATTGTGGTAGTTTGCGTAGGCTCAGCTAGCCCTTACGCTGCACTACACAGAGCCTCGGAGCTGTCGACTTGGCCGGTTCCGAGGCTCACCCCTATAGACTAAGGGGATAGTAAAACACCTGGAAGCAAAAGTTAGAATTTTACTATAATGTCCAGCTGCAGCTTGTATAAGAAACACTCAAAAACAACATGCATGCAATTTAAGTGTAAGCCAATACAAATGCCCAAGTCCAAAGTAAACACAGTGGAGATACTATGCCACAACTAAGAGGCCGAGCGGCAACTCCAATCAGGCCGGGACTCACAATAAAGAAGGTGTTGTGGGGTAGGTTGCCATTAGCGACTGGTGAATACGTAACAGAAGCATCCATATCCGACCTGCACAGGGCATACCGGCGCTGCATCTACGAAGAAAACCAGCTTCGAGACAAAAACCACCGATTGCGAGGCATGAATATACATAGCTTTACCACCCTCTTTAGGTTTGCGCGCTATCTTGGCCTTGTAGAATTTGTACGAAATGACAATAGGCTGTTCGATTACGGCGGCAATCTGGTCGAGGGGAATCGCAAGATATTTCGGCTTTCAGACAAAGGGCAGGCAAACCATACCAGTTGGTTTGACCTTCGCAAGGCATGGCAGGAATAGCGGTCAACCCAAGTCGGAAAATAATAAGATCTGTAACATAATACAGGAGATAACGGCTAGCCCTTAGCTGCATAATCTCGGTGGGAGCCTCGGCTGTTGACTTGTCCAGTCGGGGCTTACTCTATTTCTGTTTAAGCATGGGTGGGTGGCCGGCCGTGGGGATGATGTATGTGAAGCAGGTTTGTTATAGGAAGGTAGTTATCCCACAACTATTCATCGTCATATAATCCAACAATATACTTGTATATTGCTTATGAGGCTAATTGATGCAATTTGCTCCATCGCGGGCTAAGATAGGCCTGACGGGTTCCGGAGAAGTGCACATGCTACTGGGGAGCCAAAAGCTGCCCCGCCGTCAAGATTGCTTGCCGGAATTTTAAAAGGGCCCGATTTAGGAAATTGGGGTGTCTGAGATAGACAGCTCCGCATTGGACACAAGTATGGGCGAATATATCCGGCTGAGAGACTACCGAACCCGATTACGAATTAGGAGGTAAAGAATGATTAAAAGCGTAGGGATTGACTTAGCCGGAAGTGGTGAACACAAAGTTCGTTGTCTGGACGAGCAGGAGCAAATATGTGACGGGTTCAGCTTTGATAGCACCCCTGAAGGGTTAGCCAAGTTTGAAGAGCGTGTCTTCAAGGATAGGTCTAACCCGATCATCGTTTTTGAACCCACGGGTTTAGCCTGGCTGATATTAGCCGTCTATATCCGGGGCCAGCATCCTGATTGCCGTCTAGTAAGGACCCAGGGACGGAATGTAGTCGCACTGCGCAAGTACCTGCACCATTCCTCTAAAAGCGACAAGCTCGACGCCCTTACCCTGGCCAAGATGCCCTTCGTAGACCAGGAGAGGTTGAATGATATTTATCTCCCTCCAGCTAAGATCAGTGCTATCCTGCGGCTGGCTCGTCAGAGGCAGCGTCTTGAGGCTAATATAGCCAGTCGGAAGAAGCGGATATTATCAATTATAGATGGCTATATTCCTGGTATAAGGCAAACATTCTCGAATACGTGGTCTCCTCAGGGAAGAGCCTTCCTGCGCACTCACCTCAATCCTTTGGCTGTAGCACGAGCTGGTGAAAAAGCTCTGGACCGCTTTCTAACCCGAGCCAGATTTCGGAGGAAGGAAGATGGTGAAAAAAGCCACATGGTCTACCTCACCTGTAAAATGGCAGCGACCATCTATGAAAAATCCCGTTCTAGCGGAGCCATAGATGATGATTTCTTTGTGGCTCTTCAAGACGAAATAGCTCGGGAACTGAGGCTGATGGAGGCGGAGGAAGTTGAGTCCGAAGCAATCGCCCAACGGGTGCAGGAGCTTTACAAAGAAATGCACCCTTCCGATAACCTGCGTACTATCCCAGGGGTCGGAGAACAAACGGCTCCTGTTTTCCTGGCAGTTGTGGGCGACCCGGCCCGATTTCCTAGTCAGTCGGCTTTTGCCAACTATAATGGGGTAGTACCGGATTCCAGACAATCAGCCAATACGAAGGCAAAGGGATTGAGAATGACCAAGGCCAGACCGGCGATTATGAAGTGGGCTCTCTATCAGTCAAGTCAGATAGGCCGGCGCTTTGATCCCCAATTAGCCTGGGTCTATTATCATGGAATAGTGAATAACGGTAAGAACCACAAGCAAGCTATGGGAGCAGTGATGAGCCATATAGGAGCCAGAATACTGGCTGTGTTGCGGGAAAATAAACCCTACGAGCTCAGGGATTTACAGGGTAAGCCAATCAGCTGGGAAGATACCAGAAAGCAAATCCTGTTGAACTATCAGGTACCTGAAGAGATAAAACAACAGAGACGACGGAGCAAATTTGCCGGCCGTTACGCCAAAACGCGAACCAAGCGGCGGGAGATGATAGCCCACAGTACACACGAGGCAGCTGAAGCTCCTCAATCTGTTATGACTACAGCATCTCCCGGATGATAGTTTAATTTAGTGGAGCTGAGCGGTCAATAATAATCTGATAAATTACTCTTGACAACTATTAGGATATCTTCTTTGTTACCCTGATTCACTTGGCGTGGGGATATTGGGAATATTAACAAAAAGGTAAGGAATACATTCTTGCCTTTAAGATATCCGGACTATTATTCCACATGCTCAATATTTATCTCCTTGATATAGAAGGTGCCTTCCCCGCTGAGCAGAGTCAGCATAAAGGAGTCTTCGCCTTCACACGTTTCAAAAGTTTCCTCAAATGTCATCCAGTCATCATATGATTCCTGAGTTTCGGCAGACGGGGGATTGCCGTTTACACCTTTAAAAGTATAATGCCTTAATGGTGTTTTCGGCATTTCCCAGAATGAATAGCATATTACCGGGTCGGCATCAATATTTTTCAACGTAAAGGATAGTTTGTATTTATCCCCGGGTTTTATCGCGGCTTCACCTCTAAGCGAATAGGTATCGGTAACATCGATTTTCAAGCAGTAATCATCGCTTTCATAGATCTTCTCTGTGGTAAAACCGCTGGAATCATCCCCGACTTTCATATTTAGGGACAGGTCGTTATTCTTTATCAAACCATTGATTCCGTCCGATTCGGTATATTTTTCACAACCAGAAATAGGCAGTATTGCCAGTACAAGGAACATGATAAGAAATACAAGTTTTGACTTTTTCATTTTCGCCTCCATTATCTTGTTGGAGAAACGTTCCGGGTCATTCGTCATCAAGTATAAAGATGTCTTCGATACTGGCTTCAAGGGCTCGGGCAATAGTATAGGCTAGTTTGAGCGAGGGATTGTAATTGCCTTTCTCAAGGTAGATAATAGTTTCGCGGCGTACTCCCACAATTTCCGCCAGCTTTTCTTGGGTCAGGCTTAGACGGGCGCGGTATTCTTTCATTCGGTTTTTCATACTTGCTCAACACCCCTGAAGCTCGCCCCCAGTCCCTTTATAAAAATTACCAGACTTCCCAGCAGGCTGGCGGCTAGTACCGCCGGGGCTACCAGCAGCCCCAGTATAAAGAAGAAGGCATCTTCGAAACCGAACCAGGCACTGATTAGATTGTGCAGGACAATAGCCAGTGCTATGGTGCTCAACGATAGGCCGGCCGTTATCAGGCATATTTTAAGCCAGCGTGTAGCTCGTTCTCCCAGGTTGGGGCGGGCACGGTCATAGTAGTGGTAGGTGACCACATAGACAATGCCTATAATCACCAGTTGCCCGCTGATGATTAATGCCGTGGGCGTATCCTGAAAGACATTGAACCTCATCATCAGTATCAGCACGATACTGGCGATAAAGAAAAAGACACCGGTAAGTCGCATTGCGCTGGTAAGATTATTTTTTACCCGCTCGTCAATAACGGGCAGTCGCCGGTATCTGATGAGCGGCCAGAGTTCACGATGCCCCAGCAGCACGAAGCCGATTATAAGCGCTAGTACCACGTACACATTCTCCCTGGAAAGCAGCATCATCAGCCCCAGCAGGCTGATAACAGCATAAGCTATCAGTATCAATCTTGTCTTCATTATGCTACCTCCGCCCTATGTTAAGAATATATAACGTTAGGTATATATAACATACCACTGCCACAAATACCTGTCAAGATGTTTTAGGAAATAATTTTCAGTTAGTTAGGAGATGGGTTACTGTGCCAACTAGATGGGTATGTCCTCAGGGTCACAAAATATTAGATTGTTACCACTACACAAGCATAGGGACATTTGTCATTCCATGTGCATATAAAAGTGTAGCTTGAAGATTAAAGTTTATAAGGTACCCGTCCTGCCAATAGGTATTGGTTGATTTAGTATTTATTTGATTTATCGAGTTTTTCGCTCCACATTTCCTCAAGTATTTTTAAGTCATCCATGAATTCACCATGGCTCTGTTCTTTATTCTTCTTATTCGCCTCAATTGACTCAATCAATAGCCCAGCAGAATTTGGCATATGCGGCCATGTAGCCTCTAATATGTTTTGGAAGCCAGGTAAACCCCAAGCTTGCACTATTTCACGGTAAATAGGACAAGCCTTGTCTGAGCGCGATAAAACAATTTCCACACAGGCTATAGCGTGAGCGAAAACCAATGCTCCAGAAAGCCAGTAGTTAATAGCTTCGGTCAGTAAGCTTTGAGTCCTATGCTGCTTTGAGGCTAAATTCGTTGTGGCTTCCGCCTGAGTTTTATAATTTTCTATTTTGGTATGCTCTAGATTCATCTTTAGTCTCATTTTATCACAGCTTTAGTAGGGTAGAATAAAATCTAGTAAAACGTTTACCATTACATGCGTACATAGACACGTAAATAAGGTGAAGTATGCTAATATATAACTGTGAAGGTACTTAAAACATGCTGGAAATCCTGGATTGCTTGCTCATAAGCATCTGATTCACATACTGAGTTAATAAAATAAAGAGAACCATTGTTTTCGAAAATAATCCATTTATAATATTTTATTGGGTTATCTGGATTCATTGCCATCACGCCATCGGTGTAAAATGCGTATTCACAATTAATACCAGACACTAATAATTGGGAGCGTTCCAGTAATTTGTGACTTTCCCAAGCAGACTCTTGTCTTCTCAGAAGGTCATCCAAATAGTCTTGAGGTGTTGTAAAATTTATTGGGCTGGTGCTCCTACCCCATACTGAAACATCTATGACACTTGGAGTATGGAACATTGTAACGATGTCACCTTTTGCTGCAAAGGGGGCTGGATTTTTATGTTTATAGCCTTTCAGCGGTAGGCTAAGAGAAACATTGAAGTAATCTCCATTAGAATAGGTGTCACGTTCATAACTGCGAGGATACTCAAATGAACATTTGTAATCCTTTTTATCTATTGTAAAAGTTTTATACTCGGAGCAGCCGGTTGAAAGTAATATACCGATAGTGTAAATAGCAAGAAACATTATAACGATAATTTTGATGCCGATTTTCACAGCTAATAATCTTATCGTTCTAGAGTATGTATGTCAAGAACCAAACATCTGGATGATTAAGTGAGTTGACTCGTAGCTATTTTGAAGCTAAAAGCTAATATTGTATTGTGTTCATGTCTTCGGGATGTTTGTCCAGCCATGCGTACGAGTGGGATGTTTCTTAAGGTTTGATTATTATCCGCGCCAAACAAACGTTGGGATGTCTTATTTCTTATACGTACAAGTGGTCGAGTGGGGGAAGAGTCTATGAGTATAGTGCTATAATACGAGACGCAATATTATGCAAAGAGAGGCATATGATTAACAGAAACAAGGCTATTGAAGTAATAACATATGTTATTGTCCTTTTAGCTATTTGGGTGGTGTCGCCAATACTAGGTAAGTTGCTCGATTCTTTATACTTCAATTACCCAAATGTATTGGCCACTTCAATCCAAATTATTTTACTTGGCATTGTTACCATTTCATTGGGGGCAATCCTAGCATTATGGACGATATTTCTATTCAAAACTAAAGGTCAGGGAACGCCGAATCCCAAATTGCCTCCAAAAGAATTCATCGTTTGCGGACCTTACAAGTTTACAAGAAATCCCATGGCACTGGGAGGATTACTCATTCTTATCGGGGAAGCAGTATTTTATTTCTCTCCATCATTATTAGCCATTGCAGTTCTTTATGGGGTAATCGTTTACCTTAATGCAATGTATATAGAAGAACCGGAATTACAAATACGTTTTGGAAATGCATACGAAGATTACTTAAAACAAGTACCGCGATTCTTTCCTAACCCGTTTCATTGGCACAAGGGGTAGAAAAAGGGTAGTAATGATGCTCCCTTCATTGCTCCGTGGATTAGCTATTCGGTTACCATTGCATGAACATAGGGATGTCGATAGGCACTCAGGAGTACAAAGGTCTTCTTTTCATTGAAACAAATGTCACAAAATGAGTGAATGTGACATGTGTATCATCTTATGGACAACAGTCCGGTTACGTTGTGCATTTTGCTGTTAACTGATTTGTTGTTGACGTTATCACACCTTTGAATTAATATAGTAGTAATACTAATTATTCGTTCGATGTTCTTTTTTCGTTTGAATGTGAATAATTGTATATGGAAATTACGCATTCTCACCGTCCAATTGAACGTAATATTGCTATGGAGCTAGTGCGCGTCACCGAAGCGGCAGCTATGGCCGCCTCGCGTTATTTGGGCAGGGGTGACAAAAATCTGGTAGACGAGGCAGCGGTAGCTGCCATGCGTTATGTCCTGGGTTATATCAGGATGGATGGAATCGTGGTCATAGGCGAAGGGGAAAAAGACGAAGCTCCCATGTTATATATCGGGGAGCGTATTGGTGACGGCTCGGATTTAAAGGTTGATATTGCCGTTGATCCCATTGACGGGACTACCTCGGTTGCCAGAGGTCTTCCCGGAGCTATCTCTGTAGTAGCCCTTTCGGCTAAGGGCACGATAAACTGCCCCAGGCAAGTTGTTTATATGGATAAAATAGTCACTGGGCCGGAAGCAAAAGACTATATAGATATCAACGCATCGGTGGCGGAAAACTTGAAGAACATAGCCAGAGCCAAGGAGAAAAGGGTATCAGAGCTTACAGTAGTAGTTTTGGACAGGCCGCGCCACGAACAGTTGTTGTCGGATATTAGAAGTGCTGGCGCCAGGGTCAAATTGATTTCTGACGGGGATGTTTCCGCGAGCATAGACGCAGCTCTACCTGAAAGAGAGGTTGATGCGCTTATGGGCGTCGGGGGCACGCCAGAGGGTGTCCTCTCCGCGGCGGCGATACACTGCATTGGTGGCGGTATTCAATGCAAGGCCTGGCCCCGTGATGACAGCGAAAGGAAGTCCGCCATAGCCGCGGGAGTTGATGTTGATAAGGTCTATAAGACCCAAGACCTGATAGATAGTGACGATGTGTTCTTTGCTGCTACCGGGGTCAGTAGCGGCGAATTACTGAAGGGAGTACGTTATTTTAGTGGCGGGGCACAGACTCAGTCTATAGCGATGCGTTGCCGTTCTGGCACCGTCCGCTGGATAGATGCCTGGCACAACTTTGACCGGCTTGATAAACTAAGCTTTTTTGAACTACATTGAATAAATCGCTAAGTCTTATTTTCAATCCCATCAGTCCAGTCCT
>Ga0265594_1001089_pt1 | contig 21565 bp, 15 predicted proteins | sample saktaG_11_FD_190147 | JGI IMG/M metagenome (GOLD analysis project Ga0265594, IMG submission 190147) | Saline water microbial communities from Sakinaw Lake, British Columbia, Canada - sak_2011_5_24_80m | ecosystem: Environmental > Aquatic > Non-marine Saline and Alkaline > Saline ... | reverse complement strand
CTTGTTATAATCAAATATGGAAAGATCAAGGATGTACTACTCAACCTCGTAATGCTAAAGATGGATGGACTGAAAATCAAACATTAGAACATTTAGCGTATGATACTTTTAAATGGGCTATACTTACCGATGATACCCACCGCAAAGGTTGTTATGGAAATTCTACTAATTATTCCACTAAAACATCTCCAGTTTATCCTGATACATCTGATACATCTACTAATAAAAATAATAATACATCTTATTTTTCTGCTTTAAAAGGACGATCATGGTGGGGGAGTGCACCATTATCAGAAGGGGGCGCTTCAACACAAGAAGAATGTGAAACTATGTGCGCAAATTCAGATAAATGTTCCGGAGCAACATTTAATCCTGTTAAACGTTATTGTTGGACAAGAACTGGAGATGGGAGCATTACAACTGGTGAAGACGATGATTATGCATTAATTTCACATCAACAAGAAGCTTTATCGGTAATGAAAGTATTAAACAACAAACTATTAGATTTAAATAATCAAATATCAAGTGAATTGTCAAATATTAATCCTGAAGTTAAACAACAGGATGTAGATAAAAATGTTAAACAACAACAATTAAATATATCGTATCAAAAACTTTTAAATCAAAAAATAGAAATAGATGAACAATTACAAGAATATTATTCTATTAATCAAGATGAAATAAATCAATCATCGTATACTAATTCACAAAATGTATCATTAAGATTTTGGGTTCTTATTACATGTTTAGTATTATTAGTTACAATTAAACAATTTGTTGGTTCTGGAAGTCCTCCATTTTCCATTACTATTTGGTTATTCATTATTATTGTATTAATTATTTTAACATATACTTTAAACACACCAACTGGGTTTATGATGTGGTTTCTTTTGATAGTTGCTATTATTTTAATGAAGACTGGAGCTATAGGACCAAGTGTATAGTAACAAATTTATAAAGAATATGTTTCTGTTTTAAATAAATTAATATTTAAGTCAGATATTTATTTACCTAAATAAATATTATTTTCGAGTTTATTGTATTTCCATCTGTAACCATTATTCCATAATTTTAAACTTTCATAAGCTTCGCTACATTGTTCTTCGTATTTACATAATACATTATATATTGGATGAACTATTGGGAATGAAAATGTAGTATAATCATTTATTGTTGTTGCATTATAAAATACATTTAAATTTTTTATAGCAATTGGTTCTGGAATGTTAATTAATTTAAAACATATTTTTTGAAAATTTTCTTGGGTTGCGAAATATAAATTTGCGGATGGAATGTATAAATTATCCAATAAATCTATATGAAACATTTTATTATTTAAAACCTCAAAATAACTATTTAAATATTTAAATATAAAATTTTTATGTATAAATACACAATATCCTGAACCACCCCAATCTTTATTATAATTTACATCAAATGAATATAATGATTGAGGAATTGTATTAAATAAATTTTTATCAGGAAATGGAAATAATATTTCTACATCAGTTCTCATTGTAATAAAATAATCGTAATTTTTTGCAACATCTTTAATCATTGTAACCATTTGGTTATAGTTAATAAAAATTTGTAAATTTGATGGTCTACTCCATAAATCATTTACATTGCAATTAGTTTTTTTAAAAATATAATTATTATCTCCAAAATATGTAAAAGGGTCAGATTTTTTATAAATTTTTGAATATATAACATTTTTATCAAATAATTTTATTTTTTCATAATCTTCTATTGATGTTTCTTGTACACATATAAAAATATCAGCTTCAAATGGATTTATAATATATTTGTATAAATTTTGGATATTTTTATTTAAAGACCTTAATTCTGTCATTACTAAATATGCAAATTTCATTATTTATATTTAATATTTAAACGATCTATTTAATATTTAAACGATATAAAAATATAAAAATATAAAAATATAAAAATATAAATTTATTAATTTTATGGCGGAAAAAGAGGTTAATAAATTTATACCTGGGTTTACAATGGGATTTATAAGGTCTATCATTTCGCATCCATTTGAAATGTTAAAATTAAAAACCCAAATGAATATAAATAACAATTTATTTAAAAATCTTTTTAAGGGTATACATCTATCTATTTTAAGTAACTCTTTTGAGAGAGGAATACAATTTTATTATTTTGAAGATATTAAAAAAAAAACAAATAATATTTTATTATCATCGGTATATGCTAGTTTAATTTCTACTACAATTTCTTTGCCTTATAATGTTATTTTATTGAAAAAAAATATTTTAAATAAATCTTTCATAATTAATAAAAACATTTTATTTAAAAGTGGTTCATTAGAATATTCCAGAAATTTATCTGGTTCTTCTATATTTTTATATTTATACAATAAATTAAAAGAATTCAACTATCCAATATATACTTGTTCTATTTTATCAAGTACAATTGTTTGGACATTAACTTACCCAATTGATAATATAAAAAATCAGTTGATTGCTGGTAATAATATAAAATATAACTTTAGGTTTTTATATAATGGAATTCAATATCCTATAATTAGAAGTATACCTTCCTCAACATTTGGATTTTATGTTTATGAATATTTAAATAACTATTTAAACGATTGATAATATTATTTAATTAAGTAATATGTTGAGTTCTTTTAAGAATCTTAAAATTGGGAAAAATAATTTTATATCTCCAAAATCTATATTGCATGATAATGTTAATATTGGAGATAATAATAACATTCACAATGATGTTATTATATATCCAAATACAACAATAGGAAACAATAATAATATATTTCCTAGAAACATAATTGGCGAATTTCCTATAAGCAGCGATGATAAATTTAATACTTATAATTTTAAATTAACAAAAGGCGTTGAAATAGGAAATAATAATTTATTTCATATTGGTAACGTAATTTTTTCTGGAATAGATAATAAAACATTTATTGGAAATAATAATAAATTTTTAGCTGAAAATAGCATTGCACACGATGTTAAGGTATTTAATAATGTTACATGGTATACGAGAATGTGTAGTGGAGGATATTCTATTTTTTTGGATTACTCAAATATTGGAATGGAATCAGTAATACATCAAAAAATAGTAGTTGGGCAATATAGTATGATTGGCGCGAATAGTACAATTACAAAACATGTTTTTCCATATTATATAAATATTAATAATAAGTTACATAGATTAAACGAAAAAAAAATACCCAAAGATGTAAAAAAATATGATAATATTCTTAAGGAACTAAACAATAGTTATATTTTAAAAAATTATGACTCATCTAAATATAATCTTTCTCAAGAAATAACTGAAGACTTGTTAAAATATATTAATCATATAATTTATTTATAAATTATTTAATAATAGTGTTTACTTATATATAATTTATATATATACAGAGCAGATTTCGCAAAATTTTTAGGCAAAGATATGCGGATTTTAATGACAATTTTTATAATGAGGTAAAAACAAGATTAGAACCAATTTGGCGATAGAATTAAATTATTTTATTGTGTTCATCCTGGGATATGTTGCATTAATGCGCTTGCAAGAAGTAACAATTTAAAGGGGAAATATGTTGCGTAGATTATATATTAATTTAAACTATTTAAATATAAATATAAATGATAAAAATTAACATATTTTTAGCAATTTATACTTATCATATTGATATTGATAGATTTAATTTAACTGAAAAAATTTTTAAACATTATAAAAATATTCAAGAAAAATTCAAATATTTAGCATTATTTACATTTACAATTTTAGGTTCTGAAAATACAATTTCTCAAAATTTATCATTAACCTATTTTAAACCAGAAGAATATTTTGAATTTGATCAAAGTCAAGAAAGTTTTGAAAAAGATTTTTATAAAATGTTAGGAACAAAAATAAATGTGGGAATTAACAAGAGTTTATTAAATGATCCTGATATATTATTATGGGGTGGGTCAAATGATTATATTAGTTTTGATTTTTTTGAACAAATTATAAATTATTATAAACCAGATGTTCCGCAAATATATGGAATAGATAATTATCAAAATGGACAAAATGCCATTTTTTTTACACATTTTTGTGGTGCGAAATGTCTTGATAACCAACCAAGTATAACAGACAATCCAAATCTTAGCTATTGGTGGGATGGCGTGTCTAATTATTATAATCGCAAAAAATTTAAGTATTCGGGAGGAATATTAGGAATAAATAAAAATTGTTTTAACTTATATCCTGATATTTTGTCTGTATGGAGTTTTGATGAAGGTGCAATTGAAGAATTTATTCTAAAAAAACAAAATATTGACAAATTTAATTCAAAAAATATCTTTTATATGAATATAAAATCTTTAAGCAAAAATGATATAACTACATATGATACACTTAAAATACTTAATATAAATAATATGTTAAATTTTAAAAATTTTAGTTATGAATTTCAGGAGAAATTTAGAGAAGAATTTAATTATTTTATTAATTCTTTATAAATTTATTAGTTTACATTATATATTTATAAAAATAAATATATAAAAATATAAAAATATAAAATGTAAAAATGAAAGTTAATTTTGTTGATTTGAAAAGGAATTATGAGAGCATTAAAACTGAAATTCAACGAGAATTTACTTTATTATTTGATAATTGTGATTTTATAAATGGTAAAAAAGTTACACAATTTGAACAAAATTTTTCTGAATATTTAGGTATTAAACATTTTATTGGTTGTGCAAATGGAACTGACGCTTTAGAAATAGCTGTAAAATGTTTGGATTTAAATTGCGACGATGAAATAATTGTTCAAGGCAACACTTATTTAGCAACATGTTTAGGTGTATTAAATAATAATGTAAAACTAGTTTTATGCGATATTGTTAAAGAAACACATATGATTGATATTGAATCATTAAAAAGAAAAATTACACCAAACACAAAAGCAATAATTGTAGTCCATTTATATGGATTAATGCCAAATATGGAGAAAATTATGGAAATTTGTAAAAATAATAATTTGTATTTAATTGAAGATTGTGCGCAAGCTCATGGGGCGTTATGGAATGAAAAAAGGGCAGGATCATTTGGAGATATATGTTGTTTTAGTTTTTATCCAGGAAAAAACTTAGGCGCTTATGGAGATGGCGGTGGAATTGGAACAAATAACGATAATTTTAATGAAAAAATAAGAAAACTAAGTAATATTGGTTGTAAATTAAAATATAACCACGAAATTATAGGCAGAAATAGTAGATTAGACACAATTCAAGCATCAGTTTTAGATGTAAAATTAAAAAATTTAGACGCTTGGAATAAGATAAGAAGGAATGATGCAGGCATTTATTCTAGAAAATTGTCTCAAATCGGAGACATTGAATTGCCTGTAGTATTATCAGAATGCACCCCAGTGTTTCATTTATATGTCATTAGAACAAAGCATAGAGATAAATTAAAGGAATATTTGGATGAAAAGAAAATTCAATGTTTAATTCATTATCCTATATCAGTCGCTGAAACAGAAGCTCTACAAAAATTTAATTATAAGTTAGATGATGTAAAAAATTGCATTATTAACTCCAATGAAATTTTGTCATTACCAATGTTTCCTGAATTAGAAATGCATGAAATTGATTATATATGCGATTCAATTAAAGATTTTTTTATGATAAATAATCTTTTAAAAATAAAAGATATTACAACTGAAAAAAAACCAGGAACTTTACATTACATTAATAATTTAAAATTTGACACAAAACGCATTTTATATATTAATAATTTTAATAATTTATCGGAAAATAATACAAGAGGGTTTCACGCCAACCTAAATTTTAATGAACTTATACTTGTTATTGAGGGTTCTGTAATATTGAGATTAATTGATAAAGAATTAAAAAAAGAAATAACTATTGTTAATAAAGACAATTTATATTATATTCCAAAATTAAATTGGATTGAGATTGAAATTTTAGATAATAATACAACTATATTATGTTTAGCAGATAGAAATATTAATGAGTCCGTTTCTATTTATAATTTTAAAGAATTTATAAATTTAAATAAATAAATATTTTTTATTTTAAATATGTTTCTGTTTTAAATAAATAGATATTAAGTGATATATTTATTATTTATTATTTATTATTTATATATATATGGATAACACAATTACACAAAAAACACCAGTGGAACTTAATTTTTCCATATATAATCAATTAATATGTGACAATACTGATTTTGAATTATCACAGAGAAATTTAATTATGATGTATAGTTATTTATATATATTTATACAACACAATTTAACAAATTATCTTGAAACATTTTTAAATAACACAAGTTATTTTAATAAAATTATATTTTTAAAATATTTAATTTTTTTTAGAAAATTTAATGAATTACAACAAAAAATTCAAGCAGAAAAGGAAAAAATGGAAACCCAAATAATACAATTTGAACAACAAGTAAAAAAATATACAGATTCTCTTGGACAAATTGAAGTTGAAAATGCAAATTATACTCAAGAACAGAAGGCATCAATTTTAAACAAACGAAAATATTTTGTAGAAGAAACTAGAAAATTTAACACTGAAAATACAAAATTTGAAAATTTTAAAAAAGAATTTATAAAAAAAACAAAAGAATTATTGGTAAATAATTTTTCAGATTTAGAGACATTATTGCCAAAAAATATAGAGCCAACTGAACCAATAGGTTCAGAATCAGGAATAGATAAGATAATAAACCCATTATTTGAGTTGGATACAATAAATTACATATATGATAAAGTAATTGAAAATATTAATAATAATCCTCATAGTTTTAATGACTACCTAACATTATTTCACTTAAATAATAAACCTATAAAGAATAGTTCTAGCGCCAAAGCAATATTTTTTATTGGGTTTCATGGAACATTACTTACAGTACGTTCAAATAATCATAATCAATATTTAACAATTCAAAGTCCAGTAGATACAACCATAAATCGTTGGGGAGAAAGGGGAAATCCAACAAAATTTTTTAATTCTATGAAATATACATTTAAACAATGTTTATTGATGAATGATGAAACAAATTTAAATCACTTTAATGCAAATAGTTGCTTTGAATTGTTAGGAACAAGCCAGGAACAATATAATTATCATACAAGTCAAACTACAACTGCTTATTGTGAAAATTATAAAGAACCTAAAGATAAATATTTTCGTAATACTAAAATACGTATAAAACATTATACAATTGATTCTTACTTTTATATGATTTTTAACACAATTCCAGATACTCTAAATAGTAATTATACAATTCCAGATGCTCTATTTCCTAATTTATCATCAAAAATTCCAAGTTTAACTCCATTAAAAAATATACAATATAATACTGCTGAAAATATTATTAATTTAAACTTTTTATTATTTACTAACAATATTGATTTTAATGTTTTTAATAGATTAAATATTAAAAACGACCACATAAATAGATATGATACATTTAATTTATATCCTGATATTGGATTATATACTAAAAATTATATCAAAGAAGGCGATACACTCTTAAAATCAGACTTACTCAATTTTTATTTTCCGTTAGATATTTTTTTGTTTAACCACCCTCAGTTGTTTATAGAAGATTTTGTTTTAGAAAGAGATATATTTGCATTAAATGATATTGATATTCGTTTAACATATCAAAAGGTAGATAGATCATTTGTAGATAGATCATTTGTTTTATCTAAAGGAGATTCATTTTCCTGTAATCCTTATATAATTGAATATTTTATTAACAAATTTAACTCAAAAATTACAATTAGACCAGGACCTATTTTGGGTAACAAATCCGATGAGATTTTTAAACAAAATAGTCGAGAACCTACAACCAGAGAACACGGATCAACAATTACGTGTCTATCTAAAGGTTTATCTTGTTATAAAGTTACATTATCTGTGCTAACCAACTATGAAATACTTCAATTTTGTAAAGATGCCAATATTGAGACGTGTGATTTATACGACACATCTTGTCAATCATTTGGATATATTGATGAGAATGGTGGACCTATACAGATTAATGATGACAACACAAAAAAACAAAAATTATTATTACAAAGGATGAACACATACAATGATACTGATATTCTACCAACATATGATAATCTATCTGACATTTATTTTCGTTATCTCATGACAAAGAACAAACCTAATTTTCTAGTAGTAGGTCAAGTAATAGGGCAAAAACGCAAAAATGAAATTGATGGACCACCTATTGATGGAGGAAAAACAAAAAAGCGCATAAATAGAAAAAAAAATACTCGCAAACAAACAAAAAAAAGTAAGACAAAAAATAGTCGCAAACAAAAAAAGCAAAAGACAAAAAGATATACAAATAGAATAACTTTATAAACATTTTTAACAGATTTATTACCTTGTGCTATTATTTTAATTAAAATACCAAGGGTATTGTAACAAATTTATATTACATTCACTAGATAAAAATATACATAAATAAATAGATATTAAGTCATATATTTATTTATATAATATATATATATGACTTCAAAGGAAATTAATTTTGATGAATTCAATAAAACAATATGTCACGATGAACATTTTAAATTATCACAAAAAAATTTAATTATGATGTATAGTTATGTATATAAATATATACAAGACAAATCAACATATAATCTTGATAAATTTTTAAATACAACAAGTTATTTTAATAAAATTATATTTTTAAAATATTTAAATTTTTTTAGAAAATTTAATGAATTACGCAAAAGAATGTTAAATGATATAAATACTAGAATTTTAGATTTAAAAAACGATATTAATACACTTGATGAAAACCTTAAACCACGTCAGGAAAAAATTCATGAACTTCAGCAAGAGATTGATGAACTGGAAGAACAAATTATTGATCTGGAAGAACAAAATGATGAACTGAACAAAGACGATAACCCTAATTCCAAAAACATTAAAAGTCTTGAAACCAATCAAGCACAGATTGAAGAAAATGGAATAATCATTGAAAGCAATCAAGAACAGATTGACGAAATTATTGAACACGAGATGGAACCAATGGAAACAAAAAAGAAAAAAAAGGAAAAATTACTTTTAGATTTTACATCACGCTTGTCAATGTTTGAAGATATGAAAAATGAATTTTCATTAAACACAAAAGATATATTGGGAGAAAATATAAACGCAGAAGATTCTATAAAGTCATTATTTAATGAAAAATTCATAGATTACATATATAATATAGTAATTGAAAATATTAATGACAATTATTCTGTTAATTTTAATGAGTACCTAACATTATTTCACTTAAATAATGAACCTATAAACAAGTCTAGCGACAAAGCTATATTTTATATTGGGGTTCATGGAACATTATGTATAGTACGTAATCAATATTTAACAATTCAAACTCCAATAGATACAACCATAAATCGTTGGGGAGAAAGGGGTGAAGTTGTAAAGTATTTTAATACTATGGATTATACATTTAAACAATGTTTATTGACATATGGTGAAAATTTAAATATCGATAATGCAAATGCCTGCTTTAAATTGTTAGGAGACAGCCAGAAAGAGCACAATCTTGATACAATGCAAACTACCTCTGCTTATTGTGAAATAGAACCTAATAATTATTTTTCTAAGTTAACTGAGTTTAAGTCAAATGACAAAATGCGTATAAAACATTATTCGGTTGATTCTCATAATTATATGATTTTTAATTCTAATTATACAATTCCAGATGATTTATTTCCTAATTTATCATACAAAAATAAAATATTAGATAAAAATAAAATATTAGATAAAAAAACGCAATATAATACGGCTGAACGTATCAAAAATTTAAACTTTTTATTATTTACTAACAATATTGATTTTAATGTTTTTAATGAATTAAATATTCGCGATGAAACTAAAGTTAATACATTTGGATTATTTTCTGATATTGGATTATATACTAGATATTATTTAGACGCAGACCACATATTCATACAATCAGACTTACATGATTTTGATTTTCCATTAGATATTTTTTCATTTAAATTTAAAACTAGGTTGTTTACAGAAGATTTTACTTTAGACAGAGATATATATGCTTTAAATGATATTAATATTCGTTTAACATATCAAAAGGTAGATAGATCATTTGTAGATATATCATTTGTTTTATTTAAAGGAGATTCATTTTCCTGTAATCCTTATATAATTGAATATTTTATTAACAAATTTAATTCAAAAATTACAATTAGACCAGGATCTATTTTGGGTTACAAAGAAGATGATCGTTTTAAAGATAATAGGAAAAATCCTACAACTGGAGACCACGGATCAACAGTTACATGTCTAACTAAAGGGTTAACTTGTTATAAAGTTACATTAGCTGTTCTAACCAACTATGAAATACTTCAATTTTGTAAAGACGCAAATATTAAAACGTGTGATTTATACGATACATCTTGTCAATCATTTCTATATCTTGATAAAGTTGGACAAATTATGCCTAATAATAAGCCTCCTCCAGAAGAAGTATTAAAACTTAAAAGGACGCCGACAATAAATGATAATGTTATGCTACCAAAATATGATAACCTATCTGACATTTTTTTTACTAAGAACCCCGATCTAGGCATTGCTCGTGATTTTCTAGTAGTAGGTCAAGTAATAGGGCAAAAACGCAAAAATACAATTGATGGACCACCTATTGATGGAGGAAAAACAAAAAAGAGCATAAATAGAAAAAAAAATTGTCGTAAACAAACAAAAAAAAGTCGCAAACAAAAAAAAGGTAATACGAAAAAAGGAAAGACGAAAAAAAGTAATACAAAAAAGTAATACAAATAGAATAACTTTATAAACAATTTTAATAGGGTTATGTTGTGATTTCTTACATTCGACAGAGTTTATATTATTTTTATATATTATACCTATAAAAATAATATATAATATTTTAACTTATATACTATATATTATTTATTTTTCTATTTATTTATATTAAAAGATGGATGATAATATATTACAAATATCTTTAAATCAGGGAAAACATTTTAAAAAAAAATTTAGTAAACTTAAAGAACTTAAAGAAGGGTTTGTTAGTTTAAAACAAGACCAAGAAGAAATTGTTAGACCAAGACATAAAGGATATGTTCCTGTTTTTAAAAATATGCAACAAAATACTAATTTAATTAAAAATACCAATCAAACTAATTTAAATGACATTGAACAAGCAAAACAAAAATATAATGATTTAATTCAACATTATACTATAATTCAACAAAAAATTAGTAATTCATCTTTAGGATCAGTTAATAGACTTGCATCAAATAATCCTTATTTAAATAAAACTATTAGATTTAGTAGTGGACATATATGTTATGTTACTAATCAAGGGGTTGTTAAATGGGTTCCATCAATGGAAATATGGAATAGTACTAATGTACCAAAAAATTATACAGATATCAATTTCCCTTTTACTTTTACAGAAGGAGATACTATACCTACTGATCCACCATTAATTGCCGGGTCGCCATTGAAAATGGGGGAAAGTATTGGTAATGAAGGCTCAAATGTTTATGCATCTAAATTAATTAATAATCCAAGTAGCAAGTATATTGGTTGTTATAATGACAAACCAGCGGGAACACTTATTAGTGTTGTTCCGACTATGAATTCATCTAATACGAATAATGGTATTAATACTCTAGCATCAAGTATTTATGATGGAAATAAAAATGGTTCATTTGGTCCTTGGGCAGCATTTGATGGAAATCCAAACACTTTTTGGCATGATGGCACCATATCGTATAATGCTACTACTGGAATATATGAAGGTCAAAGTAGTACCCAAGTTTCTGGGGTAGGAAATGTTCGTGGAGAAGTTTTATATTTACAAAATATTCCAGCTAATACTGTTGTAACACAATATTCTATAGCTCCACGTTTAGATTCTTGTTGTTTAACTACTAGAAATCCAAATAGTTGGTATGTGATTGGTCTTTCTACTCCTCCTAATATGCAATGGTATGTAGTTGATAGACAACAAAATCAAAATTTTACAAGTGACGATGCAAAGGTATATAACATTAAAAATCCTAAAAATGGTTATATTGATTATGTTTTGTTAGTTGATAAAGTTGGAAATGATAATGAAAAAACTAATCGTAATAGTGTTCAAGTTGCCGAATGGAAGTTGTTTACAAGTTCTGATTACAAAATGACAGATGATCAACGCGCTATGATTTGGAACCCTAGTTCTATTGGTTATACTACCTATGATAAATGTCAAGAATACGCCGTTGAAAATGGCTACAAATATTTTGGGTTACAAGATGTTCAACCAGATGGAACGGCTGCTTGTTTAGTTTCAAATGATGGTACTAAATCAATAATGTATGGTGATGCGAGTGTTCAAAGAACTTCAATTCCGCTTTGGTCATCAAATACATCAACTAACAACCAAAGTTCGGTTCAGTTAGCTGGCGACGGATCATTGACATTGAGTGATTCATCTAAAAGACTTTTTACTACAGGTGGTTCCAAAGGTTGTGAAAGTTGGGGAACCCTTAATGTACAATCAGCAACATATGGTGGTAATTGTAAAGCTCCGATAGGTAATGTTACAGATAAAGTTGGTAAATTAGGTTGTAATTGGGTTGAGTCATGTTCAATTCCAATATCAAATTCAACATTTGGAGACCCTGTTCCCGGTTGTGGAAAAGGTTTTGATATAGCTTATTCATGTGGTTCAACTCCATTTTCAAAACATTTAGATTACGCTGAAGGACAAACAATGATTATGGATGAGTGTAAAGCATATATGGCAGATAAATGCCAATTTTATCTTATTTTACAAGATGATGGTAATATGTGTATATACAGAGGCAAATCGCCATCAACCACTGGAGAACAAGTTTGGTCTACTAATACAAATGGACAACAAAAAGCAACAAATCCAGATTGGGTTGCTTCAAAAGGACCATATAAAAGAAATTATATAACAACAGGACAAGGTTTAGGAGCAGATCAATGGATTGGTTCAAATGATGGTTCATTAAAGTTAATAATGCAAAAAGACGGAAATTTAGTGTTATATACATCTGAAACCAAATCAGGTTGTAAAGTAATCAATGATAAGACATATGGAGGCGGATGGATTAACGCTCTTTACCAATTAAATGCTGCTGGTAATAGAAACACCTTAGGTAAAGTAGGATATATTGATTCAGATTCAAAATTAATGTTATATCCAGATTCTATGCTTGAAACTACTAATAATTATAAATTATTTAAAGATTCAGATTCAGGAGGTAATGACATTGCGCATTTAAATGTACAAAATCAAAATGAATGTCAAACTGCGTGCAATAATAATGCCGATTGTAGAGCATATCAATATAATGGTAACAATTGTTGGTTAAAAAATAAAAATGCTTATCCAAAAAGTGGAAAATATTATGCTACAGGTGCTACTCTAGGTGTTAGACTACCAGGAGTAAAAGGTTCAAAAACGTGTAGTAATAAAATAGTAGATGTAGATACAATTCAATTTGACAATTATATAAAAGGTTCGGAAATGAAATCAACTACACAATGTAATTCTTCAATTGTGTCAGACCAAGATAGATTAGAATTTGATAATATAAAATCACAATTAATAACACTTGGAAATGACATAGTATCAAAGACAGAAAATTTATATAGTCAAGATAATAAGATATTTGAAAAATTAAATATAAATGAGGAACAATTTAAGAAAAATATTGAAAAGTATAAACTAACAAATATTAAAATAAAGAAAGAATTAAATTTACAAGATAATAATATAGAGGGTATGCAAAATATAAATGATATTAATGGAATGTTAAATGATTCAGATTTACGGGTTTTACAAGAAAATTATAGTTATATTATGTGGAGTATTTTTGCTATTGGTATACTAACGATTACAATTAACACCCTAAAAAAATAATATCTATCTATTTAATATAATGACAGATAATTCGCAATATTTTGATAGTTTACAAGAAAGAAATCAACAAGTTTTAAATGATATATCTCAATTACAAACACAAGAACAAGCACTTTATAGTAGTTTAGATGATGTTAGTTTAAGTTCAGATCAAAAACAACAAATTATTAACAAAATTAATGAAATATCCCAAATGAGAATGAACTTTTATGCTAGTTTAAAAGACACACATTCATTTTATCAAAAAAATGTGTCTGCTTCTAAAAACACATTAGGACAATCTATGGAAGCAATTGATATTCTTGAAAATGAATTAAATCAATCTAAAACAAGACTAAATTTACTTGAAGATCAAAAATATAATAAGTTACGTTTACTTGAAATAAATACATATTATGGTAAAAGATATCATGCACATTCCGGATTAATGAAAACTATCGTAATTGTATGTATTCCCATAATTATTTTAACTATTTTAGCAAATAAATCAATAATACCTCCAAAATTATACGCATTTTTAATGGGAATAATATTATTAATTGGAATTATGTCAATCGGATCACAATTAATTGATATTGGTAGTAGAGATAATATGAATTGGGATGAATATTATTGGCATTTTAATAAAGATAAAGCGCCTTCCGATTCTACTATAGGTGATTTAACTAATCCTTGGGAAAAAAATTCAATGTCACTAACATGTATTGGTTCAGCTTGCTGTTATGATGGAAGCACTTATGATTCAACGCAAAATATTTGCGTCCCAAATGAATCTAATTTAAAAGCATTAGAAAAATATGGATGTACTCAAAATAAACCCACAACTTTAAATGAAAAGGTTTCACCTGTATTTTCTTCTTTATCAAAGTTTTAGATTATTTATAATTAGATTATTTATAATTAGATTATTATAATTACATTATAATAAATAATCTAATTATAATACAATATGACTAATACAAAAAATCAACATTTAAATCAAAAAAATTTATTAAAAAAACAGCAAATTTCTCAAGACAAAATAAATCAATTATTAGAATTATCTTCCCAAGAATTAATTTGCGGTCCAGATTGTCAACAACAAAAAATATCTACAGAATTAAAACAAAAATATTTAGATGCTCAAACTAATTTACAAACTGCCCCAATAAATTTAGAAAATACCAAAAAAAATTATTATGTATACACTGAAGGGGGACCATTTTATGATAATATGCTTGAAACAGAATTACAACAAAAGGCTGATACAATTTCTACATTACTTAGCGAAAATTTTAATAGTGAAGTTTCTGATGCTAATGTAATGAATGTTTATTTAAATACAGCATTAATAAATTCTAAATATACAACAGAATTATTGGAAAATTATTTGGAAAAAAATAAACAATTAAAATTACAATTAAAAGAAAGATATGGAGATATACTAACAAATGATAGAAAAACATATTATGAAACAGATGCTTTAAATACACTTACATTTTGGTATAAATTATTTTGGTATATTTATTATGTATTAGTTATAATTTTAATTTTAGCATTTATTTTTAGTCCAAATGATTTTTCCAGAACTACAAAAATAATAATTGGTGCATTAGTTCTATTTTATACTTATTATATTGACTATATAGTTAGATGGGTTTATGGTTTATGGAAATTACTTATTAGTAGACTTCCAAAAAATGTGTATAATAACTTATAAATATATTTATGTTTTATTTAAATAATCTATTTCATCTCCAGTGCCTTCGGCATTTTCATTTTCAATATCTTCTTCGATATCTTCTTTTATTTGAATATTATACCATTTGTTTGTTTTTACATTTTTATTACCAAATTTCTTTGTTATTCCGTCTAATAATTCAGATAATTTAGGCATTTTTCTATTACCATAATTCATTTGAAACCAATCTTTGAACACATGATTTAATGATGTTTTACTAACACCATAAGGATTGGTATGGACCTTTATAATTTTTTCTGTTATAAATCCGGTAATCGCATCTTGACTTTGTCTATATTTATTTGATGCTGATATTACCTCTGAACAATCATTTACTTCACCATTTGTTTCACACGCTTTTTTAATTAACATAGACATAAACACTGGCGCCCATTTCGGCAAATTTTCTTTTAAACTTTTATCTTTTAAAAATACATATTTTGTATCATCTGTATGACTTTCACCTTCTGAAATAAACTTTGCTAAGAAATCAACTAATTTCATTCTTCTCCAAGTACCATCATCATTGCTTTTAATTTCAAATAATGCATTAGTACAAACCACTAAACTAAATTGAGGAATAAATATTTCAGAATCACTATACAATGCTCTTCCCAAAAGTGGGTCTCCACCTGTTAATTCTTTCATAATACCTTCATTAATTATTGCATCCTTTGATGGTTCTTGCATTACAGCATATCTTACACCCTTTAATTGCATAATTTCAGGAGTTGCTCCACCAATTGAACTACGTTTATCAGTTACTAATGTTATTGGAACTGTACCTTTATAATCACCCAGACATTGTGACATTAAATCTGTTAATATTGATTTTCCATTTGAACCAGAACCTCTGTAAATATTAAACGCATGTTCCTTTTTTATACCAATTAAAACTGATGCTAAATGATCCCACATATATCTACATAAGTCTGGTAATGGAAATAATTGTTCCATAAATTTTTGTATTTCATTTACTATTTCTAGAGTTGTTGTTTGATTAAATTTAATATAAGGAATGCCTGTTGTTTTTGTAATATAGTCTTGAGGATAACCATCTCTAAACTCTTTTGTCTTAAAATCAAATACTCCATTTGTAAAACACATTAAATAAGGATTCGAATCAATATTTTTTGAAAAATCTTTATCAAAGAAGATTTCCATTGCTTCACGCATTATATTATTTTTATCGTTTGTTTTCTTTAATTTAATACAAATTTCTGCTATTTTTTTAATTTTTCTTTGAAATTTTTCATGATTTTCATCATCTGCTCCATAGTGTTGAGATTCAGATAAATATTGATTTTGTTTTTCTGAATATAATTCAAATAAGTCTTTTGAGATTGCCATTCTTAAACGCTGACCTTCATCTTTTTCCCATCTATGTTTATTAAAAACATACCATCTTTTATTTGTAATACTACTACAAACATATTTGTCTTTAAATAAGTGATATAATACCATCGCATAATCCCAATCCCCCGCTTCAAATATTGTATCTTCTATATACTGGTCAATCGTTCCTTTTTTTACTTTTTCATATTCACTATACGCGTCTTGTTTTGCCCAATACATTATTGATGCTCTTGTTACTCCATCTTGTTTTTTCTGAAAATTCTTGTTCCACTCATTATATAAACTTGGAATTGTATTATAATCAAAATCACTTGCCTTTGATCTTAACATAACCCATGAGAGAAATAAACGTTCATCTGTATGTTTTAATGCAAATGCTACTTTTCTATTAACTAAATGAGAACCTGGTTGATAATATTTTTCAGGTAAAATTTGAGTATATTCATGAGTTTCTTTTATAAATTGCTCATTTGTTTTTAAATTTGTCATAATATAATCCACCGCTTTTTTAAGTGTTTCATAATTTGTAATATCTGATAATTCAATACCATCTTCTAATTGTTCCTCTAAAACCACATTTATTTTTCCTTTTGATTCTGTTTTTTTAACCTTTTTTGATTTTGATTCCAATCTTTTAGTATACTCATCTTTAATTTTTGGATTTATTTCAAATTTTATATGATTCTCATATTGTACAGATAATAAATCTAAATCTTTTGATAAATCTATGTCTTTTACCGATTTTGCAGTTGTTATCCAACTATTATCATCTGTATTTAATTCTGCTGTTAAATAATATGTTAATTTATATGCCTCATGCCCTGGTTTTTGAGAACCATAAAGTTGCCAATTTATACATCCTTTACTTATACCTTCATCCAAAACCTCCTCCCAACTATTTGTTAAAGGTAATTCCCATACACCACCTATTTGAGATAAAATTTTTTCACGTAACATTATTTGTAATACGTTGTCCATTTGAATTCCTATAATCATATGAATTCCATCTTTTGTTATTTGTTTTTCTGCAACCCTATTTACATTTGGTTTTTCCATTATGAAAATAGGAAATGGTCTACCACCTTCAAACACATATAGTTCCTTAATTTGTTCCAAATAAAGTTCAACCATATCTTGGATATGTTCTGTTGTATGTATACGCTTTGTTACATTATACTCATAACGAAAATCAAAGTCTATTGCTATTGGACCATTACCATTTAATTGTCTTTCAGTTAAATATTCTTTACGATTTTTAACAAATACATGTTCATAATATAACTTACGAAATGTTGCCATTTCACATTTTTCTATACTATAAGCACCTGGATACACATTTAATTCTTGACCACCAATTCTTGTATGTGTTATTGTTTTTTGATTTCCTGATGTTTTACTATTAGAATGCTTTGTAAGAAAATCAGATAAATCATTATAATGTGATGATGATGATGATATCATTGTTGTCATTTATTGATATAATATATTAAGATTTTTCTATTTCATTTTTTTTTTATTTTTATTTAAGTTTTTTTACATTTTCACGCATTTATAAAATACTCGCAACAAATAATTAATTATAAACTTATTTAAATACAAAATTATAATTATATTCAATGATTAAAAAAGAAACTATTCAACGTCTTTTAAAAGATGTTAAACAACTTATTAGACATCCATTAACTGATAACGGAATATATTATTATCATGATGATACAAATATGACCAAAGGTTATGCTATGATTATTGGACCATCAGATACACCATATTTTGGAGGATATTATTTTTTTAAATTTGATTATCCTTTTGATTATCCTTTTTCACCTCCCAAAGTTACATTTATGACTAATGATGGAACCACACGTTTTAATCCTAATTTATATAAATGTGGCAAAGTATGTGTTTCTATTCTTAATACTTGGAATGGGGATAAATGGTCTTCTTGTCAGACGATTAATAGCATTTTACTTACATTATGTTCTCTTTTTAATAATTATCCACTTGAAAATGAACCAGGACAAGATAAAACATCTCGAGATTTTATACCTTATCAAAAATCCATTGAATTTAAAAATATTGATTTTGCTATATGTGATATAATTAACATACGTGATATAATTAACTGCAATAAATATAATATTCCTCAGCAATTTTTAATTTTTTATCCATTTATGAAAACTCATTTTATCCATAATTATGATAAATTACTTGAATATATTAAATCAAAAAATTCTCAAATATCAATTGAAAATGTTAGTATATTTAATATGCATATCAATATAGATTATGTTACTTTAGAAAACAAACTTATTCAAACCAAACACCTTATTGATTCTGAAAAGGTTGATAACTTGTAAAATTTAGTAACTTTATAAAGGATTATGGATTATATTTTTATTTATAATTATAAATAAAATTGAAATTTAAAATATAAATATAAATATTCTTATATTATATAATATGCACTTTTGTAGCCAATGCTCTAATATGTATTACATCAGTATTAATCCTGATGACCCTAATAAATTAATTTATTATTGTAGAAATTGCGGTAATAAAGATTCTCTTATTTCAGTTAAAGATGTCACTGTTTCAAGTGTTCAATTAAAAAAATCTAAACAAGAATTTACTCATATTATTAATAAATATACCAAGTTAGATCCTACTCTTCCACGCGTTTCTAATATATTATGTGCTAATGCAGAATGTTCTACTAATACAGAAAATAAACCTCGTGAAATTATTTATCTTCGTTATGATGATACTAATATGAAATATGTATATTTATGCTCTACTTGTGACATCGTATGGAAAACTGAAGACAAATCATAATTTTAATTTACAACTTTATCACCATTTTTTATTTTTTATTTTTTATTTAAAATAAAATTGAAATAATATAAAACTATCTTATCTTATATTATTATAAAATGAGTTACTTTACTAAAAATGAAAATGATGCCGAAGGCACAGAACATAAAGATGATAGTTCTTTAGAAGGTGATGAAGGCACTGAACTAGAAGATAACGTAGATGATGAAGATATAGTCGATGATGAAGAAGAAGAAGAAGATATAGTCAATGATGAAGAAGAAGAAGAAGATATAGTCGATGATGAAGAAGAAGAAGATGATGAAGATGATGATGAAGAAGATGATGAAGAAGATGATGAAGAAGATGATGAGAAAATTAAGGTAGGTGGAGGGGAAGATTCAGAATTAGAAGAAGGCGAACTTGACTCTGCCGAAGAGGCAATTAAAAATGCTAACAAAAAAAAAAAAATTCCTTCCAAAAAGGCATATAAACCTCCAACTAATTTTATCGATGATGATGATGAAGATAATGATGATGGGGAACAATATTTACAAAAATTTGATCAATCGGTTAATCAAAATTATATTCTAAATTTTCATCCTGAAAGCGTTTTACAAAACTATGATGAAATTTTATCAATGACTAAAGTAGTTAGGAATGCCAATGGTATGGTTATTGATAAATTACATAGAACTATTCCATTTTTAACAAAATATGAAAAATCTCGCATTTTAGGACAAAGAGCAAAACAAATTAATTCTGGGGCATATCCATTTGTTAAAGTTCCTGAAAATGTTATTGATGGATATATTATTGCTGAATTAGAATTAAAACAACAAAGAATACCATTTATTATTCGTAGACCAATGCCTAATGGAGGAAGTGAATATTGGAAAGTTAAAGATCTTGAAGATATTGCATTTTAAACTTTTTTATTTATACATTGTAAAAAGGAGTAAACATTGAAGTTGTTAAATTAATAATATTAATTTTATTTTTTATTAAATTTATATTATATAAATTTTCATTATAAACAAACACAAATTTATCTAATATTTGTTTTAGTTGTAATTGAGTTTTCATTATAAAATTTATTGTATTATTATGACTAATATTTGTAATATAATATTTTTTATTTAAAAAACGTATATAGTGTAATATATTAATATTTATATGTTCAAGACTATTTAAATATTTTTCAATACTTTTTTTTTCTCTAATTACAAAATTATGCTTATTTTTACAACCAAAAATATCATCATTAATATTATAATAATCTGTATTAACAAAATATACTTTTTTATAAAACATTTCTTTATTTATATTATCCATGTGTTTATTTATATTATCCATGTGTTTATTTATATTATTCACGTGTTTATTTATTTCATTCATCTATTAATATATTTTATATAATATTATTTATATATTTTTATATAATTTATAAATTTTATAAATTTTATATATTTATTTCCATCTTAATAATTATATTAAGATATTTTATCTATTTATAATTATAATTATAATTATGATGAATATTAAAAAAAATATATGTATAACAACAAACGTATCTATTTTATTTAAAATGCATAATGTTTTACAAGAAAAATATGATACTTTACAAGAAAATTATGATACTTTACAAGAAAATTATGATACTTTACAAGAAAAATATGATACTTTACA
>Ga0265594_1001087_pt1 | contig 21576 bp, 23 predicted proteins | sample saktaG_11_FD_190147 | JGI IMG/M metagenome (GOLD analysis project Ga0265594, IMG submission 190147) | Saline water microbial communities from Sakinaw Lake, British Columbia, Canada - sak_2011_5_24_80m | ecosystem: Environmental > Aquatic > Non-marine Saline and Alkaline > Saline ... | reverse complement strand
AACACTCGCCAGCCCCGCGCCGATAGTAAAAACGATATATTTTATTTTCTCACCTGATATGAAAAGCACCGAAAACAGTATCGGTACAAGAACAAACGCTGTCCCTAAATCCGGTTGTAAAAAAATTAATACCGCCGCCGGCAAAACCAAGAGAATACTTGCAATATAGTTCCTTATCGTCCCGATTTTTTCTCTACGATCCCCGAGAAAAGCCGCCAAAACCAAAATTACGGTTATTTTCACAAATTCGGAGGGCTGCAAAGAAACGGGCCCTAAAGCGATCCACCGTCTGGCTCCATACCTTTCTCCCCCAAACACCAAAAGAAAAATTAGAGCTATCAAATTCAGAATGTAAAAAATATACGCGTAGTTCAATATCTTCAGATAGTCTCTGCCTGCAACAAAAAAAAGAAGAAGTATCCCGATGGCGACCCAAATACTTTGTTTTATTACAAAAGCGCTAAAATGATTACTGCCCGACTGCCAATCCCAAGTCGCGCTGTATATAAAAAAAATCCCGAAAAATGCTATAAGTAAAGCCGCGGACAATAAAACTTTATCCATACGCCCCCGTACCGCTCCCATTAGTCTCCTTGTCAGTTAGTCCGTTTGTTTGTTTGTTTGTTTGTTTGTTTGTTTGTTTGTTTGTTTGTTTGTTTGTTTGTTTGTTTGTTTGCCGCGCCAACATCCCCGTAGGGGCACATTGCATGTGCCCATTAATACCATCCTACGAGGTTGTTGGCGAACGATCCACCTCTTCAAATGACAAATGACAAAATTTAAATGAAAAATAAATTAAAATACCAAAGCACTAAAAAAAGATCCACGGGCGAACCCGTATCCGCCCCTACGAAAAATCAACAAAACCCGCCAACATCCTCTTAATCCATTGTACGGGCACGGCATGCCGTGCCCCTACGATGGTGACGGCTCTCGCGGCCATCCCCGCTATATTATTTCCAGTTCACGCGCTTTTTTAAACACTTCTCCCGCGGTCTCTGCCGCGAAATATCCGCCCTTACCGCCATATTCATCAAAAACCACTACCGTAAGTTTCGCGTTATCAAACGGCGCGAAACCAACAAACCATCCGTGATTTTTCTTTCCATGTGAAGTCTGGGCTGTTCCGGTTTTGCCGGCTACTATAAAATCAGATTGTTTCGCTTTAACACCTGTTCCTCTCCAAGCGTTAACAACTTCTTTTAACCCCTCGCGTATCGCTGACATATCGGCTCTTGGCAAATTTAAAAAAATCTTTTCACACGTATTCACCCTAACATCATCCACAAATTCCACCACATACGGCTTTACCAAATATCCATTATTAGCGAATACTGACATCATTCGCGCCACCTGAAGCGGAGAACATAAGAGATACCCCTGTCCTATGGCATAATTCGCGGTATCCCCTTTGTACCATTTTTCATTCAGCGTTTTTCTTTTCCACGCGCGTGACGGCAGGATTCCCGCTTTTTCGCAGGGAATATCTATTCCGGAACATTGACCGAACCCGAATTTTTTCGCGAAGGCGGATATTTTATCTACACCCGCCGCGAGTCCCATGTTGAAAAAATAAACATTGCACGAATTTTTCAACGCTTCCTTTAAAATCTGATCTCCGTGCCCGTTTTCCTTCCAACAGGAAAACCGGGTTTTTCCCAAAGTAAAACTGCCCGGACAATTAAAAATCGTATCTTCCGTTATTTCAGAATTGTCCAAGGCGCTAATCGCCGTGACAACCTTAAATACCGAACCCGGCGGATACGTACCGGAAATAGCTCTATTGAGCAGAGGATAATCCTTACTCTTAAAAACTTTTCTTAATTCCTGAGATCTATCATCATCGATAAAAATTCCGGGATCATATCCGGGAGCGCTAGCCATGGCAAGCACGGCACCCGTCTCCGGATTTAAAGCCACTATTGCCCCTTTCTTGTCTTTCAGCAAATCCTCACAGGTTTTCTGAAGTTCTGAATCGATCGTCAAATAAATATCTTTTCCCGAAAGCGGTTCTTTATATCCCAAAATAGTCGCTTCCCGACCGCGATGATCAACTTCAATCTGCTTTCCGCCGTTTGTACCGCGCAAATATTCGTCATAAAACTTTTCTATTCCGTCTCTGCCGACCAAATCATTAATTCTATACCCATAATGTTTTAATCTCTCAAATTCGGAACGGTTAATACTCCCTACGTAACCGACTACATGCGCCGCTGAATCTCCGCGTAAATACTTTCGTTTAGCCGAAACTTCAAGCAGAAGATCAGGATAATTCATCTCCAGCTCTTCCATATGAACAGCTTTCTCCATGCCGATATCAGAGGCAATACTGACAGGAGAATACGGAATTTTTCCGGCCTCTTTAATCTTTGAAGAGACAACTTCTTCCGGCAGATCAAGAACCTCGCTTAGAACACTAATCAAAGAATCCGCGTCTTTTATCCTATGGTACATGACCGACACGTTAAAAGATAGAACATCTTCCACAAGCGCTTTTCCGTTACGATCAAAAATACTGCCGCGGGGAGCCATCAGAGGTACAACTTTTAACCTGTTTTCTTCCGACATAACGCTGTACTTTTCATACATGCCAACCTGAGCATAAAAGAGCCCCGCGAGAAGTACGGCCGTGGCAATAATCAGTATTAAAGAAAAAACCCCAACTCTCATCCCTAAAAATTCCTTTTTGGAGAAAATTCGTAGGGACACACGCAATGTGCCCCTACGAACGACCCATCATAATCCATCGTACGGGCACGGCATGCCGTTCCCTTACAATGGGACAATTCACCTTTCACTATTCACGCGCGCCGAGACCCGCCCCTACGTAAAACCAACAAACCACGCCAATATCCTCGTAGGTTGGTAGCGCTCTTTGCTACCATCCTACGAGGTTGTTGACGGGCGATTCACCATCAACCATTCATACGGGCGGACACATTGGTCCGCCTTTACGATTCTCCATTTATTTTTACGATTTTTTTCGCGAACGCGAAAAAAATGGGTGACAAAAGTATTGTTATGCCGATCATTTTCCAGTTTGCCGCGTAAGGCGAGAGGATGCTGACAGGATTTCCGCCGGCGACATTAAAATATAGAGTACGTCCTGTTATTGTTATAAAAATTGCCGCCCCTGAAATAAAACTCTGCACAACGGGATTGTATTTATAAAACTTCTCAGCCAAAAAAGAGGAGTTTATCCCTATTATCAAAAAAAGGGAAATATCTAAAAAAATGGTTCCACAAGAAAAACAGCCTCTCAAAAATCCTGCCGTGATCCCTACCCACGCGCCGGAACCCGCGCCTAAAAAAATACCGGCGAAAACAACCACAAGAAGAATGATATCCGGGAAACATATGATATTTCGAGTCAGAAAAATTTGAATGAATACACTGCCTAAAAGAAGAATCAATATGTTTAAATTTTTTTTCATAAACATTAACCAAAGGGAAAATCCGCCGGAACAACTTGTTTACTTAATGCACAAAACTTCTTCCTGATCAAAAGGATTCGCGAAAGGTTTAATTAACGCGTACTTATATAATCCGGTTTTACTTATATCTGAAGAAATAACTTTTCCGATCCCCACACCTTTTGGAAATATTCGGCTGAATTCCGATGTGGTTACAATATCTCCCTCTTTGATTTTCGCGTCAACGGGAAGATACAGCATTTTAACAACATCACTTCCCATGCCGACAATAATTCCGTTGATCCGGGTTCGTCTAAGAATGCCTCCGGCTTTAAAATTAGGATGAGTGATCAGCATAACAACACTCGTATGTTCTTCGGTTTCAACTATTTTTCCGAGCAGTCCTTTCGCGGAACACACGGCGGAATTCTTGGCAACTCCATCAAGAGAACCTTTATCGATGATGAACGAGCCCATCCATTTATTCGGATCTCTTACCACAACTTCCGCGGAAATTGTGTCAAACTCTATTTTTTCTTTAAATTTTAAAAGTTCTCTGAGCCGCCGGTTTTCAGTGAAAAGTTCTTTAAACCGTTCGAGACGAAGTTCAAGATCCGCCGTTTTTTTTGATAATACATCATTTTCTTTTGTTAGATTTTTTTTCGTACGGAAATAGTAGCTACTTTTGGAATACAGCTTCACAGGAAATGAAAACACCGCCATGGAAAGATTTTTGATACCTGAAAAAATGGAAGGATAATACAAAAATAACGCTACGAGGACAAACGCCCACAAACTAATTAATCTGTTTTTCTTTTTCTTGAAGAATCTATGCACATTGAATAGCTGCCACTTATTTCTGTAAGCTGGAACCAACTGTCAATCGTTTAAGATATTTAAGTTCACTCAGAACTTTTCCCGTTCCAAGAACCACCGCCGTCAAAGGATCATCCGCCACATGTACAGGTAAACTGGTTTCCTCCGCTATAAGTTTGTCTATGCCTCGCAAGAGACTCCCGCCGCCGGCAAGGATAATCCCTTTTTCTATCAGGTCTGCCGATAATTCCGGAGGGGTTCGTTCTAAAGTTATTCTCACCGCTTCTACGATCTGAGCGATAGGTTCAGAAAGCGCTTCACGAATTTCCTCACTGGTTATTGTAATCATTTTGGGAAGCCCGGCAATAAGATCGCGACCTCTGACATTCATCGACAATTCTTCGTCCAGGGGATAACTGGACCCTATTTGGATCTTTATTTCCTCAGCTGTCCTTTCTCCGACCATAAGATTATAGGTTCTCTTCAAATAGTTTATGATGGCATCATCCAGCTCGTCGCCGCCGACGCGAATAGACTTTGAAAAAACCACGCCCGCCAAAGATATTACCGCCATTTCGGTCGTACCGCCGCCTATGTCGATGATCATATTTCCCGAAGGCTCTTGGATTGGAAGTCCCACCCCGATCGAAGCGGCAACAGGCTCTTCCAGCATATACACTTCTCTCGCTCCGGCATGAAGCGCGGAATCTTTTACGGCACGTTTCTCAACTTCGGTAATGCCTGAAGGAACTGCCACAACCATCCTGGGACGAACTAATCGGCGTGAACGCTGTACTTTTTTTATAAAATATCTCAACATACTTTCGGCGATCTCAAAATCGGCAATAACACCATCCCGCATAGGTCTGATCGCGATGATGTTTCCCGGAGTTCTTCCGAGCATCCTTTTAGCTTCTTCCCCCACGGCCAACACATTCGATGTTCCCGCTTCAATAGCCACAACAGAAGGCTCACAAAGAACTATTCCCTCGTTTTTAAGATAAACTAAAGTAGTCGCCGTTCCCAGATCTATCCCCATGTCACTGGAAAAGAGTCCGAGAAAGTCATCATAATATTTTTTTAATTTCTGACGTATCATATATGTTTTGTGGTTAAGGCTTGTAAAAATAGAGATGCTGTGTGTTTCTTAAATTACCGATTAAACGAATGATATCAGATAATATTAAGTTTGTCAAACTTTTTTATTAAATATATTTTGTATTTTTTTCTGTGGAGTTCGGCAAAATACCATTTTGAGTACCTACTCAAAATATTTTGTTCCTATTACCTCACCCAATTCGTAATTTATACCAATTACAGAAAATAATTACCCAAAAGGAGAAGAGATCCCGGGCTTGCCTGTCCTGAGCCTGTCGAAGGGACCCATGGCTGGCTCATGATGTATGAGCCAATCTATGCGAATTCGGGTGATAGAATCGTAGGGGCACATTGCATGTGCCCGCCTTATACCATCCTACGAGGTTGAACTCGCGGGGTATTTTGTTAATGGTGTCTGTTCGCGGACACCACCAACCTCGTAGGTTAGTGGTGTGGGGAGCCACCACTAACCTACGAGGATGGTGGTGTGAAGGAAGTTTGGGAGTTCATCCTCGTAGGTTGGTAGTGTTCTTTATACCAATTACGTTAATTAATTGCACATTTTAAACTACGAAATAAGTGCGTGTATTTTTGTGTTTAGACTGTTTCTTGGGGACATACGAGATCCCGGGTCAAGCCCGGGGTCGGCTCATGCTACATGAGCCGATCTGGTAGGGGAATTCGGGGATAGTGGGAGTGCATCCTCGTAGGTTGGTGGTGTCAGAGACTGGACGGAGGTGAATGTTAGTAAAAAACATTACAGCATGAGCCAGCCCTGGGGTCAAGCCCGGGATAGCAAGGTGGTGGGTCAAACCGGGGATGACATGGTGTGCGGCAAAACGTAAAAACATAACCTCAAAAATATTGCCATCCCGACCGCCTAATTTGCCATCCCGGCCTCTTCTCCTTTTGGGTAATTATTTTTTGTAATTGGTATTACCTTCTTATTCCCGTTCTCAATCCATTAGGGCGGACCCATGTGTCCGCCCTTTTCACTACGTACCTCGCTTGATTCGCATAGTTTGGGTGAAGGATATAGGTGTTTAACGTACGCGATGAGCGCGGATTTTATCCCGCTTTTTTTTATTCTTTTGTACTTGACAGAAGGCAATTTTATAGTAAACTACATGCGCGTAAACAAATTAATAGCGACGATTCTCTATTTGTTCAAAAAAAAGGAGGAAGGTTAATGAGAAAATTTTATTGTGTGGTAATGTTATTCGCGGTTTTATTAATGACTTGGTTTTCTCCGATTGCCGTTTCGGAGGAGCAGGATAGTCTTAGCAATTACGCGGATGGTACCGTTGTGAGTGTTAATCCTGGGACAATTACTATCAGTGAATACAATTTCGATCTTGATCTGACAAAGGATATGGTGTATGAGATAGCATCGGATGTGGAATTTGAGAATGCCGATTCACTGGAAGATATTAAGGAAGGTTGTGAAGTATCTATTGAATACGTTGCTAAAGACGGAAAAAATCAGATAATGTCGATATATTTGTACGAAGAAGAAGATGTGTAAAGCCATTAAAAAAATAAACCAAACAGATCTAAGGAGAGGAAATGTCCAAAGCAAATATGGTGAAATGTCCGAATTGTTCGGAGTCTATAGTGATCGAAGGCGAAGTTGAGATTGGGGATGTGATTTATTGCTCAAGCTGTGAAACGGAATTGGAAATAACGGGAGAGAATCCGGTTAAAGTACGTGAATTTGGAGAGGTCGAAGGAAAAGCGGATCTGTCAGAATTTCGTGATTTTTATAGTGATGATGAACATGAGAGTTGGGAATGATAATATCTACTTTTTTACAAGAAAGTGAAAAATGCCGAAATGTACTAAAAAGAGCGCGAAAGAAGGATGTAGAAAAGGATCTCTTGAAAAAGTGAAAAAAAGAAGTAGTTATTAGTAGGTTTGAGATAAACATAAAAACCGTGAGAACTCACAATATGTTCTATGTGAGTTCTCGCGGTTTTGTATTTTTAAGGCACATCGTGTAACCTTGTTCGGAGGTCATTATTATATCGTATGGTCTTTTGTTTATTGACCGTTTAGAACAGATAATGAGCGGAGTCGAAATATTTATTTTTTACGGTCACACCGGTTAAGCGCCCCGCCATTGCTTAGCCTGCCTGAATATGTTAAAATACCGCTTATTATGAAAGGGACTGTTAAACCCCGCAGGGGTCCATTTTATACGTATATTGTCCGGTGCCGAGATGAGACTTATTATACGGGGTATACTAATGATTTGGAGAGGCGTGTAGGGGAGCATAATGGGAAGGTGCGAGGGGCCCGGTATACGCGGGGAAAAGGGCCGGTTCGGGTGGTTTGGTATAAAGAATATAAGTTTTTGAAAAAAGCTATGCAGAAAGAAATAGAAATAAAAAGATTGCGGCGGAATCAAAAGGAAGAGTTGATATATGGGAAAAGAAGGTAAAGATATGAGCGAGAAGAGCCGCACCAAATTCCGGGCGGAAAGAAAAATCTCTCACGGTGAAGCTGTTCGACATTTAACAGATCAAATACGGACAATAGCAAAACGAGCAGTAACCGAATATAAGCTTGATTTTGACGACATTATTAAATCTGAATGCGGAGATATAGATAGAATAGAACATATGCTGGATGGCATGCTCGATTTTTGTTTTGATAAGAACATGATAGGGGTGTTTAAAAAGCTTTGCAGATATTATTATGATATTGACCAATCAGCCGCGGTGGCTTATGTTTGTGCGTATCGTGATATGTGGGATCCGGAAGAAGAAAGGCCATGGGCGGATAAGGACATAGATAAGGAGGAATAAATTATGGGAACGACAACATTTTTTCTTAGACTTAATGATTTAGGTAAACCATTAAACGAAATGGGCAAGAAAGAATTAGAGAAACTTGATAATCTTTCTCCGTACGATGAAACTCCATATTTTAATGGTTGGAGTGTTCCCTTAGAGCTTCATAATGGCAATGTGTATGCCTTGGTATTTTGGAAAGGCAGGTTAATGAAAATCGAAGAAGCTCCTAAAGTTCTCAACAAAAAATATTATGATAGATACCGCGGCAAGGAACTCAAAAAGTATGAATGGACGATACTGAAAAAATATTTGTTAGCGCAAATAGAGCATCTTGATAAGGAATTTAAGAAGGTTCAGCGGAAAAATAAGAGAAAGACTAAAGGGGATACAAACGGGACATAGGGATTAGGAAAAAAGAAGCATTAAAGTTATGGATGGGCCTACCGTTTGAGAAAGAGGTGTCCCTATTTAAAAAATAGCCTGAGAAAAAGATGGAGGATGCATGAAAGACATATTAATCAAAGTTGACGAGGCTCAAGCGGAAATAAACAAAATGCGGCCATTCGGCAATGAGATGAACCGGCAAATAAAAGAGTATTTTCGTATTGGGCTTACGTATTCCAGTAACGCGCTTGAGGGAAACTCTCTTACGATATCAGAGACAAAAGTCGTCATTGAGGATGGTCTTACCATCGCCGGAAAACCACTAAAAGATCACTATGAGGCCGCCGGACACAGTGACGCGTTTGATCATATGTATGCTCTTGCTACAGGGAAAACAATAACGGAAGACGATGTTAAAAAATTACATTCTCTTTTTTATCATCGCATAAATGAAAAGGACGCCGGGGCATATAGAACTGTTCAAGCTATTATTACCGGATCTCAGTATTCTTTGCCTACACCGGACGCGTTGCTTGGCATGATGACAAAATTTATTAGGAATGTACCCGATTTAAAAAAGAAAAGTCATCCTGTAATTTATGCCGCGAAACTTCATAAAGAATTTGTGTTCATTCATCCGTTTGTTGATGGCAACGGACGTGTAGCGAGACTTTTAATGAATTTGGCGCTTATGCAGACAGGATACATTATCGCGATCATACCACCGCTTAAACGGGCGGAATACATTAGCGCTCTTGAAGAAGCGCATAAAGACGATACTGTTTTTATTGAACTGATTGCATCATGTATTCATGAAACACAAAAAGATTTATTGCGGATGGCTAATAGTAGTAAGTAGAAGCTTAAATCTACCAACACTTCTTGTAACCGTTTTAATCTAAAGTAGGGGTACAGTGCAATGCGCCCCTACGATCGTATTGTTCGCGAAATATATGATTATCCGGAAAAACATCCAGAATTTGGCAATGAAAGACGCGCAGACACTCGGGTAAGATATTTTCGCAACTTATTACAGATACAGATAGTTAGTGTATAGACTTCTGCCACATCATCGTGAATGTTGGTAAAAGACTAAAGATTAAAACTTACGGCATTGGCGCAAGAAAGGAGTTGTCAAATAATGAACTCATTTAAAAATGATAACATAAAACTTCCTTTAGGTTCGGTCTGGCTTATGAACTCTGTCAGCGAATATAAAGGCAAACAGGATCTTTACACGAAACAGTCGCCGCAGGTATTAAAGACGCTTCTTGAAACAGCGCTTATTGAAAGTGCTGAGTCCTCAAACCGTATTGAAGGAGTAACGGTTGACCATAATCGTTTAAAACCGCTCGTTATCGGACACAGTAAACCTCGAGACCGGTCTGAAGAAGAAGTCGCGGGATATCGTAAAGCTTTATATCTAATACATAAAAAACACAAAAGCCTTAAGATCACTCCGGAAACGATTAAGGTATTGCATCGTTTATGCCGTGGAGAGTTGTGGGATTCGGGCAAATGGAAAGAAAAAGATAATGATATAATTCGCAAGCATGCTGATGGTCGTGTAGAAGTTATTTTTAAACCGGTGAGCGCGGCTAAGACTCCGGACATGATGAAACAGTTATGCTTATCGTATGAGCATAGCATCTCTCAGCGTAAATATCCTGAGCTTTACGCTGTTGCCTGCCTTGTGCTTGATTTTTTGAGCATTCACCCTTTTAGGGATGGAAACGGTAGGGTAGGAAGGCTTTTAACGCTTCTCGCGCTTTATCAGCATGGTTTTACTGTCGGAAAATATATAAGTCTTGAGCGTGTTATCGAGCAGACAAAAGAAACTTATTACGAAACACTCAATAAGAGCTCAGAGAAATGGCACGATGCCAAACATGATGTTATGCCGTGGTTTAACTATTTTCTTGGAATGGTGTTGGGTTCTTACAAAGAGTTTGAAGAAAGAGCGGCTAATATTAAACCGGCAAGAGGCGTTAAAACTGATATTGTGAAAAAGGCGATTGATAAGCAGATTGGGGAATTTAGTTTGAATGACATTGAACGAGAGTGCCCAAACGCAAGCCGGGATATGATCAAGATTATATTCAGAGATTTAAAGAAAGAAAAAAAGATAAAATGCCTTGGAAAAGGTAAACACGCCAAATGGAAAAAAGTTTAATAGGGTAATAACTTTTCTAATGGGGTAATAAATGGGGTAATAACATAATGAACTACTGGTGGACATCGGATTATCACTTTTCGCATGCCAATATCATCCGGTATTGCAACAGGCCGTTTGAGACGGTGGAGAAAATGAACGAAGTGATTATGAACTATTTAATTAAAAAGGAGGAGTGACTTATGGCAAAGCAAATATTTCGATTGAAGGTTGTTCTTGGCGATATTTTGCCTCAAATATGGAGAAAAATAGAAGTTGAGAGTGATATTACCTTTCATCAGTTTCATCTTATTATCCAGAAAGCAATGGGGTGGACAAATTCTCATCTGCACGAATTCAGCGCGGATAATTTAAGGATAGGCGATACAGGTGAAGACGTTTGTGAACTTGGAGATCCGCCGGATTGGGAAGAAAGAGACAAGAAATTAAGTGATTATTTTTCAAAGGACAATACGAAGGTAGACTATATATATGACTTTGGGGATAACTGGGAACATGTAATTATGCTGGAAGCGATAGAGAGTAAGAAAAAAGGGATAAAATATCCAAGATGTATTGACGGTGCTCGCGCGCGTCCACCTGAAAATTGTGGATCAACCCCGGGATATTATCGATTACTCAAAATACTCGCCGATCCTAAGCACGAAGAACATGAGGAAATGAAAGAGTGGGCGGGAGATTTTGAGCCGGAACATTTTGATAAAGAAGAAGCCACAGTCGGGATGCGCGATTCTGTAGATTTATCGGATATGCTTTAAATCAGAGTAGGCGAAAGTGGGAATCAATTTGTCCAAGCAATAAGTATTATACCAATTTCATTATTCAGGATGGAATTAAATAGGAATTAAATGGGTGGTACATGGTACACCGGCTATCCGTCGATATTGGTATGTTTTCAAACCGTCGTTCACAATAAATGTCTTGTCACAAAAAATAGGTACTTTTTGTGACAACCTATATACCTTTCTTGGCTAAAAATTCCACTTGACAATATATCCCTAATGCTATACACTTATTCGTAAGTGTAAACAAATAAGGAGTATAAACATGGGCTCAAAAGAAGCTGAACTTATTCAATTTCTTAAGCAAAAAGGGGGAATGGCTAGTTTCTCCGAACTCGATAAGGCGGGATTCAATAAGGCCCTTATTAAAGTTAGCCTCAAGAATGAAAATATTACAAGACTGGATAGAGGGCTTTATAGTCTTTCGGAAGGTATGTCTTTTTCTAACCCCGACCTCATAGCTATTTCAATTAAAATTCCAAAAGGAATAGTATGCCTTATTTCTGCGCTTACCTTTCATGAGGCAACAAATGAGATACCAAAATATGTTGATGTCGCGATACCACGCGGTTCGCACGAAATTCGGGTTAAATATCCTCCTGTAAGATTTTACCGGGTTGCTTTCGAGGCTTGGAAAGCGGGTGTAGAAACACACGAGATAGAGGGGCATAAGATTAAAATTTACTGCCTGGCAAAAACAGTAGCTGATTGTTTCAAGTTTCGTAGCCGGATCGGGATTAATGTGGCAAGAGAAGCTCTTAAAATTGCTGTTACTGAAAAGCGCGTTAAGCCCAAAGATATTATGGAGTATGCGAAGGTTTGCCGAGTGGATAAAATCATTAAACCAATACTGGAAACTATGATATGAAAAAAGAAGTAAAAAATATAGAAGCTTCGGTTAAGGCTCAACTTCAAAATAAAGCGAAAGAAACAAACCGTCCTTTTGCGGAAATATTGCTGTATTATGGCATGGAAAGATTTCTGTACCGCTTCAGCAAATCAAAATATGCTGATAAATTTGTCTTAAAAGGCGCGCTTTTATTCGCGGTATGGCAAATACCGGAAAGACGGACCACACTTGATATTGATTTCTTGGGTCGTTTCGACAATCAAGTAGCAGTTATCGAAACGGTGATAAAAGATGTGTGCAATATTGTTGTAGCTCCTGATGGGCTTATGTTTGATTCGTCAGTTGTTCAAGGCCGAAAGATTAAAGAAGATGCTGACTATGAAGGTGTGCGAGTGAAATTTACCGGGTTCTTAGAACGCGCGCGCATTCCAATGCAGATCGATGTTGGCTTTGGAGACATTGTTCATCCAAAGATTAGGGTTGTTGATTATCCGGTTATTCTTGATTTTCCTAAACCTCATTTGAAGGGGTATCCTCAAGAGAGCGTGATAAGTGAAAAATTTGAAGCCATGATTAAACTTGGGCTTTTGAATAGCAGAATGAAAGATTTTTATGATATCTGGCTTATGATGAGACAATTTGAATTTGAGGGGGCAAATCTTGTCGAGGCAATAAAGAAAACATTTAAACATCGAAAAACAGATGTCCCTCAAAATAAGCCTTTGTTTGCTGACGAAATTTATGACAAGAAATCAGATAGACAAGCGCTCTGGAGCGCGTTTTTGAAAAAAGGAGATATCCAGCATGTTCCGGATACGTTATCGGTTACAGCTAAAGAGATAGAAACTTTTCTTGTTGAGCCGATTGTAGCGATTAGCGAAAAAGTTAAACTTGATAAGACATGGAAATCGCCGAGAGGGTGGCAATGAAAACCTATGCCGTCGGTGATATCCACGGCGCTTATAAGGCGATGATGCAGTGCTTTGAGCGCTCAAAGTTTGATTATAAGAAAGACCGCCTGATCGTGATGGGCGATGTTTGCGACGGATATCCGGAAGTTAAGCAGTGCATTGATGAGCTTGTGAAGATAAAATATTGCGATCTGGTCATTGGCAATCATGACATGTGGGCGCTTGATTGGGCGCTCAAAGGCGATACGCCAAAGATATGGACAAGCCAGGGCGGCAATAGGACAATTGCGTCATATTACAACGGACCCATGCCACAGGCACATATTGATTTTTTGAAGAGCGGGGAACTTTGGCTTGAACACGACAATCAGATATTTGTGCATGGAGGATTCAATCCCGATGTATCGCTTAAAAGTCATAACGCGCAGACTTTAGTCTGGGACAGAACACTCCTTGATTTAGCATGGAAGAAACACATAGCCGGTCGCGAATGCCAATTAGGCAAGTACAAGGACATTTTCGTTGGACACACGACAACGGAGCTTTACAATACGCTACAGCCGATTCATGTGTGTAATATATGGAATCTTGATACAGGAGCTGGTTGGTCGGGCAAACTTACTATAATGGATGTTGATTCAAAAGAATACCGGCAATCGGATTTATCCAAGGATTTATACGGCGGACTGCCGAATCAGTTGTAAAAGTAAGGAGTTATTTATTATGCCAACAATAAAATGTACAGATAAACAGGCTTTTTTAATTGAATTGTGTCTGGATACTATGTGCAGAGCTTCTGTGGGGCAACTTACACATATTATTGAGGCTATTGAACAGATTAGAGGAAAGTTGTTTGAAGCCGAATGCCCGGATGGAGAGGCGCGGAGTTATTGCGCGCTTGGAAACTATATCGAAGAAATGATAAAACCAATCCTTTTTCCGGATTTATCACCTAATGCGAGTTATGGAGTCGGGCGTAAAGAAATTGGAAAGGCGCAAGTATTATATGAGATGTCAAAGGTTCTGCAAAATTACAGGGCTGAAAAAGAAAAACATCATGAGTACGCGGTTTCTTGGCATAAGCCCTTGCACTACAGCAAAGAACCGTTAATTGAGGTTATGAGTTCAGAGAAAAAGGCTAAACCGGTTAAAAATTCTCAATCCACAACATTTGACAATAGCTCGAAAATACGCCTCTAACCCCCTCTTGAGGAGTTTTTTTGACATTTATCAGTTTTGGTGATAATCTTATCACCAGTAGTGATATGTGCAGACTTTTGGATGGCCGATGGCCGGGTTATAGTAAGTCGATGATGTCGCTCGCCGCGGCGCTGGTGGAGTAACTCCGAACGCACCGTCATCCTGCCTGTCCCGAGCGTAGTCGAGGGGAGCCCGAAGGGCGAAGGATCTCAAAACGCAGTGTCATTCCCACGAAAGTGGGAATCCATAAATGTCCACTGCTTTGAAACGTTCAGTAAATAGTGGACATTTAATAGTCAGTTACTAACACCTTGACATTGACGATAAATACATAGAAATAATAGAGGGGCCAAGAAATGTCTTGACATTATGTCACAATAAATATATACTTTTTGTGACAAAGGAGAGGTTGATAATATGTCGCAAAGCATTGAGAATAAGATAGTTAGCAGGATTTATGGCAACAAGAGGGGGTGGGTGTTTACCCCAAACCATTTTCTTGACTTAGGGAGTCGTACGGCTGTAGCTCAATCTCTGGTAAGGTTAGCAAAATCAGGGACTATACGTCGTCTGACTAGGGGATTGTACGATTATCCCGCAAAGCATCCGGATTTTGGTGCCCTTCCACCTAATTATGATCGTATTGCACAAGCATTGATGGGGCGAGATAATGTGAAAATTCAGCCTTCTGGTGCATATGCCGCCAATCTATTAGGTTTAACAGAGCAGGTTCCGGCAAAGATTGTTTTCTTTACAGATGGACCTAATCGGAAAGTCCAGATTGGCAAACAGAAGATCGTTTTAAAACGAACCACTCCGAAAAACATGGCGACAGCCGGACGGATAAGCGGGTTGGTTATTCAGGCTCTTCGTTATTTAAAACAAATCAACGTAGACTTGACTATCATAACAAAACTTAAGAGACGATTATCTAACGAGGATAAAAACACACTTATGAGTGATATTCGTTACGCGCCAGTATGGATAGGGAATATCTTTCGAAAAATACAAGAGTGAGATACTTATGGATAAATTTTTATTACTAAAAGACGCAGATAAGAAAGCATATTTTGATGTCGTCACGCATGAGCTGGGAGTCACGTCCCAGCTCATCGAAAAGGACTTCTGGGTATGCTGGATACTTAAAACCCTTTTCTCATTGCCCGCATCGGGCAGTCACTTGACGTTTAAAGGCGGTACGTCGCTTTCAAAGTGTTATAACGTTATCAAACGGTTTTCTGAAGATGTTGATGTTTCAATCGAAAGAACTTTTTTAACAAGCCAAGAATCGATCGAACCAGATGGGAAACAGGGCACTAAAGAAAATAAGCGAAGGCTGGCTCGATTGAAGCAAGCATGCCAAGAGAAGATTACAGAGGTGGTCATCCCTGAATTGGAAGATAGAATCGAACCCGCTTTGTCTGGCATAGGAACATGGGAGATAAAATTGGATCCTGATGATCCAGATAATCAAACCATTTTATTTACTTACCCGAGCGTTATCGACAATGGCAGGGGCGGCTATGTTCAGCCCGTTGTAAAAATTGAACTCGGGGCGAGATCGGATCATTGGCCTGTTGCGGTTATGTCTGTGAAACCCTACGTTTCTAGCGCGGCCGGTAAGGTGACTATCGAAGGCACGCAGGTACGCGTTTTGGGGGCGGAAAGAACATTTTGGGAAAAAGCGACAATATTGCATGCAATAAGCCACGGCTCAAAATTACGTGCAAGGATGTCACGACACTACTACGACGTGGGTGAGATGGTTGGTTCTTCTATTTATAGTAAAGCTATTCAAAATATTGACTTATTGATAAAAGTTGCTGAGCATAAGGCCTTATTTTTTAAAGACAGTAAGGCGCAGTATGATTTGGCAAAGCCCGGGAGTCTTCGGTTAATGCCCCTAGAGGAGCATCTTGTTCAGTTAAATGATGACTATCGGCAAATGCAGGAAATGTTTTTTGAAGACCCGCCGTCCTTCGAGAGCGTTTTGGAGAGATTAAAAACGGCGGAAGAAGAGATTAACAGGATAAAACAATGAACTACTGGTGGACATCGGATTATCATTTCTCACATGCCAATATCATTCGGTATTGCAACAGGCCGTTTGAGACGGTTGAGGAAATGAACGAAGTGATCATCCGTAAACATAACGAGAGGGTGAAACCTGAAGATACCGTGTTCTTTCTTGGCGACTTTATATTTAAGGGCGGGAAAGAAGGCGGAGAAGAACGCTACCGTGAATTTGAGAAGAAACTCAACGGTAAATTCATATTTATCAAGGGCAATCACGACCGGAACAATAGCCTTAAGACGATCATTACAAAGATGTATATTCACTACGGCTCAAAGGATATTTGTATGACGCACCGGCCGGAAAATGCCGATCCTGATGTGCCTCTTAATTTTTGCGGGCACGTGCATCAGCATTACAAGGTTAGACGTCTGAACGATAAATCTCTGATAGTGAATTTATCGGTTGAAGCCTGGAACTATTATCCGGTTTCATTTAATGAAATCACATCCGCTGTTTCAGCGTTTAAAAGGGAGGAGAACAAAACAGCCGCTGAACCAACGGGGTAGCAATGGAAAGTTTAATCAGTTTACGACATCTGAACCTTTTGTTCTCAAACCATGAACTATTTAATTAAAAAGGAGAGTGACTTATGGCAAATCAAATATTTCGATGTATGGAATAAACCACAAAGAACCTACGAGGATCGGTCAAGCCGAACCTCGTAGGTTCAATCCTAAACCAGGAGGAGACAAGAGGGGCAGACAGAGACAATTGACAATCAAAATCATGTAGGGGCGAAAAATTTTTCAGCCCTACGAAAATATAAACCGGCCAACTGACTAACCGGCGCACTGGGCTAACTAATTACCCGCCATTGCTTCACCCTCCTAAATATGTTAAAATGCCGTATTATGAAAAGAACTGTTAAACGTAGCGGAGTTACGTTTTATACGTATATTGCCCGGTGCCGGGATGGGACGTATTATACGGGGTATACTAATGATTTGGAGCGGCGCCTGGAAGAACATAATGATGGGCGTGGGGCTAAATATTTGAGAGGGAAAACCCCGATAAAAATAGTTTATACGAAAGAATATAAATATTACAAAAATGCGTTGAATGCGGAAAGAAGGATTAAAAAGCTGAGACGCGAACAAAAGGAAGAAATGGTACGGATATATGAAAAAAGGAAATTATTTAAATAATATAGAAGCTGTCCCCCGCAGTTTTCTTCGAAAACTAGCGCGGGGGATACCCGTGCGCAGGTTCGCGAAAGGAAAATTTTTATGAAAATTTTCCTGCGAACCTACGGGTGGCCGTATATCCCCGTATGTAGGGATGATTTTGGGGCTGTTGCGGAAAAGAAATGGTTTGGAGTGAAGATGTTAGGGTAAAATAACCGTTAATTTTCGTAAGTTCAATAATTGAATTTATAGTTGGCATCTCAGATATTCAAATTTGTAGCGTTTGAGTCGCTTTGGAGCTGCAATTTACTTGACAAAATAATAAGTTATGGTAAATTGTTACCATAACCATGGTGAAAAAAATGATATCTCTACGTTCAAAAATAACAATAAAATTGCTGGATTATTATTTTCTTAATCCTGATGCTCAGGTATATATTAATGAATTGGCCAGGATTTTGGAAGTTGATCCTAAAAATACTGAAACTAAGCTTAAGGAATTGGAAAAAGCAGGTCTTTTCAAAAGCGAATTTCGCGGAAAGCAAAGATATTTTTTTCTTGCAAAAGATAATCCGGTTTTGAAACATTACCGCCAGATTTTCTTAAAAACCCACGGCATAGAAAAGAGGCTCAAAGATGCATTAAATGGTATCAAAGGCATTAAAGAAGCATACTTGTTTGGCTCATATGCGAGTAATAAGATGGATTCTTCAAGCGATATAGATCTTTTGGCTATCGGCACACATTCTGTTTTGGAATTACAGAGAGTGGTAGCTAAATTGCAGAAAGATACAGGTCGAGAATTTAATGTAACGAATCTGAACGAGAAAGAATTCGAGAAGAAAAAAAAAGATAATGATCCTTTTGTAAATGGCATCTTTAAAACTAAAATCATAAGGCTTATATGATTAATTTTGAGAGCCAACACTTTCAAAAACTAACGTTTCAAGAAAAACAGATTGACCAGTTCTTGCTGTCCGCCCAGCATGATCTTAAGATCGCGGAGGAATCGGACGTACCGGATGTTGTTTTTAAATTCGGTTATGACGCTTTGATTAAGCTGGGCATTGCCTTGATTGCTAAAAAAGGCTATAAAGTAAGAAGTACAGCCGGTCATCATATCAAGATTTTAGAGAAACTGAGCCAACTGCTCAAAGATGAAGACATTGTTGTGCTCGGCAATAAGATGAGGCAGGAGCGTAATGCTAATCTTTATGACGGCGGATTTTTTGTAGGAGAGAAGGATAGCCTTGAGTATCTTGAATTTGTCAAAAGTACCCTTAAGAAAACGGGAATTTAAAGGACAGCAGGATATAGTGGCCTAGACGCCTTGATGGTGTCTAGGTTTTTATTTTTTTAGTCGCAGTTATTTGGGTATACTTTTTCCAAAAGATAAGCTGGTAAAATACGACCGACTGTTTGTATATAAAAATTACCTCAATCTTTTTGAAGAGAAAGAATCTTGATATCCTTGGTGCTGTAGCAAGTTTTGCATGATGATAATGAACATGTTAGAACTATGAACTAAGTTTGGAATCTAAGGTTACAAGAAAAGGATTGAGATATGATTTGTATTTACTGTTTAAAAGATAAAAAAAATGTTTCGTTCAAGAAAACAGAGCATGTATTACCTCAATCATTCGGCTTAAAAGAAGGGGCATTTTTTTGATTTTAATTCAGGTACTATTCTATAATTAGCCACTGAAAAACCAGATGAATTAATGTAATAAGCCAGTGGATATTTAAAATTCGCACTAATAAAAATAAACACTATAAAACAATGATTAAGCGGCTAAGAAAAATTATGTGCACCTTACAATTAGAATCAGACAATAAGGGGTAAAGATATGGAAAAAGAAGAGAAAGATATAGTGCGGGAAGAGTCGCACCAAATTCCGGGCGGTGGAAAAATCTCTCACGGTGAAGCTGTTCGACATTTTTCTCACCAGAATTCGGCGTGGCAACCAAAGGTTTTTGTCAAAACCTTTGGTTGCCAGATGAATATGCGGGACTCGGAGATTATTCGGGAAATGCTTCAGGAAGCGGGCTATGCGATGGCTGTGTCTTTGGAAGAGGCGGACGCGGTGTTGTTCAATACTTGCAGTGTGCGTCAGCACGCAGAAGACAGGGTTATCGGGAATATTCGTGCTTTGGCGGCGCGTAAGAAGATAAATTCGGATTTTAAAATCGGGGTTTTGGGATGTATGGCTAAGAGGCATGGGGAGATGTTGTTTAAGGAGTATCCGCAGGTTGATATGGTTGTCGGTCCGAGTGATATTTATGCCGTGCCGGAACTGTTTGGCAGGGTTTTATCGGGGGAAGAAAAAGTTATAGCGGTGAAAAATATTAAGCGGCCTCATAAAAAGGTTGGGAATACGTATTGGGATGGGGGATTTTCGGCGTTTGTTAATATCATGTATGGATGTAATAATTTTTGTTCGTATTGTATCGTGCCTTATGTTCGGGGACGCGAAGTGTCACGTCCGAAAAATGATATTGTTAATGAAATCAAAGAACTTGTGGATAAAGGCGCGCGGGAAATTACGCTTTTGGGACAAAACGTCAATTCTTACGGGAAAGGACTTACCAACAAAATAAAGTTTCCTGAATTATTGGAAGAGGTGAACAAAATTGAAGGGGTTTCACGAATAAGGTTTACGACGAGTCATCCGAAAGACGCAGATAAAAGTCTTTTTCGCGCGATAAAGGATCTGGATAAGGTGTGTGAGAGTCTGCATCTGCCGTTACAGTCAGGATCTAATAAGATACTGGATCTAATGAACAGGAAATATACTTATGAAGAGTATCTTGATAAAATAGATCTTTTCCGAAATATGGTTCCTGAGGCGGGTTTAAGCACGGATATTGTTGTCGGGTTTCCATCGGAGAAGGAGAAGGATCATAATTTGACCCGAAAGGCGATGCAAGAGATCAGATATAATTCGGCGTTTATTTTTAAGTATTCGCCGCGCGCTCCGGCGCTTTCATCCTGTTTGGTTGATGATGTGTCCGAAGAGGTTAAAAAAGAGCGGAATAATGAACTTTTAGAGATCCAGAAGAAGATAGCGCATAAGAAAAATAAAGCGTTAATAGGCACTTTGCAGGAAGTTTTGATTGAAAAGGTGAGCAGAATGTCGGATAAAGAAATGGTTGGCCGGGCGCGGAATAATGTTTCATGTGTGGTCGAAGGTGACGAAAGTTTGATCGGGAAATTGGTTCAGGGTGAGGTTGTTGGCGCGAGCGCATATACGTTGAAGGTAGGGTTGCTTAAGTAGGGGCACGGCATGCCGTGCCCCTACGATATGCCATGCCCCTACGATTGGCCGTGTCCGTACGATAACGATGGAATGTTTTGGTAAACCGGTATCCGGTTCGTTGTTAACGATTATACGTTCGTACAAATCGGCGGTAACAAAACAAATCAACGCAATTCACAACACCGCCGGCAAACGCCTTTGGAAACGAAATTATTATGAACATATAATTCATAACGAATCCGATTTAAACCGAGTTCGCGAATACATTATGTATAATCCCGCCCAATGGGAAGAAGACGAATATTATGAAGAAAAAGATCATTTTTATTCTCGGGCCTACGTCGTCGGGGAAGTCAAAAGCCGCGATAGAGCTCGCGAAGAAAATAGATGGTGAAATTATTTCCTGTGATTCTATGCAGGTTTATAAGGATATGGATATAATCACGCAGGTTGTGGAAAATCGTGAAGTTCCGCATCATCTTATAAAAGTTATTCCTCCTGAAGAAGAGTTTAATGCCGCGAAGTTTGTTAAAATGGCCGCCGAAGCGCTTAATGTTATTCTGAAAAAGGGGAAGCAGGCTATTTTCGCGGGAGGTACGGGACTTTATGTGAAAGCGCTTTTGGATGGAATTTTCCCCGCGCCGTCGAAAGATGAAGAACTTCGCCTTTCGTTTGAAAAAATTGCCGAAGAAAAGG
>Ga0265594_1001086_pt1 | contig 21584 bp, 14 predicted proteins | sample saktaG_11_FD_190147 | JGI IMG/M metagenome (GOLD analysis project Ga0265594, IMG submission 190147) | Saline water microbial communities from Sakinaw Lake, British Columbia, Canada - sak_2011_5_24_80m | ecosystem: Environmental > Aquatic > Non-marine Saline and Alkaline > Saline ... | reverse complement strand
ATGAATTTAGCAATATGTCAAAGAACTTCTAAAACTTAGTGTCGCATATTTTTACTAAACTTTAGGTCGCGCGACAAAGTTTTAAACTTTGGAAAAGTTTTCTTTTGGAAATTTTTTTCCTTCCGGATTTATTCTTTAATTACTCTTACTTCGGTTCTTCTGTTTTGTTGTCTGCCTTTTTCAGTAGAGTTGTCAGCAACAGGTTGAGAATATCCATATCCTTTGGCAGAAACACGTTCATGAGATATATTATTTTTGATAAGATAGTTTCTTACAGTGTTAGCTCTGTCTTGCGATAATTTAATATTTGATTCATAAGAGCCAACATTATCAGTATGTCCTGCTATTTCAATTACAAGAGTATTTTTTAGTTCCATCACTTTAACCAAATCATTAAGTGCTTTATAAGATTCCTTTTTTAGAGTTGCTTTCCCAGTATCAAAAAATACATTTTTAAGCGTATATGTTTTAGGTGGTTGTATCTTAATAGTTAAAGTTGAGGTAATCAATCCTTGTTGGTCAGGTATTTCAATTTTATTATAATCAACATTATCACTAAAGTTTTTATATTTAACATTATATGTCTTGCCTTTGGGGATTAGTAAAGAGAATTTTCCATTAGCATCTGATATGCCTGAAAAAGTTTTTTTTGTCTTAGTGTTTTCTAAAATGATCGTTTCACCTTTGCGTGGTTTTTCTTTAAAATCAGTAACAGTAACATTGATAAGAGCTTGACTTTCAGTTGGCTTGAGGTCTTGGGCAAAAGTTATCTGACTTAGGCAGATAAAAACAATTATTATTGATAAAATATGTTTCATAAGTTTTATATTTTTGTAATTAGTTTACTTTTAGTTACTTAGGGCTTTTAGCATTTAGCTTTTAGTTCAAAGCACGAAGTTTCAAGTTTGAAACCATTTAACAATTTAGCAACTTAGCGAAGCGATCTCACGAACGAAGTGAGTAATTTAATAATGAAATTTGATGATTTTATCAGGCAATTGCCTGATTAGGCATTTTTACCCCGTTAGATACAAGATTATCTAACAATAATTAAACTTTTGACTTAAAATTATCTAACGGGGTGAAATTTTAAGTATTTTGAATTTCATAACTCATAATTCATAATTCATAATTAATTACAATTGTATGTTACAATTTATTTTAGCAGTTCGTTAATAATATATTCTACGGTAATATTTTCTGCTTCTGCTTTATAGTTTCTAATGATTCTGTGTCGCAATACTGATGTTGCTACTGTTTGTATATCTTCAATATCAGGTGAATATTTGCCATTGATAGCGGCATTACATTTTGCGCCTATAATAAGATATTGAGATGCTCTTGGTCCTGCTCCCCATGAGATATATTTATTTGCAAGAGGATGAGCTTTTTCTGTGTCAGGGCGTGTTTTTGAAACTAAATTTACAGCATATTGTAATACATTATCAGTAACAGGAATTTTTTTGATAAGATTTTGAAAAAAGATAATTTCTTCTGCATTTAGCACTATGTTTGGTTCAATAATAGTTCCTGATGTAGTGTCTTTTACAATATTTATTTCTTCGTTAAAAGAAGGATAGTCAATACAAATATTAAACATAAATCGGTCTAATTGAGCTTCGGGTAGGGGATAGGTGCCTTCCTGTTCTATAGGATTTTGAGTAGCTAAGACAAAGAAAGGTTCATCTAATTTATAAGTGGTTCTTGCGACAGTAACATTTTTTTCCTGCATAGCTTCTAATAAAGCCGATTGTGTTTTTGGCGGAGTTCTGTTTATTTCGTCAGCAAGAATAATATTAGCAAAGATAGGTCCTTTTAAAAATTTGAATTTTCTGTTTTCATCAAGTATCTCTGTGCCTATAATATCAGAAGGCATTAAGTCAGGAGTGAACTGTATTCGTTTGTAACTTAATCCAAGGGTTTTTGCAACAGTAGTTACTAATAAAGTTTTTGCCAGTCCAGGCACACCAATAAGCAGGCAATGTCCTTGTCCAAATATTGAAATGATTAAATTTTTTACTACTTGATCTTGTCCTGTAATGACTTTTGCAATTTCTTTTTTAAAGAGTTTGTATTTTTCAACAAAATCATCAATGGCTTGCACATCTGAGTTATATTGCATATTGTAAGTTATTTTTAAGTTATATAATATTATCTATGATTGTTTGATTTTTAAAAAGTAGAATATAAACCGTTAAAACGGTTATTTTATATTATTAGGTCTTATTAACCCACGACTTAAGTCTTGGGTTAATCTAAATTTTAATAAGGATTATGATTTTAAATAATCCAATTATGTTCAAAATTACAATTTTTATAAGAGTCATCAATTTTAATATAAGTATTGGTCGTCTTACTTTTTATCCATTTATTGATAAAATTATTTTGTTTATCAATAAGTGCTTGATTTTGTATCTTATCGTAATCTTTTTCAAGAGTTGCTCTATGAGGTTTTGTCCTTGATTTAAGATATAGTATGCGGTATGCTTTTTCCCCATCTTCAGTTTCCATTATTATAGGTTTTGATATTTGCCCCACTTCTATTTTATCAATAACAAAGAAAACATTAGGGTCTAATTGACTTTCTTCAAATTTTGAAGTTCCTGTAACAGGATTAATAATTAGTCCTTGATTTTTTTTTGTCGGGTCATCTGAAAATTCTATAACAGCTTCGTTAAAAGTAATTTTATTATTATTAATAATGTCAGATATACTATCAAGGAATATTTTTGCTTTGGATAGTGCAAGAGGAGATAGCTTAGGTCTTATCAGGATATGTCTGACATTAATATATTCTCCTTTTCGTTCAATTAACTGTATTATATGATAGCCCGCTTTTGTTTCAATAACAGGTGATATTTCTTTTTCTTTTAAAGAAAATGCTGATGCTTCAAATTTCGGATATAGTTCGCCTCTTTTGTATAATCCGAGTTCACCTCCTTTTTTTGCAGATTCTACATCTTCGGAGTAGAGAGTAGCGAGTGCAGCAAAGTTTTCGCCATTTAAGATTCTATTCCGTAATTCGTTTATTTTTTCTTTTGCAGCATCTTTTTCTTCTGCACTTATAGGCGGCTTTTTAACTATTTGTCCTATTTCAACTTCAGAATTAATAAGAGGCAAACTGTCTTCAGGAATTTTTTTGTAAAAAGTTTTTACTTCTGATGGAGTTATTTTAATATCTTTAGTTATTGATGCTTTTACTGTTTGTATTTTTAACTGGTCTCTGATAACATTTCTAAATTCGTCTTTTATTTCATTAACGGATTTTTTGTAATATTTTTCTAATTTATCCTGTGAGCCAAACTGTGTGATAAAATATCGCATTCTTCTGCTTAGTTCGTCTTCTACCTGACTATCAGAGATTTGAACACTATCAATTTTTGATTGGTCAAGAAGAAGTTTTTGAAATAACAGGTCTTCAAGAATTTGACATTTAGTAACATCATTTTTTGTATATCCCTGAGCAAGAAGTTGTAAATATTGTGATTCAACCTCTGAATATAATATAATGTTGTTACCAACAATTGCTACTATTTTATCTATTACCTTATCTTGTGCAATTGTATAATTATTTTTTAATAAAAAAGAGAATAATAATATAGAGAATAACAGAAATTTTTTCATACGTTTATATTTTTGTAATACATTATTTGTAAAGACGAGACATGTCTCGTCTCTACTTACATTTTAAAAAAAATCAAAATGTAGAAATTAAAAATCGGTTTTTTTTTTAAATTTTTCAATCATTACAATCGTTACAATTTTTGCAATCTTCCAATCTTTTTAGATTAAAAAAATGTTTCAAAGTCATTATTTTTTAAAGCATCTTTAAATATTTTATTATGCATATTATTTATGAATCTAATTTTTCTTTTATTTAAAATAATATTTTTAATATTTTCTTTTTCTAAACTTAATGGTGAGGTGCTTTCTTTTATTTTAAATCCTTTAATATTAACAAAATAGTAATAAAGAGAATCTTTTATTTCTATAAATCTGTGATTTTTAAGATAATTTTCCTGATTGTAAGTGTTAATAGGAATTTCTTTTAATAAATCATTAAATATAAGCCATGAATCATCAAAAAAGAAATTTACAGCATATTTATAACAATATTTAGTAAGTTTTTCCCTATCTTGTGTTTTATCAGATTTATATAAATTTTTTACTTTTTTTATATCCGGTGAATTAAGATGTAATTTTACATAAACAACTCTTACAATATTATCTTTAAGTTCAAAATTTTTTTTATTATTGTTATAATAATTAATTATTTCCTGCTCGGTAATATTTGTATCTAATTTTTGAGACACTAAATTTTTTTCATATTCATAAATTATCAAAGAGTTACGATAGTTTTCTAATTGTTTTGTAAAGTTTCTTTGTTTATTAATAAGATTTTGCTCTGCTTTGTGTAGTATTACTTTTTGACGTATCCAGTTGTTTATGTAGTTTTTAATTATAGATATACTATCTGTTGCAGTTGTGCCGTGAGGTATAATCCCTGTTAAATCTGAGTCATACAGATATTTGTCATAAGCCCTTGCAACAATGTTGTCTGATTTATTTTTATTAAATATATTACAGGATGATAATAATATTATTAGAGATATGATAATATATTTTTTCAATTTCTTTATATATATTTTAATAAACGTAAAAAAAGTAAATTATGTATTTGCAAAAATAAAAAAAAACTGTTAAATGCTATCTTTATAAAGAACCATTTTTTTATATATTCTCAAAAGATAAATAAAACATAACAACATTTTTTTTAATTTAGCAAAATATATAAATATAAAAAAATACTTATAAATTATGATTAATCAACAATTAATAAATCCTAAAAGTATAGTTGTAGTCGGTGCTTCTAATGATATTCATAAACCCGGCGGGAAAATTTTAAAAAATCTTATTGATAATAATTTCAAAGGTAAACTTTATGCTACCAATTTAAAAGAAGATAATGTCCAGGGAATAAAATCTTACAGAAATATTAAAGATCTTCCTAACGTGGACTTGGCAATTATTGCTATTGCAGCCAAGTTTTGTCCGCAAACAGTTGATATACTGACAAAAGAAAAAAATACAAGAGCATTTATAATCTTGTCAGCAGGATTTAGCGAAGAAAACAAACAAGGTGCAGAACTGGAAAAACAGGTTGTTAAGAGTATCAATGCTGTTGATGGCTGTCTGATAGGACCTAACTGCATTGGCGTCTTAAATCAAAACTATACAGGCGTATTTACAACACCAATACCTAAATTAGACCCAAAAGGATGTGATTTCATCTCCGGCTCAGGAGCTACTGCTGTTTTTATTATGGAATCAGGAATACCTAATGGCTTAACATTTTCAAGTGTCTATTCTGTAGGAAACAGTGCACAACTTGGTGTTGAAGAGATATTAAAATATATGGACCAAAGTTTTGACCCTGAAAAAAGTTCAAAAGTTAAACTATTATATATTGAAAGTATCAGCAAACCCAAAATGTTATTTAAACATGCCCGTTCTTTAATAAAAAAAGGATGTAAAATTGCAGCGATAAAAGCAGGTGGTTCCGAAGCAGGAAGCAAAGCAGCTTCTTCACACACAGGCGCTATGGCAAGCTCTGATCTGGCTGTAGAGACCTTATTCCGTAAAGCAGGTATTGTAAGATGTTATGGACGAAGAGAACTTACTACTGTTGCCTCTATATATATGCACAAGGACATAAAAGGAAAAAATATCGCTATTATCACTCACGCAGGCGGACCAGCTGTTATGCTTACTGATGTGCTTTCAGATAATGGCATGAACATTCCTCATATTGAAAGTCCTGAACTTTTAGAAAAACTATTTCCCGGCTCTTCTGTAGCAAATCCTATTGACTTTTTGGCAACAGGAACAGCAGAACAATTAGCAACTATAATTGACTTTTGCGAAAATAAATTTGAAAATATAGATGCTATGGCTGTAATATTCGGTAGCCCGGGACTGTTTAATGTATATGATGTTTATGATGTGTTGGACGAAAAGATGAAGACCTGTAAAAAACCAATTTATCCTATACTGCCTTCTCTAATAAATGCAAAAGATGAAATAAATTATTTTATCGCAAAAGCAAGAATAAATTTTCCTGATGAAGTTGTGTTTGGTAAGGCATTAACAAAAATATATAATACTCCAAAACCTGCTTTGGAAGATATAAAATTACCCGAAATAGATAAACCCAAAATAAGAGCAATTATTGACAATGCAAAACAAGGATATATTTCTCCGGCAGAAATACAAGGATTGTTAGATGCAGTAAAAATACCAAGAGTAGGAGAGGCGGTTGTAAAAACAAGACAACAGGCAATAAAAGAAGCTAACATATTAGGACTTCCTGTTGTTATGAAAGTTGTAGGACCTGTCCATAAGTCAGATGTCAATGGTGTTGTTGTTAATGTTAATGATGATGAGACAGTTGGAAAAGAGTTTGACAGAATGATGAAAATTAAAGATACCACATCTATTATGCTACAGCCAATGCTTTCAGGAACAGAACTGTTTGCAGGAGCAAAATATGAACCTAAGTTCGGACATATAATCTTATGCGGTCTTGGAGGAATTTTTATAGAGGTATTTAAAGATATATCTTCAGGACTTGTTCCTGTATCTAAGCAAGAAGCTCTTGCTATGATAAAACAACTTAAAGCATATAAAATAATTAAAGGTGTTAGAGGTCAGCAAGGTATTGACGAAAATGTTTTTGCAGATATTATAACACGACTTTCTGCATTGTTAATGACAGCACCTGAAATAATTGAACTGGACATTAATCCTCTGCTTGGAAAAAAAGATAAAATTATTGCTGTTGATGCTAGAATAAATATTAGCCAAATTTCTGATATAAACAGCACTTTTTCAGATTATTAATTGTGATGGCACTTGCTAAATTCTGTTTCCTATTTCAATTTTTCCAAAAACTTCTTGATGTTATTTTCATTCATAGTTTAATATATTTTGTCAAAATAAATTTTTTCAGTCATACGATTTACAACAATCATCCTAACCTTGGATGCAGTGATAACTTTATCTGTTATGATATACCATCCACCAAAATCAAAACCAAAGTTGTTGTATTTATATTTTACAGTTTTTTGGCCACTTGGAGTAAATAAGAAATAAATATCAATATTTTTTTTGTTCTCTTCTATTTCGAGACCGTTTGTTTCGTTAACAGGCACAAAAAGTTTTTCGTTCTTAGTGCCTTCTTCCCAAAAATTGACTTGTTTAGAAGGAATACTTTTTAATTGAATAAAAGATCTCTCCCCGTCAACACAAACTGATTTTGGTGGTTTTGCTGCTATTGTTCCCATTCCATAGTTTTGTCCAATTGTAATATCAAATCCTTTTCTTTTTAATTCATAGTCAGTTTCGTTAAAGAGTCCCTCAAGTTTTACATAGTACGTTGACTTTAACATTTCTGCTCTCATACTTTTTAACTTTTTTAGATGATTCTGATATTCAGATGATTTTTTAAATACTTTCTTTTTTAAATCTGTATCATAATCGTTTATCTTATAATATGCCAAAACATCTAAATAAAATATGTGATATACTGTTATATCAGCTTTTAAACATTTATTCAAAATAAAATCAATAGAAATGGATTTGTTAGAAAAAACCTGTTGTGTAATTTCATTCTTTGTTAATGGTTTATTTGCTTTACTAAATTGATAGAGTTCAGTTAATTTGTTGTCAATTTTTAATTTAGTATTTGTAAATAGGTCTTTTAAAATTGGATTACTTCCTTCAAGTTTTTGAATCTCAGAATTTGAATAGTTCAAAATAGTGGTAAATTCTTGTATTAATTGTTCTGATTGTTCATATGTTAAGCTGTCGAAGTTAATTCTATTGATTATCCTTTCTGGAGTAGAAATAATTTTTTCTTTTACACTCATATAAATCAAATACTTCCCTTTTAAGTTATTTTGGAGTATTCCAAGTATATTTAAGTCGTTTGAGTTAAATTTTTTTTTTTCATAATTGCTTATCTCAAGTAGTTGATAAATCTTTTCATATTCCATTTTTTTGTAAGAGTTTTCCCATTCAATAATTTTTTCGCTGTTGCTTTCACATTTTTGTTTTGCTTCTTTCAAATTAGCAGTCAGTTTTGTTTTTATTTCACGACTTGCTTTGTATGAATTTTCATTTGTCAAGTTTAAAGATAAAAGTCCAGTGGCAGAACAATAATTTTCGGAATCATATTGCTTTTTAAAAGTGTCTACTTTGTCTTTATTGCTTTCACATTTTTGTTTTGCTTCTTTCAAATTAGCAGTCAGTTTTGTTTTTATTTCACGACTTGCTTTGTATGAATTTTCATTTGTTAAGTTTAAAGATAAAAGTCCAGTGGCAGAACAATAATTTTTGGAATCATATTGCTTTTTGAAAATGTCTACTTTATCTTTATTGCTTTCAAATTCAGTTTTTTTTTGAGATAAAGTCGTTTCTATTATATTGAATTGTTCAAGAAATTTTTTTGGAACATTTTTTTTCTGTATTATCTCTTTTTTGTTATAAAAAAGATTCATTGCATTTTCAAAATTTTTCAGTTGTATCTCATATGAAATAATTTTAAGTTTCAATTTAACATCTCTCTTTTTAAGAATTGTTTGTCCATTAGCAATGTTTACCATTAAAAGTGCTGTGAATCCAATTAAGTAAAATCTGGTCATATTTTCATTTTTAGTATTTTATTGTCTATTTACTGAGTATTGCCTATAACATGTTGCGGGTATGGCACATGCCACCTTTTTCGCAAGTTTTTGTTGATAAGTTATATCTTTAAATTTATTTTTTATTTATTTTGTTAACCACTATATATGCGGCATGCACTATAACCGCTGTTATCAGCATACCCATTTTTATTCAAGATTATATTACCTTAAAAGTTTAACACCATTATCCAAAGCAATCAAAGTCCTATCATATTTTCCATAAGTTTCTTGAGCAATTTGCAAGATGTCTGACCAATTTATATATGGTTCAAAATATGGTTCAATTTTTTTTGCTCCAAGTTTTATTATAGAATATTCAGGTTGTTTTTTAAATCCAAAATCCTTATACAATAGTGTTGCCCATACTTTTGTAACATTTTCAGTTCTTTTGAGTTGGATTTTGTCAAATGCTTGGGTGAACTTAACTTCAAAAACAAGCAATTTATTGTCAATTGTTATCACTAAGTCTGGTTTAGCATTAAACATTCCTTGCATAGCTCTAAATACTTGTCCTTCATTTTCAGTAATTTGAATTCCTTCGGAAGTTGCTTTCTGTCGAATTTGTTTTGGATGAGTTTGTTTAGGATTGCTTAAAATTTCTGGCAATTGAGAATATAACCTACAATTTTGTATTTTTTCCTGTTGCATTATCAGTTTTGTCAAGTCGTCCATAAAAGGATTAACTGTCGGTTTAAAATTTTGAAATGCATCACGAATAATTGCAACTTCACAAAATATTCCTATATTTTCATAGTGAAGGTCAGTTAAATTAATTTTTTGATTTTGCAACTTAAGTTTGTTTAAAAACTGTCCTAGAGGACTTTTTTCTTTAAGATCAAGTCTTTCGTGAAGTAGTCTAAACAAATGAGCGCAAATCGCTCTCTCTTCTCTATTATATTTGTCGTAGTTTGACATTTGTTTTTGTTGGGTTTCTGGTAACGTGTTTATACTTATACAACTTGTTCATCTATATTTTAGTATCAAATTTAAGTCAGATTACAAAGATAACATTTTATTTTTAAACTCCAGCGGATTTCTATTAAAAATGTAACTTTGTAAAATATTCTTTCTCTATTAGTATAAAGGTCTGACGTGAGTAAATATAAAAAAATGTATATATTTTTTATGCTAAATATTTTTTTAATTAAAAAATGCCACCGCTTTATTTGATACTTAACAATAAAATTTTTATTTTAAGTAATTGATAATTATTTGTGATTTTTCTGTATTACCAGTTTGCACAAACCAATTGTTAGTGTCAATGTTTTTTTTGTCGTAACAATGTCCACACCGTCAATTATTATTCTTTTTTTCTGTGCATAAGAATATAAATGATTGGCAAAATTCCTACTGTGTTGATAACAGCAATGCAAATAAACCAAGCAAGATGATTGTTTCGTCCTGCTTTCCACATTGCAATTAATTTCCAAACTCCTTCCCAAAGAGCAAGGATGATTATTATTGGCAAAAGCCAGGTTAATGGTTCTTGTAAATGTTGAAGTTTTTCCATTTTGTTTATGTTTAGATTTGTTATTATAAATTATTTTGTCTGTCAACATTGGCACAACTAATTGTTCAACCCATATTAAATATGCCGCGTGCTGAACTAAATCCTGCCAAGTACGAAATCCTATACTTGATGAAGTAAAAGGTGCATTGGCGGTCATTTGACCGTCAGCCGTCTATTTGATTGGTTGCTGCCAAAATTATCTTTGAATTATAAGTTCTTGTCGTTCAGTAAGTCCTTTAGATTTGATTTCTACCATATATGTCCCATTACTTAAATCTCCGACATTAATTTGTTGCTGATTTTGTTTCAGCAATTCCGACCTAACCAATTTACCAATCACATTATAAATATTTAATGTAAAGTTTGCATTATTTACATTGTCAATATTCAAAGTAACAATGTCAGTAGCAGGATTGGGATAAATTGAAAACAAATCCGAAGCATAATTATTTTCATCAATTCCACTTCCATTGTTTGTTGCAATATTTGAACGTGAAGAATTGTATGATTTTGAAGGATTGCAAGAGTTAGGGCTTATAATTTCCACTTGATAATATACATAACCAGCTGGCGCAGAATTGTCAGTAAACTGTGTGCTTCCTCCTCCGGGCGTTGATCCTATTAATGTTAAGTTGGTTGGATCTGTCCCCCTGTAAATATTATATGTTGAGACAGTAAATCCTTCATAAGATTCCCATATTAAATTCCATGTATTTCCCATGCCTTGATTAATTGATAAGTGCATAGTTTTGTGTTCCATGCTGGTATTGGACTCCAATCCACAACCATCTTTTATAGAAATTTTATATTTGTTTGATTGTACGTCAGGATAAGAATTTGTATCAACAAAAATACTTAAACTGTCATAATTTACATCGCCTATTTTCTGGTACACATCTGTAATATTTGTTTCCCTGTAAATGTAAAATGAATTAATTGCTGATGATACAGGTTTATTCCATACAATTATATTTTTATTTGTGCTGTCAACACCTACAATACAAATTTCAGGTGTATTCATCGGTATTATTGAAACACTGACATCATCTGTTGCAACACAACCATTAGGCGTTGTAACCGTTACAGAATATACTTGATTGGCATTTATCAGAACTGTTGGAGATGCAATTCCTGCGTTATCCATTCCTTCTGTCGGAAGCCATAAATAGGTTAGTTCATCTGTTCCTGTATAATTTGTTGATGTAAACAATGTTACGCTGTCACCGCAAATTGTTGAGGCGTTAGTTCCGTTGATTGTAAGCGAATCTACATTAACAGTAACACTATCTATAGCAGTGCAACCATTGGATGTAGTAACAGTAACATAGTATGTTGTGTTGCTCGTGCCTGTGGCAGTGGGATTTGGAATAGTGTCATAATTCAACCCGGTTGATGGCGACCATTCATAAGTTAGTGTATCATTTCCAGTGTAGTTTGACAAAACATATAATTTTAAAATTGTTCCATTATTGCCTACAGCATAAGCTGTATTGGTATTTGGAAAATATATTGAATTTAAATCATAAGTTGTTTCACTAGTTAGTGCTGTCCAGTTTGTTCCGTTATTGATTGTTTTTAGAATCGTTTCATTATCTCCTACAGCATAACCCGTATTGGTATTTGGAAAATATACTGAATTTAAATCATATGTTGTTCCACTAGTTAGTGCAGTCCAGTTTGTTCCACCATTGCTTGTTTTTAGAATTGTTCCAAACATGCCAACAGCGTAACCTGTATCGGCATCAGTAAAATAAACTGATTTTAAATTATTATTATTTGCGCTTGTTTGTGTTGCCCAGTTTGTTCCACCATTAATTGTTTTAATAATTATTCCCATATCTCCTACAGCATAACCCATATTAGCATCTAAGAAATAAATTGAATTTAAAGAAATATTATTTCCGCTTGTTTGTGTTGTCCAGTTTGTTCCACCATCAATTGTTTTTAGAATTATTTCAGCACTGGTAGAGATACCTTGACCACAAGCGTAACCCGTATCGTTATTGATAAAATAAATTGAACTTAAAAAATTCATTGATCCGCTTTGCACATAAACCCAGTTTGTTCCGCCATCAATTGTTTTAAGAATTATTCCTTGATCGCCAACAGCATAACCAGTATTAGTATTGGTGAAATAAACAGAATATAAACAGAAATTTGATGGGTTTGTTTGTGATGTCCAATTAGACCCTCCATTTGTTGTTTTTAAAATTATTGCTGCTGTTCCTCCTCCGAAACCCCCAACAGCATAACCGGTATCTGAATCAGTAAAAAAAACTGAATATAAAGGGGCGGTTACACCATTGTTTAAAGTTACCCATTTAGGTTGTGCCTCAAGTTGAACTGTTCCATCGCAAATAATTGATGTGTCTGTTCCTGCATCAATTGCAATTGCAGTTGGCTGTGTGATTGTAATGCTTTTGGTAAGCGTACATCCGTAGCTTGCTGTAGAAACGGTTACAGTATAATTACCTGCAACAAGCCCAGTAGCATTGAATGTTGTTTGTCCATTGCTCCAAAGATATGTGTATGGTGAAGTACCGCCAGACGCAACCGCTACTATTTCTCCAGTTGCTGATCCATTACAGAGGATTGGTTGCGAAATGCTTAAGGAAATAGCCAAAGGTATTCCCGTTTGATATTCATAAGCGCCTATATCTATGCGGCAAACTGTTACACGAATATTACCGGCTATATCTGTTGCTGGATATTTGAATAATTGGACTGTATCAAATGGGTTTCCTGCATCAATACATGGAGAAATGTTTTGTAACGACCAATCAGCAATTATTCCATTATAACCTGTGCCACTACCGCCAGAAGGTGCAACAAATAAAGGATCTGCATTTAAATTGTTCTGGTATGTGCCTGTGTAAGTATTGCCATTAACGTCAAAAGCAGCAGAGCCACCTTGCACATTGCAATAATAAAAATTAGGATCATTTTCCTCATCTCCAAGATACACCTGTGAACCACCACTGCTTGCAGTGTTCCCCCAAATAATTGTATTGTACAAATTGGGATTCTTGTTGGAATTAGTGTTATGGAAACATATTCCACCACCATAAGAAGCCGAATTGTTTATAATGACATTGTTGATGATAATCGGGGTGCTGTAATCGTTACAACAAATTCCCCCGCCTTCACCACCTGATGAATTGTTTGAAATGATATTGTTTGAGATAATCGCATTGCTGTAAGCACAAAGAATTCCACTACCCGAATTGTTTGAAATATTATTGTAGGCTATGATTGAATTACCCCAACCACCCCAAATTCCAGAGGAAGAATTATGGGAAATTAAATTATATGAGATGATTATATTGCTGTTATAGTAATATATTCCAACCCCTGAGCAGTGTGAAATATTACATTTAGAAATAATTGCTTTAGAAAAATTATAAAAGTAAAGTGCAGCATCGCTTGTGCCATATTGCAATTTGCAATATATTAATTTTGATGTGTCATTTGTGGCAGGAGTGTTGTTAAAGCGTATTCCTCTTATGCCCTCTGTGGTATCGGCTGAGGTAAAAGTAATGGTATCAATTATTGTACCAATAGCAAGCAATTGTCCCTGTACATTTAGTTTATAAGCACCTTGAAAATTTACTATCACGCCCGGCTGTATGGTAAGTGTGGAGTCGTCAGGTATTTGTATGCTGCCTTGTATATTATATGGCGAACCGTCCAATGTCCATGTTCCACTAACAGAGCCGGAAGGTACATTAGTTTGGGCGAGTGTTGTTGAAGCATTTAAGATAAATATTACAACTGCATGTAAATATATTTTTTTCATAGTTTTATGATTTTTAATAATTTAGTTAATTAATTCATTTTAATATTTCAAGTATTTAGGATTACCTTCAATCCAAGCTATGTCAAGTTTCATCAGGCAGTTGCCTGATTATTTATGATAATTTGTTTTATTAAAAAAATACAAAGATAATATTTTATTTTTAAACTCTAATGAATTTCTATTAAAAATTTAACTTTGCAAAATACATTACTCTTTGCTTAATTTACATTTATGAACAAGACAGAAAAAATAAATATCAAAACTTTATCATTGCCTGAAATAGAAATTTTTTTTACAGAAAAAAAAATAAAACCTTTTAGGGCAAAGCAAGTTTATGAATGGCTATGGAAAAAATCCACCTGTTCTTTTGACCAAATGACAAATATATCAAAAGATGTCCGCCAATTATTAAAAGATTCTTTTATTATCAATACCATTAAAATAAATAAAGTTCAAATAAGTTCTGACAGAACAATTAAGACCTCATTCAAGTTAGACGATGACAATATCATAGAAGGCGTTTTAATACCCAGTAAAAACAGAATGACTGCATGTATTTCAACACAAGTAGGATGTAACTTAAAATGCAGTTTCTGTGCAACAGGCAAACTGGACTTTAAAAGAAATTTGAGTTTTGATGAGATATACAATCAGGTTGTAATAATAAATAAACAAGCTGTTGAGAAGTATTCAAGACATCTTTCTAATATTGTTTATATGGGAATGGGAGAACCTCTTTTAAACTATAACAATGTTATTAAATCAATAGAAATAATAACTTCTGAAAAAGGACTTGCTATGTCCCCGCAAAGAATTACTGTATCTACTGCTGGAATTACAAAAATGATAAGACAATTAGCTGATGACAATGCAAAATTCAATCTTGCAATATCTCTAAATTTTACTGATAACAAAAAGAGAAGTTCTGCTATGCCTGTTAATGAATCTGAATCTCTTCAAAAATTAGTACAAGCTATTAAATATTACCATGAAAAAACACACAAAAGAATAACTTATGAATATATATTATTTAAAAATTTTAATGACTCTATATCTGATGCTGAAAATCTTGCAAAATTTTGTAAGATAACACCTTGTAAAATTAATATTATTGAATATAATCCTGTTGAAAATACAGGGTTTTATAAATCAGGAGAGAAAGAGACCAATGATTTTATAGAATTTTTGGGAAATAAAAATATGATTGTAAACATACGCAAAAGCAGAGGAAAAGATATTGATGCTGCTTGTGGACAATTAGCTAATAAAGATATGAAACTTCCATGACCAAAGGCAATTATTAAATTATAAACCTTGATACTTGTGTCTTGATACTGGATACTGGAAAATTATGAACTTAACGAAGTGATCTCACGAACAAAGTGAGTAATTATGAGTATAAGAATAAATATCAAAAGCTAAAAGCTAAAAGCTAAAAGTTAATTTATAAATACCTGATAATAAACTAATTACGAAAACATAAACAGATATAAAAAATAAACTATCTTTGTAAAATTAATATACGGACAAGTCATGCAAAATTTACAATGCTTTATACATTTTTTTTATTTGTAAATATTATAAGTTGAAAATGAAAAGAATTTTATTTGTTTTAATTATATGCTTTTTATCTAACTCTTTTGTTAAAGCCCAGCATTTTAACGGAGGAATAATTGTCGGTATGAGTGCAAGTCAGGTGTCAGGCGACAATCTGTCAGGATTTGATAAAGCAGGCATTTTTGGAGGCGTATTCGCAAATTTTCAAATTAGCGAAAAATCAGTTGTACAAATGGAAATAGATTATATTGAAAAAGGAAGTAAACAAAATCCGAAAGAAAAAAACAATTTCTACTCTTATATTTTAAAACTCAATTATGTAGAAATTCCTTTGCTGTATAAATATATTTTTTCAGACAAACTATCTTTTGAACTCGGACCTTATTGTGCCATACTTATAAAAGATGCATTTGAAGAACAAAATGAAGTAACTGTTAACCGACCCTTTAATAAACAAGATATAGGAATAACAGTTGGAATTGCTTATTCAATAACGCAAAATTTAAAAATTGATATGCGAAATTCAAATACTTTTTTTACTTTTCCTGTAAGAGAACATCTAAGCGGAGCAAAAAAATGGTATAATCAGGGACAGTATAATACTGTTCTTACTTTCTCAATTCAATATCAGTTTAAAAATAAAAAAGAATAATATAATTAAGTAAAAAAATTGAAAGTAACATTTTTAGGAACCGGCACATCTCTTGGCACACCTGTAATTGCATGTAATTGTCCTGTATGTAAGTCCCAAAATCCAAAAGATAAACGGCTAAGAGCATCAGTTATGATTGAGGTAAAAGATAATGTATTTATAATTGATGTCGGTCCTGATTTTCGTCAGCAAATGTTAAGAGAAAAAGTTACAAATTTAGACGCTTTAATATTAACACACGAACATATTGACCATACAGGAGGACTGGATGATATAAGAGCTTTTAATTTATTCCTGCAAAGACCTGTTGATATTTATGCACGTCAAAGTGTATTAGAATCAGTTAAAAAAGAATTTTTTTATGTGTTTGATAAAAACAGATATCCCGGAGTTCCAAAAGTGAATTTACATATTATTGAAAATAAAACTTTTACAATAAATAATATAAAAATAATACCTGTTGATATTCTGCATTACCATTTACATATTTTTGGATACAGAATAGATGATTTTACTTATATAACTGATGCCAGTTATATTTCTGAAAAAGAAAAAGAAAAAATTAAAGGTTCCAAAATAATAGTTTTGAATGCTTTACGAAAAAAAGAACATTATTCCCATTTTAATCTATCTCAATCAGTTGAAATACTTAAAGAACTAAAACCGGAAAAAGGTTTCCTAACGCATATAAGCCATCAAATGGGACTTTATAATGAAGTTGAAAAAGAACTACCCGATTTTATACATCTTGCTTATGATGGACTGAAATTAAAAATATGAAAATTATGGATTGAAACTGGAAACTGGAAACTGGAAAATTACGAATTACGAATTATGAGTTTATGAACTTTGTGCTTTGAAAATTATTACTACCCGACAGGTCGCGTAGTACCTGTTGGGTATATATTAATTTATTGGTAAATACCGCTTTTGCTTGATACTTAGAAATTATGAGTTATGAACTTTAAATTTTTATTTTTAAATGAATAATAATAAAATACGTGTTTATTTACCTATACTTTTTTCCTTGGTTTTGATTATAGGAATTATTTTAGGAATAATGCTTGCTAATCCGCCTCAGACGGATAAAATTTTTTTAAATAATATTTTTTCTTTAAAATTAAATTCTCATAGAGCAAACAACAAGATAAAAGATGTTATAAATTATGTAGAACAATCTTATGTTGATTCTGTAAGTAAAGAACAATTGTCAGAGTATGCTATAAACGGAATGCTTCAAAATCTTGACCCACATTCATGCTATATTCCTGCATTAGAATTTAATGAAGTAAATGATCCTTTATTAGGCAATTTTCAGGGTATAGGAATTAAATTCAGAATACAAAAAGATACTGTAACAGTGCTAAATATTATTCATGGAGGACCTTCGGAAAAAAATGGCATAAAACAAAGCGATAGAATAGTTAAGATTGAAGGACAAAATGTTGCAGGCATAAAAATTACTAATAAAGAAGTAATAAAAAAGTTAAAAGGCGAAAAAGGAACAAAAGTTAATATAAGTATTTTTCGTAGAGGTATGTCAAAATTAATGGACTTTACTATTACAAGAGATGTAATTAATACAAATAGTATTGACGTTGCTTATATGGTAACAAGCAATATAGGTTATATTAAAATCAGCAAATTTTCAGCTACAACTTATGATGAATTTTTATCTGATTTGTTAAAATTAAAATCTAAAGGACTAAAAAAATTAATAATTGATATTAGAGAAAATGGAGGTGGATATTTAAACATAGCAACTCAACTGGCTGATGAATTTTTGACAGATAAAAAATTAATTGTCTATACTCAGGGAAGAAGTAGTCCGATAAAATATTTTTATGCCAGTGATAAAGGTAATTTTGAAAAAAATGAATTAGTTGTTTTAATTGATGAATTGTCAGCTTCGGCTAGTGAAATTTTAGCAGGATCTATACAGGATAATGACAGAGGACTAATAATAGGAAGAAGGTCTTTTGGAAAAGGTTTAGTCCAAGAGCAGATAGAACTTTCTGATGGTTCTGCAATTCGTTTTACAACAGCAAGGTATTATACGCCATTAGGCAGATGTATTCAAAGACCTTATAAAAATGGCTCAGAAGAATATTATAATGAATTTTATAAAAAACTTTTTTATGACGAGTTAGGTAATATTGACAGCACTAATTTAAATGATTCTTTAAAATATACAACTCCCAAAGGAAGAATAGTATATGGTGGCGGCGGAATTATGCCTGATATATATGTTCCTTTTGAGATTACAGGAGATTCAAAATATTTAGAAAAATTAGTCAGTAAAGGATTGATTTATCAATTTGCCTTTGATTATGCTGATAAAAACAGAGATAAATTAAGCCATTTTAAGACATATAAAGATTATAAAGAAAATTTTGTTATAACTGATTCCATTATAAATGATTTTATCAATTTTGCTGGTAAAAATGGAGTAGAAAAGGATGAAAAAGGACTATATATATCAAAAAATGTTATTAAGATTAGATTAAAAGCATATATTGGACGTAATATACTTAATGATAAATGTTTTTATTCTGTTATCAATAAACTTGATAAAACATTTTTAAAAGCTGTAGAAGTATTGAGTCAGAAAAAATGATTTTGATATTGTTAATAGTTTATTATTGTTGGAAGATTGAAAAAATTGTAATAATTGAAATGATTACAAAGATTCTTTTTTCTGCTTTAATTTTTTTTAGGTATCAGGCAATTGCCTGATTGGCAATTTGTTACACAATTTTTTCAATCATAATTTTTTCAATTATTTCAATCTTTTAATCTTTTCAACAAAGCGTTAATAATTATCGATTAGTCGCCCGACTGATATATCAGTTTGTCTATATATTTACAAATAATTTATCTATGCTTAATTAACAATGCCAATTTTCACTCAACAGTAACAGATTTTGCAAGATTTCGTGGTTGATCTACATTACACCCTTTCATAACAGCAATGTAATAAGAAAGTAATTGAAGTGGTATAATTGATAATAAAGGACTTAATAATTCTTCGGTTTCAGGAATTTCAATAGTATAATCAGCAAGTTTTTTTACTGTTTTATCTCCTTGTGTAACAATAGCTATAATTATTCCTTTTCTTGCTTTAACTTCCTGAATATTTGTAATAACTTTTTCGTAAATAATTTTATTTGTTGCAAGGATAACTATTGGCATTTCTTCATCTATCAGGGCAATAGGACCATGTTTCATTTCTGCTGCCGGATATCCTTCTGCATGTATATATGATATTTCTTTAAGCTTTAAAGCCCCTTCAAGAGCAACAGGAAAGTTATACCCTCTTCCTAAATACAGGAAATTACGAGTGTTTACAAAATTTTTAGCAATATCTTTCACACATTCGTTAATTTTTAGGACTTCCTTGACTTTTTTAGGTGTTATTTTCAATTCGTTAATTAATTGATGGTAACGTGTTCTGGAAATAGTTCCTTTTTTGTTAGCTATTGATAGAGCCATCATAGCTAATATAGTTATTTGAGATGTAAATGCCTTTGTAGAGGCAACTCCTATTTCAGGACCTGCATGTGTATAAGAACCTGCATGTGTTATTCTTGTAAGTGAAGAACCAACGACATTACAAATTCCAATTATTGTTGCACCTTTTGATTTTGCAAGTTTTATTGCTGCAATAGTGTCAGCGGTCTCGCCTGACTGAGAAATAGCTATAACAATATCGTCTTCATAGAGAACAGGATTACGATAACGAAATTCTGAAGCATATTCAACTTCAACAGGAACTCTGACAAGTTCTTCAAACAGATATTCCCCAATTAATCCTGCATGCCATGATGTTCCGCAACCTATAATAATTATTCTTTTGGCTTGAACTATTTTTTGCTCATATTCTGATATGCCACCCAAAGATACAATACCCATCATAGAATTAAGCCGTCCACGCATAGTGTTACTTATTGAACGCGGTTGCTCAAAAATTTCTTTAAGCATAAAGTCATCAAAGCCCTTTTTTTCTATAGCATTCAGATTTAATTTTAATTTTTGAATATAAGGAATTTTACTTTTATTTTTTACAGTTTTTATTTTCAGAGCATTATTTCTGTTAATAATTGCTATTTCCTCATCTTCAAGATATACAACTTTTTTTGTATATTCTATCATAGGAGTTGAATCTGATGCTATAAAATATTCGTTTTTTCCAATGCCTATTACAAGAGGACTTCCTTTTTTTGCAGCAATGAGTGTATTTGGATTTTCTTTTGATATTATTACTATTGCATAAGCTCCAATAATATGATTTAATGCTAATTGAAGAGCCTTAACAATATCTACTTTTTCACTGATTTGAATATATTCAATAAAATTAATTAATACTTCAGTATCTGTCTTACTTGAAAATTTGTAACCTTTTGTTATTAGAAATTCTTTTAAAGAATAATAATTTTCAATTATTCCATTATGGATGATACAGGAATTTTTGCTTTGAGAAAATTGTGGATGTGCATTTTCATCGCTTGGTTCACCATGCGTAGCCCATCTTGTATGACCAATTCCAATAGTTCCTGACATATCTTTTTCCTTTACAAAATTTTCCAAGTCAGATACTTTACCTTTGCATTTATATAAATTTAATTTTCCATTTATAATTGCTACTCCTGCACTGTCATATCCTCTGTATTCTAACCTGTGTAAACCTTTGATGAGTATAGGATATGCTTGCTGATTACCAATATATGCTACAATTCCACACATAATTTTTTTTTTAATAAATATTATATCAAATAGATAGTTTGATTTCTTAACTAAAAAAAATCAATAAAAATTCAAATCCCGAAAGTATAAATAAATTTTAATGATATAATCTTTTAAAGATAAAACTTATAAATTTTTATGAACATATAAGATTTCATTTAGAGTTCGTCTGTTCTGACCAATAGTGGATACAAAATTTTATATTGCTGTAATTATCTCATATACAAGCAATAGCAAGAAGATACATTATGGCAAACTTATTTCAGAACATAATTTGTTGTTGTTTTGATGATTGTTTTATTTAGGGCGGAATTTGAAATCTAAAAATTGATTTTGTCGCAGTTATTAATAAAATTTACAATAGATATTCGTAACCGTTCACAGTATATTTTTTATAATTAGTTTTTATTAATTTATACAACTTTTCTTATGAATTTCTAATTGATCTAATTGACCTAATTAGTGTCTGTTCGTAAAGTTATAAACAATTGATTGTTAATAACTTGTATAGTTTTTTTTGGATTTATGTTGATTTATATTTTATTTTTACAAAATAAATCAAAAATACAAAATAATTATGAA
>Ga0265594_1001085_pt1 | contig 21603 bp, 20 predicted proteins | sample saktaG_11_FD_190147 | JGI IMG/M metagenome (GOLD analysis project Ga0265594, IMG submission 190147) | Saline water microbial communities from Sakinaw Lake, British Columbia, Canada - sak_2011_5_24_80m | ecosystem: Environmental > Aquatic > Non-marine Saline and Alkaline > Saline ... | reverse complement strand
CCTCGTTCGCTCTTGTTATCGTACATTTCGGCCACTATCGGTCGGAACGCTTCCCAATCAAGCAACGATTCAATCTCTGCAAGTTTATCGCCGAGTTGCGCCACCCGCTTGTACGCCTCGTTCAAGCCAAAATCAACAAAAGTTTTCATTTTTATGAATATATAGGCCCCATATATTTAAGATTGGCGGATAAGATTGGTATGGTTTTTCAAAATCCTCTTAAGAAGAATAATTCTAGCCGGATTATAGCTATACTTGTTATAGCACGGTATTCATCTTATCCAATAAGACAGATCTATGATATATCATACGGTAGTGTATCATTTTAATTCCTCACAAATCTTTGGTGAACGAGAAATAAATGCACAAACTAAGCGCCACACTCAAAGCTGAACTGGTGGCTATTGGAACGGTTGATGTAGACGAATCCGTGCTCTCACGCATCTCCGTCTCCACAGCAGGCCCCGGCACGGGGCTCAAATCGATCTTCTTCCGATTCAACGGGCACCGCGTGCGCCTGGAGCTCTCAAAGGATTCGCCGCTCAAGATGGTCAAGGCGAATGGCGACGTGATCATCCTGAAAGACGGCAAGGAGCTGGTGCGAGGCGAGCTCGAGCAGATCCTCGCGCACTGCCCCGACCAGGCGTATATCACGCTGAGTGAGCGCTGCGTTTATGATTGCAAATTCTGCTCCGTGCCCATTCTGCAGGGTGAAATCAAGACCCTGGACGAGGTCCTCGGAATGGTTGAACGGGCAGCGAAGACGGGCAAGCTGAGGGCGATCGCGCTCACCACGGGTATCGCGCACACACCCGAGGAGGAGATCGACCGCGTGATTGAAGTAGTGAAAGCGTTGAAGCGGTTCAACCTGCCCATCGGCGTCTCAGTCCATCCCACTAAAGATTCATCACAGCAGCTCAAGGACGCGGGGGTCGTGGAGGTGAAGTATAACGTGGAGACAATGGACCGCACGATCTTCGAACGGGTCTGCCGCGGGCGAAAAGGATCCTCTCTCGACTTTATCCTGGACTCGTTGCGGGATGCCGTGCGGGTCTTTGGGAAGAATCGCGTCTCCACGAACTTCATCATCGGACTCGGTGAAACGGACGAGTGCGTGCATGCGGGTGTGGAGTATCTGGCGAAGATGGGCATCATTCCTATTCTCAGACCGATCACGATCCCGCAGCTCCGAAAAGACGAATTAGAGGCTACCAGACCAAGTGGAGAACGGCTGCTGAAGCTCGGCATGATGACCCGCGAAATATTAGAAAAGTACGGGTTTAACGTGAAAGAATCGCAGACGATGTGTCTCCCGTGCACCGGCTGCGATCTCACCCCCGTTCGCGATGTATGAGTGTTGCTTCGTTCTCATAGCAATAGTCTGCAAATATGCTCGTGGCTCCGATCTTTCCGTTCTTCATGCACCGTTTACTTCCACCTGACTCGTTTCGACTTCCGCCCGTACCCTACTAACGATTTTTGACGTTTATTATCCTTGGCTTGCTTTCTATCTCCGGTGCGCTGAGGCTCACAGCCACTGCTCGATGCTTCGTTGCGTCTTCTTCCCGGTGTTCGTCCGGGACTGCACCGCGAGCTTCTCGAGCGCCTTACGCACCCGCTCTTCGGAAAAGTCGTGCTCATCGCAGAGGAATTCGATCACCTTCGCCTCGTTCACCGCGCCCCACACGAGCTCGTACGACTCGTTCACCGCGGGCTGCAGGAAGATCTCACGCACGCGCTCGTAGCCTTCTAACCCTTCGGCCTCTGCGAGCGCACTGGCTTCCAGGATCTGCTCGATACCGTGATGCTCTGTGATGAGCTTGAGCGCGCGTTTTGCTCCGATGCCCTTCACGCCCGGGTTGAAATCGGTACCGATGAGGATGGCGAGGTCCACGAGTTCGGCCCGCGTTATGCCGTGCTCTGCTTCGACCTCGTGTAACGAGATAAGCTCGAGCTTCGCGTCGCGCCGCGGTGCGGTAAGGTTCCGGATCATCACCGGCGCGCCGAAGAGCAGGCAGTCGAAGTCCTGCGAGGAGACAAGCTCGGCATCGCCTTTATTGACCATATAAGCGGCCTGCGCCTCCCCTTCCGTCGGCGCCTGTACGCAGGGGACGCCCAGATACCGCAGAAGACTGTGCGCATCCTCAATGATCTCGCCGCTGAGTCGCGTCGATGCTTTAGCATACTTCAGCGCCTCTTCAGGCGCCACCACCTTCGCCACTTCCCATTTCTGCCGCGCTTCTCTGCGCCGCTCCGACCGCGCCTTGATCACCTCGGTCTTCAGCTCCGAAGGTTGACCGTCGAAGACGAAGATCGGCCTCATGTGCAGCTCCAATAACCGGGACGTGCGGTAGATCAGGCCGGATAGGTGCGAGGTGACCCGGCCCATAGAGTCCTGAAGCGGCGTGCCGTCCGGCTGGCGGATGATGCTCAGAAACTGGTAGAGCGTATTGTACGCGTCGATCGCGACGATCTTGCCGGCAAGTGCTTCTAACTTCGTTGCACGGGGCGATACGAGGTCGCCGATGTTGACTCCCATGGTTCGTGTGCGTGGATGCGTGAGGGTGGGTGTGATTGCGGTCGTAAACAACCACTCATCTATCTGTAAGATGGGTGTGCGGGCTTAAAAAATCGGGTGCCCTGACGCTCGCTTGGCTTTGCTGCCAAAGTCACTTCTACTCGCTCCTAAGGTCTTGCATTTTTCGGGCTCTTTGAGCAAGGTTACCGTTCTCTAAAACCAAGTTCTTCCGCTAAAACAATTATTGCCCGACAGAGGACGACTGTTTCTATTTTCCATATACTCACTACTCCACGAGACACCCACTTCGATTCAAAAGAGGGGAGATCCCTCGTACTGCCGCCTGGCTGCAAAGAGAGCACGCCAAACGCCCAGCTAAAAAAGTGCTTTTTATGCTCCTATTACCTACCTACACGGGTAAAGAAATAAAATAACGTAAGGTCTACTATCAAGAAGCTCAGGCGGCCTCGCATCGCCTCGCACCGCATCGTATCGCGGCTCATCGCGTTCGTGGCTGTGCCTGCCCGCCTGCCAGTCACTCAGACTGACCTGATACTCACTACTGGATCAAAGAGAAGAGAAGAGAAGCGGAAAGATGGATGTCGTTGAAGTCCTGATAGAGGGGGGGAAAGCGAACCCGGGACCACCCTTAGGGCCCGCGCTGGGACCCTTAGGGGTCAATATCAAGCAGATCGTTGCCCAGGTGAACGAGCAGACGAAGGCCTACGAGGGCATGACCGTGCCCGTGAAGATTACGATCGCGGGCGATACCGTGGATATCTCGGTGGGCGTACCGCCGACGGCGGCGCTGATCAAGAAGGAGATCGGGCTCGAGAAGGCGAAGACTGATTCGACCACCGAGTATACCGGCGAGATCTCGCTCGAGCAACTGAAGAAGGTTGCGGCGATGAAGCGCGAAGGGATCCTGGCCGCGTCGATGAAAGCCGCGGTGAAGGAGCTGGTCGGCACCTGCGTCTCCATGCGCTTGAAGGTCGAAGGCAAGAGCCCGAAGGAGATCCAGCGCGAGATCGACGACGGCGTCTATGACGAGGTGATAAGCGAATAAGATGGAAGCAGAAGAGCTTGTGAGCGCGGTGGAAGAAGTGTTAGGCTCCCAGGAGCGCGGATTTGTTGAGAGTGTTGATCTCTGTATCAATTTGAAGAATGTTGATTTGAAGCAGCCGAAGAACCGGATCACGGTCGACGTGGTCTTACCGAAGCAGATCAAGAAGCCGAAGATCGCCGTCTTCGCATCCGGTGAGGCAGCAATGAAGTCCAAAGCGGTCGGCGCGGACGTTATCGATCCGGAAGAGCTGAAGAAGATGGATAAGAAGACCGCACGGGCGCTGGTTCAGAAGTATGATTACTTCGTGGCAGACACAGCGCTCATGGCGCTGGTCGGTAAGAGCCTGGGCACGATCCTGGGCCCGCGGGGCAAGATGCCGCAGCCGCTCCCGCCTGCCGTCGACCCCGCACCGCTCCTTGAGCGCCTGGCAAAGATCGCACGGATTAAGTCGAAGACCACCACGATCTGGGTGAACGTGGGCCGCCGCGACATGGCTGCGCGCGACATCGCGGAGAACGCGGCCGCGGTGCTCAAAGCGGTAGAAACGCGGCTGGAGCGCGGGTGGCAGAATATCGGCTCCGTCTACCTGAAGACGACCATGGGGCCGGCGGTAAAGGTAGCGTGAGGTAACGAGCATGGTGAAGAAGAAAATCAAACGAGCGTTGCAATGGCGTAAGGATGAGGTAGCGAAGCTCAAAGGCCTGATGGCTGACTATCCCACGGTCGGCATGGCGAAATTCCGCGGGCTGGGCTCCAATCAGCTGCAGCGTATTCGCAAGGATTTCAGGGATAAAGCGCAGATCCGCGTCTCGAAGAATAGCATGCTTAATCTCTCCTTCACCGAGTGCGGCATGGACAAGATGTCTGAGTTCATCGACGATCAGATGGCCCTGATCTTTACCAATTACGATCCTTTCCAGTTGTATACCGTGCTCGAGGAGGGCAAGATCCCGGCACCCATCAAGGCCGGCGCGACCGCGCCATTCGATATCGTGGTGGAAGCTGGTCCAACCTCGCTGCGGCCTGGCCCGATCGTCGGCGAGTTGCAGAGCAAGGGTATTCCGGCCGGTATCGAGAGCGGCAAGGTCGTGATCAAGCAGCGGAAGGTCGCGGTGAAGTCGGGCGATGTGGTCTCTGCACCGATGGCTGACTTACTGGCAAAGCTGGAGATCTACCCGGTCAAGGAAGGTCTGGACCTGCTCGCAGTCTTCGATCGCGACGGCAGCGTGCTCTTTACACCCGCGGTGCTTCATATCGACGTCGATAAGTACCTTGCTGACGTCCAGGAGTGTGCCAAAGCAGCCTTCTCGCTCGCAACGCACCTGAAGTACGGCTATCCCACGCGGTTTATCATCCTCGACCTGCTCTACGAGGCGAGTGATAAGGCACGCAACGTGGCCCTCAACATCGCCTACCCGACACCGGAGACGATCAAGCCGCTGCTGCAGAAAGCGTTTTTCCAAGCACGAAATCTCGCGCTCAATGCCGAAGTGTATACGAAAGAGACGATGCCCGATCTCCTGGCCAAGGCGGGCGGGGACGCGCAGAAGCTGAAGACTGTCGCGGGAGTGTAGAATACTACAACGCTACCACCGCGGATGGTGAACCGAGAATAGAAAAGTCTCTGTATCTTTCGAGCCATGAAGAGCCAGGTGATCACGGGCATCATCTTTATCGTTATCGGCCTCATTCTGCTCATTGGCTACCCAATCACGCTTATTTACTCGATCCCGCTCATTCTCATCGGCCTCGCGCTCTATCTCTTCCGGGGGCGCGAAGCGATAATAGAGCACCCTAATGAGGAGTATAGGCGGTAAGAAGAGCGGTGAAAAGGAGGAGTGGATGATTATCTCAACGACGGACTCTGTTCCGGGCTACACCTACGAGATCCTCGGGGTCGCGTTCGGAAACACCGTGCGGGCAAAGCACATCGGAAAGGACATCGCAGCGGGCCTGAAGACGATCGTGGGCGGCGAGCTGCAGGAATATACCGAGATGCTGTCCGATGCGCGTCAGGAGGCACTGAACCGACTGATCAACGATGCGCAGCGGCTCAGTGCTGATGCCGTGCTCAACGTCCGGTTCACGACCTCGCAGACGATGGCTGGAGCTGCAGAGCTTCTGGCTTATGGCACGGCGGTTCGGTTGATCAAATCGGATTAAAGTAGGGTGAAGACGGTGGTGTGCAGTTCGAACCAGGCGTTCTTTCCACTCATTACGCGCGTGAAGCAGCTCATCGCGTCGACCGGCGCGCAGGACGAGAAGCTGGCAGCACTTTGTTCGCTCCTTAAGGACTCGGTACCTTACTATAACTGGGTCGGCGTTTACCGCCTCGATGAGCAGACCAAGAGCGACCTCGTTCTAGGACCGTTCACGGGTGCACCGACCGAGCACATCCGAATACCGTTTGGCGCAGGCGTCTGCGGGCAGGCTGCGGTACGCCAGAAAACGATGATCGTCCCGGACGTCAGAAAGGAGCAAAACTATCTCTCTTGCAGCCCGCTCGTGAAGGCCGAGATCGTCGTGCCCATCAGTTTAGCCGGAGCACTACGGGGCGTTCTTGACATAGACTCACATGAACGTGCACCCTTCACGGACGCGGACCGCGCCTTTTTGGAGCGTGTCGGTGCGCTCATCGCGCGGCTTTTAGAGGGATGAAGGCACGGTCTTTTTATCCGTTCCACCTACTAATTTACTTTTAAACTGCGCTTCTCTACGCTATGCTGAATGCCAAATGACCCTCAAAATGCCGGTACCGGTTCGCGACGCCATCGCGGAAATAGAGGAATACCAGCCCGGGAAATTGATCAAAGGCGCGATCAAGCTGAGCTCAAACGAGAATCCTCTGGGTGCGTGCCCTGAAGCGGTCCGCGCTATTCTCAACGCGCTAGCATCCGGTGAGCTGAACCTGAGCATCTACCCCTGGGAGCGCAACGAAGAAGCGTTGAGAGCTGCAATTGCCCGCTATGCTGCGGTAACTGTAGAGAGCGTTGTGATCGGCGCGGGCATCGACGGCGTTCTGGACACGCTCGTCAAGATCTTTCTTGGAAGCGGCGATGAAGCGATTATCCCGGTGCCCACGTTCTCGCTCTACGAGTCACTGGTGAAGATCGCTGCTGCGACGCCTCGATATGTACCGCGAAGCTCCGATGCGAACTACGCTATTTCACCTGATAACCTGGTAGCCGCCAGTAACAGCAAAACGCGCATGATCTTCCTCTCCTCCCCGAACAACCCGACCGGGAACTGCATCGCGGCGAATGAGGTGCGTGCGCTCGCGGAATCAGTGCCGAGGGCCATGGTGGTGCTTGACGAAGCATACGCGGAGTTCGCCGATTCATCGCTGGTCAGACTTACGAGCGAGTACGAGAACGTGGTGGTCTTACGCACCTTATCGAAGGCCTTCGGGCTCGCCGGGCTGCGCGTTGGCTACGCCGTACTGCCCGAATGGGTGGTTGGCATGTACAAGAAAGTCTCGCTCCCCTTCACGGTGAATGACGTCGCGCTCATTGCCGCGCTCGCCGCTCTACAGGATACCGAGCACCTGCGAAGGAGTGTCGAGTTGGTAAGGTCCGGACGCCAGTATCTCAGAGCCGAGCTTCAGGGCCTCTTCACGGTGTATCCGTCCGAGGCGAACTTCGTGCTCGTGGACGTCGTTCCCAGAACGTCTTCTGAAGTGTGTAGCGAGCTGGAAGAGAAGGGGATCACCGTGCGCGACTGTAGATCCTTCAGGGGTGCGGGCAATTCGCTCATCCGCATCAGCGTGGGCACGCAGGAGCAGAACAAGAAGCTCGTTGCGGCGCTGAAAGCACAAGAACGGTAGGTACCTGAGTCGGTAATCTTTCGGAAAAGTAAGTAACATGCTGAGAGCTCTTTGGCCGCTTATGATGATAATGCGAGCATCCGTTCTATGGGCCTCCGCGCACGCTCCACGATCTCGGGTGGTAGGTCAATCCGCGGCTTTTCCTGCTCCAGGGACGTGAGAATCTTCGGTAAGGTGATCATCTTCATCTGCGGACAGACGGCGTTCGTGGAAATTGGGTAATACGCCTTATCCGGCGCTTCCTTCTTCAAGCGGTGCAGGATCCCGATCTCCGTGCCGATCAGGAGTTCCTTATCCGCAATTTCCCGTACAAGCCGCACCATCCCACCGGTTGACGCGACGTAATCCGCTCGTTCCTGAATCTCAGGTATGACCTCTGGGTGCACGACGATCGTTGCGGCGGGGTGTGCCTTCTTCGCGGCCTCCAGCTCCTCAAGCGAGATCTGATAATGTGAAGGGCAATTCCCGTGCTCGGGCACGATGATAAGCTTCTTTGTGCTGCCTTTCTGCGCATAATAGCCCAGGTTGCGGTCCGGCCCGAAGATGACCGCCTCGGAATCCATCGCCCGAACGATCATCGGAGCGTTCGCTGAGGTGCAGATACAGTCCGCAAGTGTCTTGCTCTCGGCACGCGTATTGACGTAGAGGACCGTCTCGGCTTCCGGGTGCGCGCGCTGCACCGATCGAAGCTCCTCGCTCAGTAATTGCTGCGCCATCGGGCAGATCGAGCAGAGATCAGGCAGAATCACCGCCTTCTCCGGATTCAAGATCGCCGCGGTCTCTGCCATGAAATCAACACCGCAAAAGATGATCATGTCCGCATCAGTCGCCGTCGCTCGTCGCGCGAGCTCTAAGGAGTCGCCAACGAAGTCCGCAATGTCCTGCACCGCGGGAATCTGGTAGTTATGTGCCAGAATGATCGCATTCCTCTTCCGCTTCAACGCCGCTATTCGCTCTTCGATCCGCATTCCTTCCTTACTTCCCACTTTCTTATTTTCATCATTAAATATTCACGTGCACTGTCTGTCCGCTCATTCGATTACGGAACCACGACGTCCACGAGCGCGCCACCGCATTTTTATCATCCCGAATGCTCAACGGTTTTACAGCGTGCTTGCGTGAAAGCTCGAAGCGTCTGGGAACATGAAAGGCACCTATGTGCTCATCATCGAGACGGTGAGGGATACCGAGCTGGAAGTCGGACAAAAGGGGGTTCTTGCCTTCTATAAGGGCTATTATGCCTATGTTGGTTCCGCGCTTTCGGGCCTGGAGTCACGGATCCGCCGGCACCTCCGCAAACCGGGCGACAAGAAACGGCTGCACTGGCACATCGATTATCTCCTCGCAGATCCTGCGGTTCGCGTTATGGAAGTAATCTGTTCAGAATCGGAGACGCGCAAAGAATGCGCGATCGCCGCATACCTGGGCGCACACCTGGATTCCATCGCGCATTTTGGCTGTTCCGATTGCTCGTGCTCCAGTCACCTCTTCTTCTCGTCCAGCCATACCGAGCTGCAGCGGCACGTTTACTATAGTTTTCACGCCGCGGGTGCGAACTTCCGCGCAATGAAGATAAAGCCGGTATGAGCGACCATGCGATTCTCAGGCCGCATACTCCGCCCCTTAACCGCCCAGCCGCGCAGTGCCAATTCGAAAATGCCCATGACGCGGAATCGCTCCGCGAACTGTAACTCAAGCCGTTTCGAGAGCTTGAAGATTTGCAGCACGGTTGGATTATAGCAGAGCAGAATGCCACCGTTTCGGAGTGCTGCATCAACGTGTTTCAGCGCTCTCCAGGGCTCTTGAAGGTCCAGAAGTACTCTGTCTACATCGCGCTCCTCTATCCCTTCGTACACGTCCTTCTCCCTGATGATCAGCTCGCCCGAGCCCTCTGTTCCCGCACTTGCAACAGCACCGAAGAAGGTTTCGATGTTGCTACGGGCGACCTCCAGAAAGTCCGGTCGCCGCTCGTATGATATTACTGTACCGTGGGGTCCTACGGCACGGAGCAGCGCCATCGTCAGCGCGCCCGAGCCGATGCCGGCCTCCAGTACCCGTGCACCCGGGAAGATATCGGCGAACATCAGGATAGCTGCGATATCCTTGGGATAAATGATCTGCGAGCCTTTCCTCATCTTGGCGATATATTCTTCCAGGGTCGGTCGAGTGACGAGAAGCCGCTCACCATGGTCGGATTTCACCACGCTCCCGTCCTCCAGACCGATGAGCTCGTCGTGAGCCAGCGAACCGCGACGGAACGTGAACGTGCCTCCCGCTTTCACGAGTATCTGATATCTCCGTCCTCTTCTGTCAAGAAGATGCACCAGTTCGCCTTCGGCTATCGGGACGACCATGCTCTTTAATATTCCGCTCTTCACTAATACAAAGATGAACACGCAAATAACTTCGCGAACAATCCCTACATGGGCTCTCCGGCGTTTGCACCGTTTCAATGCGGTGATCTGAGAGGAAACTGAGTGGGTGAAACACGATGCTTGATCTCCTGCGTACCGCACTGGAATTTGCCGTCCAGCGCTGCGACCAGGTCGAACTCTACGGCGAACGGGACGATGTGCTCAGCGTCGAGCTTGAGCGCGATGAGGTAAAGACCGTACGGTACGTGAGAAGCACGGGGATCGGCGTCCGCGTCGTTATCGCAAATAAAATCGGATTCGCGCACACCACAGCAGTCGAGCAGCCGAACCTGCAAGACTGCGTGACACATGCCATCAAGCACGCGCGCGTATCCGAATACGACGAGCATTTCAGAAGCTTGCCATTACCTCAGACTGGAGCGCTCACTCGCGGTTACTGCACACCTGAAAAAACGTTCGATCGCAACATCATTGAGATGCTCGATGCAGAAAGCGGGAGCGACGCGGCAATGAGCTACTGTAAGGAGATGCTCGCGGGAACGAGCGCGTACGAGCTGAAACGGGGCATTGAGTGCGAACCCACTGAGGGGAGCTTCGCAGCAGGGCACGATGAAATCTTCATTATGAACTCTGAGGGGGTCGAGATTCAGGATTCGGGCACGTATGCTTCGGCAGGTATGTCAGTCGTCGCACGTGACGGGCTGGGCGAAGAGACCTCAGGCTACGAGAGCAAAGTGAGCAGGCTGCTCAACGAGGTTGATTTTGGCGCGATAGGTGCGGAGGCGGTGCGACTCGCAGCTGAGAGCCTTGGTGGCAAAGCCATCCAAACGAAGAAGCTGCCGGTGGTCTTCTCACCCCACGCTGTGCAGAGCCTCTTCGCCTACACCCTTATCCCCCAGCTGAGTGCGGAAACGGTGCAGCGGAAACAGTCGCCCTATCACGGGAGAAAAGGCGAAACGATTGCATCCGAGATTCTCACGATCGTTGACGACGGCACGATGCCGCTGGGTGTGAATACCCGGAAGATGGACGGCGAAGGTGTCCCTACGCAATCAACAACCCTCGTTGCGAACGGCGTGCTTACCAATTTCTTCTATGATACTTACACCGGCGCGAAAGATCAGGTCGAAAGCACGGGAAACGCCCTGCGCGGCTTCAGCAGTCTGCCTGTACCCGGCCCGACGAACTTCACCCTGAAGGCAGCAGAAGGCGGTGCGATCGTTACGAGAAACGAGCTACTTGGCGATGCAAAGGAAGGGCTCTTCGTGCATGACGTGATCGGTGCACATACCGCTTCTCGCGCGTCCGGCGATTTCTCCGTTGTTGCTCAGAATGCCGTTGCGCTTAGCAAAGGCGCTTCATTTCCCGTTAAACATGTCATGATCGCAGGTAATTCGCAGGAGCTTTTGAAACACGTGGAGCTGCTCGGTGACGATACTCAACAGATTTACACGGTCGTCTCGCCCTCGCTGCTCATATCCGCGGTACAGGTCATCGGGTAGCGCGCTTCTTCCCCTTCTCCTTCCCTTGCCCCGCTTCCCGGCGCTGATTCGGCGGACCATCATTTCGTGTGGAAGCGGGTGCCCCGCTCTGAACGTGTTCCGTGAGTGCAGATAAAACCTTTTTTAATGCTTATTTTGCCTTTTAAACGACTAACATGCATTTTACCGTGATGCCGCTTTAGGGCATTCCCAACCGATAACTTTATATAACCCCTCATTCTTATATAGGAGAAAGAAAATGTGGGGCGATAGGCTTAAAGAAAAAGAGGAGAAGATGGGAGAGATGCTGGGATACGTGAAAGAGACCGAAAATAAGCCAGTAGATGAGGATGACGATTTGTTTGGTGTTCCTCAATTAGCGATCGTTGGTGTCGGTGGTGCAGGGAACAACTCGATGAACCGTTTGGAATATCTGGGTGGCTTGGAAGGGGTGAGCAGAATTGCTATTAACACCGACAAGCTGCATCTGGACTCCATTAAGTGTGAGAATAAGATCCTGATCGGGAAATCGCTCACGCGCGGATTAGGCGCCGGCGGCTCCCCGGAGATGGGTCGGAAGGCAGCGGAACTGAACAAGGAAGAGATCAGGCGGCTCGTAAGTGGCAAGAACTTCGTCTTCCTCACCGCAGGTATGGGCGGCGGTACCGGTACGGGCGCAGCGCCGGTGGTTGCCGATATTGCGAAGGAAGAGGGCGCGATTGTCGTGGCGATGGTCTCCTATCCGTTTGAAGCGGAACGGATCAGAAGGAAACGAGCGGCAGAGGGCATCGAGCGCTTGCGAGAAACCACCGATACCGTGATTGTGCTGGAGAATGATAAGCTGATCAAGTACGCGGGCAATCTACCGGTGAATGACGCGTTCAGGACAATGGACATGCTGATCGCGGAGACCATTCAGGGGATAACGGAGACGATCACGCAGCCGTCATTGGTGAATCTTGACTTCGCGGACCTCAAGGCGGTAATGGAGGAAGGTGGTGTCGCCGTAATGCTCGTAGGCGAGACGGCAAAATCAGAGCACAAACCCGAAGCGGTCGTCGAGGACGCGCTCTGCCACCCGCTGCTGGAGGCAGATTATCGAGGCGCAACGGGCTCGCTGATTCACGTGACCGGTGGCTCGGACCTCACGATGAAGGAGACCAACGACATCGTTGAGCTGCTCACTTACGAGCTGGATCAGAACGCGAACGTGATCTGGGGCGCGCGAATCAATGAGGATTTCAACGGCATGGCGAAAGTCGTCGCGATTATGACCGGTGTGGAGCCAAACTGGACGTTCGGCGGCGTGTATGAGGAGCGCAAAGAGCGCGTTGGTGCGAGTGGCGCTAGTGGCTTGAGCGCGCTCATACCCGTTTATCATCGCTAGCTAAGAAACCTAACGAGCGATAATTTATCCTCGCAGCACAAAATATAAGGTACGGGAGAGAGGAAGGGCAGCTGTCGGTCCTCGTTGCTCGAGGGCTGAGGAAAGTCCCCCCACCGTAAGGAGCGAACGCCGAGAGGGCGTAAGGCGAGAGTCTTGGCTCTGGTATAGAAACGGGACCGGGCCATACCCAGGTGATGATTCCGTAAGGATGAAGTCGTATGGTCACGGATGGAACGACCAGCCTCGCGGGTGCAAGCCTGAGGAAGGCGCTGAGATAAATGCTGCCGAAACAGAAGGGGGCTTACTCTCCTCACTCCCGGTACCCGACCTCGATCGTCATGAGGTCACTCGCCACGTCGCTGTTCTCAAAAACCTGTTGCGCTTCTGCTTTCAGCTTGCGCGCACCCTCGAGATCCGAATACCGGGCGCTGAGATGTGTGAGCATGAGCTTGCACACTCCCGCCTTCTTGGCGACCTCAGCGGCCTCCAATGCGGTTGAATGCATGTACTCGATCGCAAACTCCTTTGTCTCCTCCGAAAGGGTACCGTCATGGATCAGCAGGTCCGCGTCCTTGCTCACCGCGATCACGCTCGCGCACGGTCGTGTATCACCAGTATACACGATCTTACGGCCCGGTCGCGGCGGACCCAAGATCTGCTCGGGCTTGATTTCGCGCCCGTCAACGTTAATTGAATGTCCTGACTGCAGTCTCGCAAATAGCGGGCCGGGTTTAATACCCAGCTCGATCGCTCGTTCACGGTTGAATCGCCCGGGTCGCTTGTTCTCTTCGAGCACATAGCCGATGCTCGTGACGTTGTGCTCGGTCTTCATCGTTCGTATCTCATAGCCCGCTCTTCGGACCACGTCGCCCGCGCCCAGTTCTATTGCTTTTATCTCGAAGCCTCGGCCGGCGTAACCCAACGCGAGGAGATGGTAGAGGAATTTATCCACGTAGCGCGGACCGTAAATCTCAAGCGGCTCTTCTCGTCCCTGCAGGGCCATCGTTTGTATCAGCCCGGGAATACCGAGCACATGGTCAGCGTGGAAGTGCGTGAGGAAGATCGCGGCGATCTTCATGCCGGTCTTCGCACGCATCATCTGCTGCTGCGCGCCCTCGCCGCAATCAAAGAGCAGCAACTCGCCTTCTCGATTCACTGCGATTGCTGACGGCGTTCTGTTCGGCGTGGGCATCGAGCCTCCGGTTCCCAAGAATGTGATGCGCAACATAGAGCCTGAGCGTAAGAGATACGAAGAATTAAAAATCGAAAGATAAAAAACTCGATTTATCGTAGATTTTCTCGAGTTCAAGCGAAAACAGGCTGTCAAACCACCGCAACCCCGTATTCCGCACCCGTCATGGTCAGTTCTCGTTTCAGCGCACGTAGAAAAACCCCGTACAGCTCGATCCCCACTCTGACTCGTTCGAGTAAACTCGCCGTCGGGCCTTCTAACTCTCGCTCCATATCCGTCTGGCTGACAGCACCAAACTGCTGCATCTGAGCCCAATTCGCTATGAGATACGTGACCAGAGCGGCGGATGCGAAATGCACGGGCACGACGGGATGCTGCCCCGAGAGCTCGATGATCAACTGCCGCTCTTGTTCCACCTCGTCTTCTGAGATGCCGGAGCGTTTGATCGCTTTCATACGTGCTTCTTCATGAACGACGCCCCGCATGTCCGGACTGAGGTTCTGGAGGTTATATTCTGCCATTTCGGTATAGATCTCGCCCTGGGCAAGCTCGTGCTCGAGCACGTAGCGCAGCATGGGCTCAGTCGCCGCGGTAAGAAACGTCTCGTTCAGTGCGATGACAGAGACCCAGGAGCCGTGTATGAAGAAACGGCGGAACATCGCCGTCCCCAGATCCAAAGATGCGTCCGCAGGCATAATTATCGAGGGCGCGAAGATGAAGGCCCCCATTTTCACGATGATGATCTTTGTGAGCCGCTCGGTACCGGCGAGCTTTTTGATTGCTCGCTCTTTCTCTCCGAGAAGCGACGCGTATAGCGAGACCGGGCGATCGCGGTACTTTTCGTAGCTGTGGATGAGATACTGAATTCGATACGGATCGAGCCGTTTAAAGATTTCTGCGAGGGTTTTCGCATTCGCTCGCAGCCATGCAACGTACGCGGCATCTTCATTGCTTCGGTGCTCTTTGGTTCGCTCTTCCGCTGAAGTCATGGATTGTATATTGTTACCTAAGAGACAGCGTGTAATAAAGCGGTCTTTTACAGACTATCTCGACCAACGATGCGCTCTAGGGTCTCGTAATCCTCGCGTGTGTGCGCCACCAGGTGGACGTTCCCGAGCTTGATCTTGCGCAGTCCAGCAGCCCTTGCCGCGAGGCAGGCATCGATCATCTGCTCCAGAGAGGGGGGAGGCACGTCACGCATCTGGTATGCGGGAAAGAACGCGAGTATGGTGAACGGAATCTCGGTGTCAACCGCGGCTATCGTCTCTGCTATTTGACCAACTTGATCAGCCTCAACCCAGCCGGGAATGCAGAGTGCGAGCACTTCGAGGACGAATCCTCGCTCTTTCAGTTCCTCTGGTAGCTGCAAAATGCGCGCGTTCGAGACGCAGGTCAATCGCCGGTGCACCTCGTCATCGTACGCCTTGATATCGAGCCAGAAAGCATCAACGCCTGCATCCTGTAACAGATCCAGATTCTCCGGGGTGAGGCCGTACCCGTTCGTCTCTATGAGCACCCACACTCTTTCGGGAAGCCCTTTGATCAATTCCGTTGACTGCACGTAGAATTCAGGCTGGCAGGTGAGATCGCCGCCCGTGAAGGCGGCGATGTTGCGCGCGGGCCCCCAGCCCTGCGGGCTCAGTTCGATTTTATCGAGACTGAGAACGCCGGGACAGTGTTCGCTCCGCTCGCCCTGCAAAATACACCGGCCACAGCCCTTACAGAGCTCGTGCGCATGCCAGCTCGTTGCCTGCTCGCGTGGCACCGAGGTAATCTCGTAATCAGTCAAATACCGCTTAACTGCAGTTGCTACCTCACGGGGAGACACCCATTCGCCGACCGCATGCTGCGTGAACTGCCAGGAGTGGCATTTCTTACAGGAGAGATTGCAGCCCGACTGGTATATCGAGAGGTAATGCTCGGGTCGCGAGAGAAAACTCCCGTGTATCAATCGATGGGGCGTGCCCTTTACTATTTTGAGCGTGGCGTCGCATGCTTTTCGATACTGGCCCGACGCCCGGTCGAATACCTGGCAGCTCCCCTGCTCGAATCCTTGCTTGACGAGCCTGCATTCCATGGGCAATACGTTATTTTAAACTGATACGATTCAGTGATAAAACCGACAGCCCGTTAAGCACTGATGCGTTAATAAGTAGTAAGGTAACCATGGAGTTGAACCTGAGTGCGCCGCAGGATTGCGTCGGGGACTTCACGTACAACTTCATCTGGCAGCACAAGGGCGAGCGGCTCAAGCCTGCTGATATCATTCCCTCGCAGAACGGCACGAGCTATACGTACGAGGCGGTGGTGGATGCGTTGAAGAATGGCGAGGACGTGCGTATCAGGGGTGATGCTGGTAAGCTCATCGGCTCGAGCTTGGGCGTGGATCTCGTCTTTTTTGGGGGCAACGGTAAGGAGCTGCCTGAGGTTGGCTCGATCATGATAGATGGTAACGCCGATTCATACCTCGGCCTGAGCATGCTCGCCGGTGCGATTTATGTCAGGGGCAAGGTTCAGGAACCGCTTGGCAATATTATCCCGGTGGAATCTGATCGTGCGGGCTACAAGAAATTCTTCTCGATTACGTGGCTCCTGCACCACCCGGAAAAACACGAGCACAATGCTCCACTCGCACCCAACGAAGTGCGAGATGGCGAATTGATGCTTGCTGATGGCTTGTTACGGCATACGCTCGCAGCACGCTGCATGACCGATGCAAAGGTGAACGTAAAGGGCGATGTCGGGATCAGCGTTGGGATCTTGATGCGCCGTGGCGCGGTCGTCGTGTCCGGGAATGCCGGCATGAATGCGGCTGCGCTGCTCAATGGCGGAACCGTGGTGATTTTGGGTAACGCAGCGGAATTTCTGGGTGTGGAGCTGCGCAAGGGCGTGGTCTTCGTGAAAGGCAGTGTCAAGGGCTACGTCGGCGCGCAGATGACCGGCGGCCGGATCATTTGCAAACGAACGAAGCCGCTGCCACCCGTGAGAGAGCGGAAGCTGGAGCAGGAGGACTTAGCATTGCTCGGGAGATACGGCGTTTTTGGCATGCTCGCGCTCAGTTATGGGCGGTATGAGGTGTGAAGGGTTTGAATACGGTCTTTTACAGCAGAAGATATCTCTGTTATAGTTGCCAGCATTGACGACATTCTCAGAGAACATGAGATATTCAAACGGTAACCAGTGCCAAGTTTTGATGCGGTGCTTTTCGCGGTGACACAGAGAGAAGGCTTGCTGCTCTGAAGACTGCTCATGGAGTCCCGAATTCATTCATATTCCGGCAGCGCCGAGCACGCCCGGCATTTGACACAGCCCGCCTTGCACTTCCGCCAGCTCACGCCCGTCTCCCGCAGAATCTCCGCGACCGCTTCATACAATGGGCGCATCCGCTCAGGGCTCGGTGGCCGCTCGTGCTCCAGCATTGAGCCCGCAATGGGCCGCAGCGGCACGATGAACGGGTACACGCCCAGTTCTGCCAGGAGTCGACTGCCCTCGATGATCGATTCATCCTTCTCACCAAGGCCGGCAAGGACGAAACTGCTCACCTGACTCTCACCGAAGAGCGCGACGCTCCGCTTCCACGCCTCGATGTACTGCTCTAGCGGTATGCCCGCCTTGCACGGCGTTATCGCTCTCTGCACCCTCCTGTCGAAGCTCTCCACGTGGATGCCCACGGTATCAACGGTGCCTGCGAGCCGATCGATGATGGTGAGGTCTTTCGGAGGCTCGAATTGCACGTGAATGGGTAACCCTGTCGCCGCTTTTATCGCACGCGCTACCGTGACCAGGTGCGCTATCCCTTTATCGGGTGTTGCGGTAGTCCCGGTGGTGAGCGTAACGTGCGTGACCGAATCCAGCCGCTTCGCCGCACGTGCCACCTCAGCGAGCTGCTCTGGCGTCTTCTTCGCGATCGTCGCGCCGCTCTGCAACGAGAGCTCAATCGCGCAGAATCGACACCGTAACGGCGTGTTCCAGTAGACGCAGGTCTGGATTGTGGTGGTCGCCAGGCAATCCATGCCATGCAGGAGCGCGATCTTGTAATATGGAATGCCCTCAGCAGTCTTCAAAGTCTGGAACTTCGCGGTAGGGAATCGCACCTCGGTCACGAGCTCACCATCCTTCCTGAGTTGGTAGCGACCATTCGCAAACTCCAGATGATAGGGTGACTGCGCAACAAACCAGCTCTGCGTTGCTACGTTCGCGACGGTATCGCCGATGATGAACATCCCACCAGCCGCCGGGCCCGCACCTGCCTTCCTGCCCTTAATCATGCCAGCCACCCTGGCGCCCAGACAGAGCAGATCGACCTTCAGAGCCCGAGTTTCCATTTCCATTTCTTCTTCCGGATCATCCGGCTGATCTCATCGCTCGTCACCATGCCGATGACCCGCCTGCGTTTATCGATCACCGGCAATGCCGAGATGTTGCCGCGTTCCATCTTCCGAATCACGAGCTCCAGGGGCTCATCAAGGTCCGCAGTTATCACTTTTTTTGTCATGATCTCAGCCGATTCGGCGTGCCGCTTCGCCACGGCCGCAGCGATATCCCATGCAGTTACCATCCCCACGAGCTTCTTATCCTTCGAGAGCACGGGAATATGCGTGGTCTGAGTCTCCATGATCAATTGCGCGGCCTCCTCGATAGTTGCCGTTTCGCGGATAGTCGGGACATCACGAATAATAACATCCTTCACGAGTGGCAGCTCCGGTTGCTTCATCGGCTTCACCACGGTGTCCCGCGGTAAGTGCTCCACCGGGAGCGTGAGGGTAAATTTACCCTTCTCAATCAGTACCTGCAACTCATCAGCAACCCGCTGTGCCATGAGGAAGCTCGAAAGTGGCGAGGTGGGCACGTCTTTGCCCTCTAGCTGTATAGTTCCGGATTTCAAGTCCTCGTAGGTTACTTTCGCCAACATCGGCTTCTCGCGACGGCCAACACCATAATCAATCACCTCTGTGGCGAGATCAGCATCGCGTACCGCGGTCTGTTTCGCGATCGTTTCGTTCAATAGAGGAATCGGCACACCAACGCCGACGTAGAGAGTAGCGCCATAGCCATCGAAGGTCGCGCCCTTTACAAATTCCTGCTGCATATCCTTCAAGTTGCCGGTGACCATGAGCGTGCCCAAACGATTGGTCGGATTGTGCTGCGTTCCCATGCCCATAACGTATCCCTGAGCCCCACAGAGGAGAATCCGGGTTCCGATACCGATGGTCTCGTACCTCGGGTCGTTGGCCAGCGGAGAGAGCGCACCCGCACCTGCATAATTGACGTTCCGATAATCTGGCAGTAACGTGCCCATATACGTGTATAACATTCGATTGGTGGAGTTGGTCGCAGCGATGTACCGCTGTGAGGCATTTCGAGGATTCGTCATAACCGCCTGATTCACATCGTCGAGCGTAATGGTCGTTTCCAGTTCTTTTCGGGGATAGCAGTCCGTGCCATAGCTTGTAGCTCTTATCTCGACCGATTTCCGGGCTACTAAGTCCTCGATGACATGCCCGCCACCATACTCCATGCCACGATCCTCAGAGAGTTGCGTCGCGCCCAGATACGCGTCCACCGCAGCGATACCCGTATATGCCTCCACCTCATTGAGCCAGACACGCTGCATCTTGATTGGCGGATCAGCATGGCCGAAGTTGAGGAATACGCCGGAGGAGCACATAGGGCCGAACGTTCCCGTGGTGACTACATCCACTTCTTTTACCGTCTTCTGGGTGCCCCATTCGTCCACAAGTTCACCCATCTTATCCGCAGTCACCACCCGGACGCTCCCATCAATAATCCGTGCGTTGATCTCCGTTATGCTCTTCTCCGCCATCTTCTTCGCCATGCGTAGAATCTAAGACCGCAAACCATTAAAACCTTACGGGTTCCGTAGAGCTCCTTCGTGTCCAATTCTGGGATCCGCAGAACTCTGTCTAATCCTTCATGTTCCGTAAGTTCGTGCGAGCTGCTATAGCGGCGGGGGGAATTGTGAAGATCGGGCAGCTTTTTAACCTGCACACCTAACACAGTATCAGGGCAACACTCCACACGCACCAAAGGAGCACCTAAGTATAGAATTGAGACGGGAAACGAGCCAAAATGGACTCTTCTGAACTGAACTTCAAAGCGATCGAGGAGAAATGGCAGCGGAACTGGGCGGAGAGCAAGCTCTTCGAGCCTGAAACCGGTCAGCGGGAGAAATTCTATCTGACCGTCCCGTATCCATACACCTCGGGCCCACTCCACATCGGGCACGGGCGAACGTACACGATCGGGGATATTATTGCGCGATTTAAGCGATTACAGGGTTACAACGTCCTTTTTCCGATGGCTTTTCACGTTACCGGCACGCCGATCCTGGCGATCGCTGACAGCATTGCGCGAGGCGATGAGTCGGTCATCGCACGGTACAGGGACTACGTCTCGATTTATGAAGATCCTGCACAGGTTGACGAGATCCTTAAGACCTTTGACGAGCCGGAGAATGTTGCCGCCTTTTTCGCCGCACGGATATCTGAGGACTTCAAACAGATGGGCTACTCCATCGATTGGCGCCGGCAGTTCAATACGATGGAGCCGATGTACAACAAGTTCATCGAATGGCAGTTCAAGAAGCTTTACGATATGAGCGTTATCAAGAAAGGAAAATATCCGATCACTTACTCGTGTACCGAGGGCTGCGCGGTCGGCGAGGATGATATCGGCGAAGGAGACACCGATAAGGTCTCGATCATCGAGTATACCGTGATCAAATTCAAACTCTGTGACGAGGATGCGTACCTGATTGCGGCCACGCTTCGGCCCGAGACCATCTTCGGGGTCACCAATATCTGGATAAAACCGGAAGCCACGTATGTGCGAGTGAGGGTGAACGACGAAGTTTGGATCGTCTCCCGAGAGGCTGCGGAGAAGTTGCGCTATCAGCGAGAAGGAATCGCGGTTTTAGGTGAATTAAAGGGTGAAGATCTACTCTGGAAAGCGGCGACGGAGCTCGTTGAGGAGCGTGAAATTCCCATCTATCCCGCGAGTCTTGTTGATGAGGATGTCGGTACCGGGGTGGTCTATTCAGTGCCGGGGCACGCGCCCTACGACTATATGGGCCTTGAGGATTTACGACGTGACCGCGGTATCGTGCTTGAGCCGATCAAGGTAATCGATATCGCGGGCTACGACCTACCGGCGAAGGAGATTTGCGAGCAGATGTGCATCGCGAGCCAGGATGACGAACGGCTCGAAGAGGCCACGCAGATCATTTACAAGGATGAGTTTTATCGTGGTGTCTTGAACGAGCGGTGTAAGCAGTTTGCGGGCATCGAGATCGCGCAGATAAAAGATCAGGTGAAGGACTGGTTACAGGCCGAGAATATCTCTGATATCTTCTACGAGACCTCGCGCAAAGCGGTGACGCGCGGCGGTAGCAAGGTGATCGTTGCGGTTCTGCAAGACCAGTGGTTCATCGATTACACACCGCACTGGTGGAAGGACGAAGGGCACAAGCTCGTGGCGCAGATGACCTTCTATCCTGAGAAGTACAAGGCTTACATGCACGATATCATTGACTGGTTAGCATTTAGACCCTGCGCACGGAAACGCGGGTTAGGCACTCGGTTCCCGTTCGAGCGGGAGTGGATCATCGAGTCACTGAGTGATTCGACCATTTATATGGCGATGTACACCATCGTGCATCTCTTACGGGACGTGCCGGTTGAAGCGCTGGATGAGCAGTTCTTCGATTATGTATTGCTGGGCGACGGGGAGGCAGAGCGCGTA
>Ga0265594_1001084_pt1 | contig 21608 bp, 22 predicted proteins | sample saktaG_11_FD_190147 | JGI IMG/M metagenome (GOLD analysis project Ga0265594, IMG submission 190147) | Saline water microbial communities from Sakinaw Lake, British Columbia, Canada - sak_2011_5_24_80m | ecosystem: Environmental > Aquatic > Non-marine Saline and Alkaline > Saline ... | reverse complement strand
CGGAAATAACTATCTTTTTTACTTTGCCCTGGTTAATATCTTCAACCAACTGACTTAGAGAAATCTCTTGTTCTTCTTCAAAAGGATTAGCGAACATAGCAAAAATACCTGAGATAATCAGAAAGATTAGCAAAACAAAAACAAAGTTCTTAATTAGATATTTCATTTCTACTTCTTTATAATACCAAAAATTTCTCAAAAATCAAGCTATAATAAATACGCCCCTTTGGTTTTGCAACACAAGGGGGCGTGGTAATAGGGATAGGATTTATTTGGTTTTAGTGTTTATTTTAGCTTTCTTCCTAGGTTTACTGCTATTGTCACCAGCCTCAATTTCCGGGGTCTGTAAGATTTCAACTGTCTCAGCAAGAATAGAAGGTTCTTCTTTTTTGGTCTCGCTCTTTTTCGCCATCAAATCATCAAGAAGACGTTTTGCTTCCTGAAATCGCTCTTCTGCGATCCGCAGTTCTCGCACAACTCGATTTCCACCAACTTCTGCCCAAATCTTTTTGCCATCTGTTTCCTCGATCTTTTCCCGGACTCTATCGAGCACATCAGGACCTAGGGATTGACCTTTTATTTTTGTCCGGAATATTCCCTCGATCTTTTGGGCCTTCAGTTTTTTACAGATATCGCGATGGTTTTGAGCTGTGTGAACCTCTTTTGCCAATTGTGGAAGCCTTTCTCGGATTTTCTGTTCTCCCCACTCTTCTTTGGTGAGGGGTGTTTCGTCTCTTAGGACGCAGGCGGCTGCTTCATCAACGTAGATCTTGTGACAATTAGCACAGACCAGATAACCCTTTTTCTTGGATCCGTCGCATAACGGGCAGGGATTTAGTTCTCGTCGACCAGTATTAGCATTGTTTACCACTTTCAAACCTCCTTATTTTAATTTAGATTTCCTATCCCTAAAATAATCTTAATGAACAATAGTTTATTATAGCACCGAATAAAAAACCTGTCAAGACTCATTGACAGGCGACAAATCAAATAGTTGTTTAATTAGTCAATCAGCTTTAAAGTCATGCGGTGTTCTTTGGAGTTGACCTGCAGGATTTGAAAGTTATACATTTCACCAGTCTCTAACCTTTCTTCCATTTTAGTTCGGTTGCCAAACTCAGAAATATGCACAAGTCCCTGGATTTTAGGAGAAACTTCCACAAAAGCTCCGAAAGGATTGAACTTAGTCACCTTTCCTTTGATTTTTTGCCCTTTTTTGTATTTCTTTTCAATTCCTTCCCAAGGATCTTTTTTAAGAGCTTTTAAAGACAGAGAAACTCTGCCATCTTTGGTAATTTCAATAATTTTGACTTTGACTTTTTGACCAAGTTTAACAACTTCTGCTGGATCCTCAATAATCTGCCAGTCTAATTCAGAAATATGAATTAGACCTTCTAAGTTGTCAGGCAGGATTTTAATGAAGACTCCAAAATCAACAATACCAGTGATCTCTCCCTCAACCACGTCCCCCATCTTATATTTCTTTAAGGTTTCTTTTATCTTTTTTGTTTCAGTAGCTTTTTCAGAGAAAATGAGCATTTCTTTTTTAGGGTCAAGAGTTAATATTTTAACCTCTAATTCTTTACCAACAAGCTTCTGCAGTTTAGTTAAAATCTTGGTTTTATCCGCTCCCTCAACTCTAGGATAATGCTTGGGCGAGAGCTGAGAGACAGGTAAAAAGCCCTGAAATTTTTCAGCTTCTACCAATAGACCTCCTTTGTTAGCGCCTAATATCTTGACAGTGACTGTTTCATCAGCCTCTTTCTTTTGCTGAAGCTTTTCCCAACCGAGCTCTTTTCCTGCCTGAGATAAAGACAACTCAACATAGCCATCTTCATTCTCCAGGTCAACTATTTTTAAGAAAAGCTTATCACCAATTTTAAGGCTTCTGAGAGCACTTCTGGCGTCATAGAACTCTTTACCATAAATTATCCCTGCACCCAAAGGCCCCAGATCAATGTAAACAGCCGAACGGCCCAGGCCAACAACCATACCCTGGATAATTTCACCTACTTTTGGAGGTCTGAGTAAATCATCGCTCTTATTCTCGAGAATATTTTTCATAAACACAGTATAATATAAATTTTCATAAATGGCAACAGTTGAATGAACAATAATTTCATGATATAATGAATGAATATGCATATTAATTGGCACGGACAATCATGCTTTCAAATACAGGTCAGCCGCAATAAAGGCGAGCAATGCTTTATTGTTATTGACCCGTTTGATGAAGCAACTGGTTTGAAAATCCCTTCTTTGTCAGCCGATATTTTATTGATAACTCACAGTCATCACGACCACAATAATAAAAAAGCTGTCAAGGGAAATCCTTTTTTGATTGAGGAACCAGGAGAATATGAAGTAAAAGATATTTTCATTCAGGGGATTCCTTCTTTCCACGACGAAGAGGAGGGGAAGAAAAGAGGACAAAATACTATCTATACTATTGAAGCTGAAGACATAAGGCTTTGTCATTTGGGAGATTTTGGGCAAAAAGAATTAAACTCTGACCAGCTTGAGAAGATAGGCGACATTGATATTTTAATGGTGCCAGTTGGTGGTATTTATACTATTAATTCCAAAGGCGCTGCCAAAGTTATTTCTCAAATTGAGCCCCGCTTGGTTATCCCCATGCACTATCATATTCCCAAGCTGAAAATTAAGCTGGAAACACTCGATAAGTTTTTGAAAGAAATGGGCCAGAAATCATCTCAGCCCCAGCCAAAGCTGTTAATTAAAAAGAAAGATTTGCCAACAGAAACAAAAGTAGTTGTCTTGCAACCATGAGGTTTCTAGAAAAAATACAGCGGTTGCCAGAAAAAAAAAGAAAAGTCATTCTTTGGTCAATTGTTACAGTTTTAGCTGTTTCTTTATTATTCTGGTCGCTTAATAGTTTCCAAAACAGAGTCAAAGGTTTTCAGAAAGAAGAATTTATTGAGGAATTAAACCTGCCAGAAATTGAAATACCACAAATGCCAGAGATAAATTATGGCCAATAAATCAAGCAAACAAAATAAAGATACTGAAGTCGGCTACGTAAAGCCTCGGGAGATTGTTACTGAGATGAAAGCGTCATACATTGACTATGCTATGTCAGTTATTGTGGCTCGTGCTTTGCCCGATGTCAGAGATGGTTTGAAGCCAGTTCACCGCCGCATTCTCTATACTATGCATGAGGATGGTTTGACTCATGCAGCCAAATTCAGAAAGTCAGCAACAGTGGTGGGCTCTGCACTTGGACGCTATCACCCGCATGGCGACCAGGCTGTTTATGATTCTCTGGTTCGCATGGTCCAAGATTTTTCCTTAAGATATCCTTTGATTTTAGGTCAAGGAAATTTTGGCAGTTTAGATAACGATCCGGCCGCTGCCCAGAGATACACTGAGTGCAAGATGTCAAAAATAGGGGAGGAGATGTTAAAAGATATCTCTAAAAACACAGTTAATTTTATTGATAATTATGACGGGACAAGACGCGAACCAACTGTTCTCCCATCTCCTTTGCCTCAGCTTCTTTTAAATGGTTCTTTGGGCATTGCTGTTGGCATGGCAACCAACATCCCTCCTCACAATCTTACAGAAGTGGTTGAGGCCAGTATTTATTTGCTCTCGCACCCCAAGGCCGATACCGAAGACTTATTCAAATTTGTCAAAGGGCCTGATTTTCCAACTGGTGGCATTATCTATAATCAAAAGGAAATCATTGAAGCCTATTCTCAGGGCAAAGGCGCAATTGTCACAAGGGGCAAAGCAGATATTTCAGAGAAAGAGAAAACTGGCAGAACCAGAATTGTCATTAGCGAGATTCCATATCAAGTTTTAAAATCAACCCTTATTGAACAGCTTGCCAAATTGGTGCAGGAGAAAAAGATTGTAGGTATTAGAGATATCAGAGATGAATCAGATAAAGAAGGCTTGAGAATTGTCATTGATTTGCTGAGAGATGCTTATCCCCAGAAGGTTCTCAACAGATTATATAAGTTTACTGACTTGCAAAGGACCTTTCATTTGAATATGTTAGCTTTGGTTGACGGCATTCAGCCAAGAGTTTTATCTTTGAGTGAAGTTCTGAGTTATTATTTAGAGCATCGCAAGGAAGTTGTTTTCCGGCGCACTAAATATGAATTGGAAAAAGCCAAAGAAAGAGCTCATATCTTAGAGGGGCTGCATAAGTGCTTGAGCAAAATAGATGCTGTTATCAGAACTATTAAGTCTTCTGCCAGCAGGGAGGATGCTTTAAAGAACTTAATGAAGAAATTTAAGCTGACCCAAATTCAGGCTAATGCCATTTTAGAAACCAAGCTTGCTGCTTTAGCCAAGCTTGAAAGGAAAAGGATAGAAGATGAACTAAAAGAGATGAGAGCCCGCATTAAAGAATATACAGCCATTTTGAAGAGTCCTCAGAAGATAAAAGAAGTGGTTAAAGAGGAGCTAGAGGAAGTTAAGAAAAACTTTGGCGATGAGAGAAAAACCAAGGTTAATCTGCAGAAAGTTGGCGAAATAGCTGAAGAAGACTTAATACCCCAGGAAGAAACAATCATTGCTTTAACCCAAGGAGGCTATATCAAACGAATCAACCCCTCTCTTTATAAGAAGCAGAGGAGGGGCGGAAAAGGCATGGTTGGTATGAAAACCTTGGGAGAAGATATTGTTGAGCACTTCTTAACTGCTATGACTCATGACTCTTTGCTCTTTTTCACTGATTCGGGCAAGGTTTTCCGAACCCAGGTTTATGAAATTCCTGAAGGTCAAAGAGTGGCTAAGGGCAGGGGCCTGCTTAATTTCTTAGAGCTCTCTTCTGAAGAAAAAGTCTTGTCTTTGCAGACACTGGGCAAAGAGGATATAGAACAAGGCGTAAAATACCTCGTCATGATAACTAAAAACGGTATAATTAAGAAAAGCGCTTTAGATGATTTTGAAAATATTCGCCGCTCAGGCCTCATTGCTATTTCTCTTAAGAAAGGCGATGCTTTGAAGGGCGTGCGCAAAACTACAGGTAACAATGACATTATTTTAGTAACCAATAGAGGTCAGTCCATCAGGTTTCAGGAGAAAGACGCCAGAGCTATGGGCAGGCAAGCTGCCGGAATCAGAGGGATTAGGCTGAAGAAAGGAGATGAAGTTATTGGCATGGATGTCATAGAGAGTGTAAAATTAAAAGAAAAACAATATTTATTAGTTGTTACAGAGAATGGCTATGGTAAGAGGACTGATTTGAAAGAGTACAAAAAGCAGGGTAGGGGAGGCTCGGGAATCAAAACTGCTCAAATTACCCAAAAGACTGGAAATTTAGTAGCCTCTATGGTTTTAAGTGGTCAAGAAGAAGACTTGATTGTTATTTCCCAGAAAGGCCAGGTCATTAGAACTAAAGTTGGCTCTATTGCCAAACACGGCCGAGCTACTCAAGGAGTCAGGATTATGCGGCTTGACAGTGGAGACAAAGTAGCTTCAGCTGCTTGTATATGATAAAATAAAAAAAGATGGATATAAAAAACTTACTTATTATTTTAATCGGCATTTCTATACTTACCTTATCTTCTGTTGTATTAGCGCTAGCTGCCCCTACTTTAATTTCTCCTTCAGATGGAGTAACTGTTTCTGTTACCCCCACCCTTTCTTGGCAAGCAGTGGGAGGAGCTATAGGTTATGTTCCTTGGGTAGAAGGAGAATGGTCTGTCTTTACAACCGAAACTTCAATCACTGTTCCTAGTGGAGAATTAACTGGAGGAACAACTTATTCTTGGAGAGTGAGATCTTGCTCTGATTCTCCTTGTCGGACTATTCATCCCTGGAGTGCTGCCCGAACATTCACAACTAGAGGAGAAGCTCCTTTAGTAGTACCTACCAATCCTACTCCTCGGAATGGAGCAACAAATGTTTCTTTAACCCCTACGCTTTATTGGAGTTCAGTGTCAGGCGCGAAAGCTTATGTTGCAAATATATATGGTGAATGGTCTGGTATTACAAGAAGCACTTCAATCACTGTTCCTGCTGGAGAATTAAGCGAAGGCATAACTTATTCTTGGAGAGTAAGAGCTTGCTCTGATGTCGAATGTCGTGAGCCACCCTACAATTGGAGCATTACTTGGACATTTACTACTAAAAAAGCAGAAGTGGAAGAGGAAGAACAAGTTCCTTGTGCGGAAAGAGGAGAAAGTTGTTCTAGAAACAGCGATTGTTGTCGTCCTCAGCTTTATAATTATCAAAGGCAAATGCTTTGTTCTTCTAATAATCTTTGTTATGACCCTAGTTTAGATCTTTCTGTAAATCAAATTTGTTATCATGATAGCGAATGTAAGTCTGGAAATTGTACCAATAATAAATGTGCCGCTGTCATAGAAGATACTTCTAGCGATAATGGGGCCGGAGCCAATTATAATAATAGCAACAAAGGAGGTTCTGATTACAGCGGTGGCATATTCAAACTTGAAAATCCTTTGGAGCACGACACTTTTGAAGAGATATTAGGGGCGATTAGTTTGTTTCTTTTTCAAATTGGTATGGCCTTAGCGCCGCTGATGTTAGTCGTTGCTGGGTTTATGTATGTTACTTCTGCTGGAAGCCCCACAAGAGTGCAAACAGCTCAAAGAATAGCTTTGTACACTGTAATTGGCTTAGCCATAATTTTACTTGCTTCAGGCCTAATCGCTGTGTTAAAATCAATAATAGGATACCAAGGTTAAAAGGTCGAAACTTATCTAAAAACACAAATTCAACATGAAAAAAGTTTTACCAGCATTAGTTTTAATAAGTTTGTTAGCTGCACCAGTTATGGGATTAGCTGCCGAAGGTGACGAGCCGACACAACTTCCAGATACCAAGATTACGACTATGGGAGGCCTTGTTGGTTTAGTTAAAACTATAGGTGCTTGGATTTTTACAGCTTTATTAGCCGTAGCAGCAATATTTCTGGTTGTGGCTGGTTTTATGTGGGTGACAGCCGGGGGCAATGTGGAACAGACAACTAAAGCTAGACAGATGCTGATTAACGCCTTGATTGGCTTGGCGATTGCTTTGGGGACAAGAGGATTAATAGCGATAATTGAAGGCCTTTTGGGAACTGGAGGCGTTGCAGGCTAAAATATTTTAAGATTTAAACTAATTTAGATCAGCCCTCTCTCAGGGAGGGTTGATTTTATTAGGAAAAAGAGCTAAAATTAAAAAGCGCGGACGTAGCCGAACTGGTATAGGCGTACGGCTTAGAACCGTATGGGGAAACCCGTGTGGGTTCGACTCCCACCGTCCGCATAATCAAAAAACAGGGGTCAGACCTCTGTTTTTACTTTTTTACTCTTCTTGTTTGACGGTGATTTTTCTTTTTCTCTCTTGGTGAAGTTTGGGTATTGTTAATGTTAAAACTCCATCTTTCATACTGGCTTTAGCTCTGGAGCCGTCTACTTTTTCAGGTAGAATTACTTTTCTGGCAAATGATCCCCAGTAGCACTCCTGATAGAAATATTTTTTTCCTTCTTTCTCAATTTTATTCTCCCTAGTTCCTCTGACGGTTACCATATCACTTTCAATAGAGATATCTAAATCTTCAGCCTTAACACCACCAATAGTTGACTGGACAATAATATCTCCATTTGTTTCATAGACATCAATAGCTAGTTCTCCTTCTGTTTGAGGTTCTTCTTTTAGTTCGAGTTTAGCTTCGGGCTTAAGTTCGGCTTTTTCAACCTTTATCTTTTTTACTTTCTTCTTTTTTTTCTTTGGTTCCTCTTTTTCTTCAACCTCCATGCTCCCTTTTAATTTATCAAGAAAACCCATAATTATATCTCTCTAATTTTACAAATGCTTTTTAATTTTTTGACCTTTTTAAATCCCAAAGAAACAAATATAGCTAAGGAAATTAAAATAATGATTGGGATAATATACTTTAAACTGCCCTCCATACTAATTATAGAGAAATTATAAAGCCCGTGCAAGAAGACAGCTATTGTTATACCCAGAGCCCTTAACTGGAACCTCTTTTTTGTTTTAAGAATAGACAGAGCTAAGAAATAGCCGATAAGTCCTGAACAGAGAACATGTAGAAAGGTTGCGCTGACAAACCTGAAGGAACTTAATAAGAAAGTTTCCAGCAATTGAGAAGACTGACTCAAGGGAAAGATAATTAAAAGATTTTCTAAAGCAGCAAAACCCAGCGCAGCAACAATCATATAGAGCATGGCATCAACTGGTTCGTCAAACTCAGGATTTCTTAAAACTTTTTTTCTAACCACCAGATATTTAAAAACCTCTTCTGTCAAGGCAATGCCCAAAAAGATGTAGATTATCTGAATAGGTACCACTTCAGCAAAACCCAGTTCTATAAGGGCAACAGGAATGGCTGCCAACATGCCATAAAAGAAAATCTTCAAAATCATGGCATTGGATTCAGGATGGCTGTCTTTGCGCAAAAAGAACAAAAGCCAGATGATGCTGGGAGCTAAGCCAAAAAATATGTAGATAGCATAATTCATATTAATGAGGCCATTGTGCAATCATTAAACACGGCTCTTTATTTTTTAGAGGAATCTTTTGATAAATTTCTTCGGTAATAAAGGGCATGAAGGGATGCAGGAGTTTCAAAGAAGTTAATAATGTTTGGAGTAAGATTTGCTGAGTTTGTTTATCTTTTTGCTTTTTGGCGTCTTCAAGATACTTATCGCAGAAATCATGCCAGAAAAAATCATACAAAGTATGAGCTGCTTTGCCGAATTTGTAGTTCTCTAAATCCTTGTTGACTGATTTTACTGTTTTATCCAGAGCTTTTAATATCTTTTTATCTGCTGAAGTTAGATTGCGGAGGTTAAGCTTTTTGTTTAGAGTTAAATCTTGATCAACTTGCATTAAGACAAAACGAGAAGCATTCCATAATTTGTTGCAGAACTTCTTGCCCATGACAATATTATCCTCAACAAATCTAATATCCTGTCCTTTCATGATTTGATAAGCTATGCCAAAACGCGTAGCATCAGCTCCATACTTTTCAATAAGGTTTATTGGGTCAATACCAGTACCCAGAGATTTTGACATGCGTTTTCCTTCTCTGGTTAAAACAGTGGCATGGATGTAGATATCTTGGAAAGGAGCTTTTTTCATAAACTCCATGCCAGAGAAAATCATGCGAGAAACCCAGAGGTTTATAATACCTCGGTCAGTTGAGAGAACATTGGTCGGATAAAAAGTTTTTAAATCTTTGGTTTTTTCAGGCCAACCCAAAGCAGCAAATGGCCACAAAGCAGAAGAGAACCAAGTGTCTAAAACATCTTCTGTTCCTTCAATGGGGATTTTATGCCCCCACCAGATTTGCCTTGAAATACACCAATCTCTTACATTCTTCAACCAATCAAAGTATAATTTTTCCCATCTCTTGGGCCGGAGTTTGACCTTGCCTGATTTAACAGCTTTGATGGCTGTTTTAGCCAGTTTGTCCATTTTTAGAAACCATTGGTCTGAAAGAATGAGTTCTACAGTAGTTGAACACCTGTAGCATTTGGGAATTTGGTGAGTATAGTCTTCAGTTTTTTTTAAGAGTCCGAGTTTTTCTAAATCCTCAACAACTTTTTTCCTGGCTTCCAATACTTTCATTCCTTGATAGGGGAGAGGAACGTCTTTTGTCATTTTGCCAGTTTCGTCAATCACCTGAATCATTTTTAATTTATGTCGCAAACCTATCTCATGGTCAGTCAAATCATGGGCAGGGGTAACTTTAACAGCTCCGGTGCCAAACTTTGGATCAACTAATCTATCAGCTATAATTGGAATTTCTCTGTTAGTTAAAGACAGGATAACTTTTTTGCCAACAAGACTTTTATACCGCTTATCCTTTGGGTTTACAGCAACAGCTGTATCTCCCAGCATGGTTTCGGGCCTAGTTGTAGCCACTGTAATGTGACCCTTGTCTTTTAAAGGATATTTAATGTACCAGAGATAGCTTTCTTCTTCTTTGTGCTCCAATTCCAAGTCTGATAAAGAGGTTTGGCATCTGGGGCACCAATTAACTACTCTACGGCCTTTGTAAATCCAGCCTTTCTTTTGATAATGCAAAAAAGCAGTATTTACTGCTTTGACATATTCTTTGTCCATGGTGAATCTTGTTCTTGACCAGTCACAGGAAACGCCTAATTTTTTAAACTGATTGAGAATAATATTGCCATATTTCTCTTTCCACTGCCAAACTTCTTCAATGAACTTTTCTTTGCCCAGGTCAAACCTAGTTTTACCTTGTTTTTTAAGCTGTTTCTCAACAACGTTCTGGGTGGCAATGCCAGCGTGGTCGGTTCCTGGAATCCACAAAGCTTTAAATCCCTGCATTCTTTTCTGTCGTATTAAAATATCCTGGATAATAGCGTTTAAAGCGTGGCCCATATGAAGTTCGCCAGTGACATTGGGCGGTGGGATGACAATAGTGTACGGTTTTTTCCTTTTGCCTGGCAGTTTATCAGGATTAAAAAATTCGCTCTTTTCCCAAAGACCATATATTCTATTTTCAACCTTTTTAGGGTCGTAAGCCTTAGCAAGCTCCATACAATAATCATTCTACCTTTTACCTTGATTTTTTTCAAATTTTAAGGTAAAATGCAAACACTGGTCCCATCGTCTAATGGTCAGGACATCAGCTTTTCAAGCTGACGATCGGAGTTCGACTCTCCGTGGGACCGCCACATATATTAAGGAGGTTCGAGTCCACGACCCGCAGCACGCTAAGTCAGGTGATTGAGATGCCTGGCTTTAAAAATCGCTCAAGTATGTACGAAATAAATAAAATCTGGCATAATTTACTAACAAGTAAAAAAGGTCGAGATAATAATTTTTTAAAAAAAACAATATGGCAAAATCTAATTCTGCGTTCATGAAGCCGATGAAAATCAGCGATGACTTGGCTGCAGTCGTCGGCAAGGGGCCAATGCCCCGTTCCCAAGTTGTCAAAAAACTCTGGGTGTACATCAAAAAGAACAACCTTCAGGATAAAAAGAACAGACGCAATATCAATGCCGACGCAAACTTGAAAAAAGTTTTCAAGGGAAAGGCGGTTGTCAATATGTTTGAGATGACCAAACTTGTTTCCAAGCATCTTTCCTAAGGCAGTTGTTTACACAATAACTTAGCTAAACGACCCGACACGCGTCGGGTCTTTAGTTTATTTATGGAGGACTATTCTATGTTAATAATAATCGCCGAAGGGCCCGCAGCAATACTGGTTATAATCAAAAAACACAGACCGATAACCTGTGTTTTTTAATTGATAATTATTCTAAATGAATTCTTTTCTGGAATTCTTGTAGTTTTTCCTGGAGGTCCGGGTATTTTTTAAGTCCTGGATCCTCTTCCAGTATTTTTTTCGCAGCCCCCCTTGTTTTTTCAATAAGGGAGATGTTGGTTAAAGAAGCCATGGCCAAATCCGGGATGCCCCACTGACGCGTGCCAGAGAAATCTCCAGGCCCTCTGATTTGCAAATCCTTTTCAGCCAGTTCAAAGCCATTCTCGCAACTTGTCAGAGCTTTCAATCTTTTCCGTGTTTTCCTTGAGGGGGAGTCAGTGAATAAGAAGCAGTATGATTGGTAGCGCGACCTACCGACCCTTCCTCGAAACTGATGCAATTGAGCCAGACCGAATTTGTCAGCTCCTTCTATCATCATGACGGTGGCGTTGGGTATATCTACTCCGACTTCTACAACAGATGTAGATACTAATATGTCTGTTTTTTTATTTGAGAAGTCTCGCATAATCCTTTCTTTCTCTTTCATGGCTAGCTTGCCATGCAGCATAGCGACATTTAAGTCAGAGAAGACTTTCTTTGACAGCTTCTCGTATTCTTCTTTCACAGTCTTGGTTTCTGACCAGCCGTTGGCTTTCTTTTTCTCATCCTGGGCCTCAATCCTGGGGCAGATGACAAAAATCTGTCTGTTTTTCTTGGCCTCTTTTTTGATGAAAGAATATGTTTTATTTCTTTCTTTGGGAGAAACAACTTGAGTGATTATTTTTTTCCTTCCTTTGGGAAGCTCTTTAATTAAGGAAAGGTCAAGATCTCCGTAAATGGTCAGAGACAGAGTGCGGGGGATAGGGGTAGCTGTCATTGATAACAAATGAGGGATGGCTGTTGTCTGTTTGGTAAGCTTGGCACGCTGTTCCACCCCGAATCTGTGCTGTTCATCTAAAATGACCAAAGCTAGGTTGTCGAACTTGACGTGGTCCTGGATTAAAGCATGCGTGCCTATTAAAAGATTTATCTTGTTGTCCTTTGCCTTCTCTAAGAGTTTTCTCCTTGAAATCTCTATTGTGTCGTTTGGCAGCCTTTTTGAAACGAACTTGTCTTCTTTCCCCGTAAGGAGGCCGACATCAAGATTGAATCCCTCCAATAATTTACTGATTGTTTTGAAGTGCTGTTTGGCTAATATCTCTGTCGGAGTCATTATGACCGCCTGATAACCTGCCTTCATGCAGTTTAGAGCAGCCATGGTAGCTACCACTGTTTTCCCGGAGCCCACATCTCCCTCAAGGAGCCTGTTCATAGGCCTTGGTTTTTCTAAATCCTTGAGAATCTGCCAGGAGGTCTTTTTTTGAGCATCTGTTAGTCGGAAAGGTAAAGATTTAACAAATCTCTGCATCAACTTTAAGTTCAGAGCAACAGGAAAAGCTTTTTCTTTTGATAATCTCATTCTTTCTCTTAAAACCCACAAAGATAAATTGAAAAGCTCTTCGAAGCTGAATCTTTGTTGGGCTTTTTCGGCCAGACTTAGAGAATCAGGAAAGTGAATTTGCCAGATGGCTTCTTTTAAAGGCAAAAGCTGATGTTGCTTGATAATCTTTTTCGGCAAAGAATCTTTAAGTTCATTTTTGAAGCTTAATAAAAGAGGCTGGATAATGAATCTTAACCACCTTGAAGATAATCTTTCGGTTTCAGGATAAACAGGAATAATTCTGCCAGTATGAGTCAATTCAGTGTCTGCCAGCACTTTTTCATAAGCTGGATTTGAGAGATATAGTCCGCCGTTTCCAGAGACCACTTTACCAGTTAAACAAATCTCATCTTTTGGTTTTAAAACATTAGTTAGATATGCTTGGTTAAACCAGACTATTTTGATGGCGCCGGTTTTATCACCTATGATGCCTTGGGTTAACATCATTCTTTTTTTCCAAGTTCTGACATTTTTAATTTCTAGGATTTTCCCTCGCAAACAGCAATTTTCATTTAATTTAACTTTGGCTATGGGTACGATATTTGAAAAATCCTCATAGCGATGAGGAAAATGGAAAAGGAGATCATTGATTGTTTTAATGCCCAGCCTTTTTAGCCTTTTTTGATAGACAGGGCCAACTCTGGCCAGCTTTTCAATAGGAGTAGACAAGTCCATGGTGCGCTCGGCAGGAGTCGAACCTGCAACCTTTTGATCCGCAATCAAACGTTCTATCCATTGAACTACGAGCGCAAGATCTGATTATGCGGAGAGGGTGGGAGTCGAACCCACAAACCCGATAAAGGGTTCCGGTTTTCAAAACCGGTGGAATAGCCATTATCCGACCTCTCCAAAGATAAAATTTGCGGAGGAGGTGGGACTCGAACCCACAAGCCGCTTTTTACACGGCGATGGCTTAGCAAGCCACTGGAATAGCCATTATCCGACTCCTCCATATTCATAAAATACCATCTTTTTTGTTTTCCGTCAATTCTGATATAATGAAATTAGAGGGGATTTAGTTTGTCCACATACCCTATTCTTCTTTAAAATGTTAAAATAGAGGTGATGATTTGGAATCCTTTTAAAATGGCGCCTAAAAGTTTTTTAGGGGTAGATATTGGCACGTTCTCAATTAAGATTGTTGAGGTATCGAAAGTAGGCAAAAGAAAGAAGCTTGAAAACTATGGAGAAATACAGGCAGTATCTCTTTATGAAAAGCCATTCCGCACTTTTGAGAAAAGCACTTTGACCATAGCTAACCATGATGTAGTCAGAGCTATTTCAGGCGTTTTGAAGGAAGCTAAAATGAAAAGCAAGAAGGCTTATTTCTCTATCCCTGATTTTTCTAGTTTTTTCACTACTTTTACCCTGCCCGTCATGACAGAAGAAGAGTTGCCTCAGGCCGTTGAGTATGAGGCTCGTCAGCATATCCCTCTGCCTTTGTCAGAAGTTACCTTAGATTGGCAGGTGATTGAAGGCAAGACAATCAATCACAAACCAACCCCCTTTAAAATTTTGTTGGTCGCTGTACCGAATGAAATTATCCAACAATACCAGGACATTGCCACCAACACCGGATTGGAGCTTTTATCTCTTGAAGCAGAAGTTTTTGGTTTAGCCCGAGCCTTAATTAAAACTTCAGAAAAAGAGCTAAGCGTTGCTTTAATTGACATTGGCGCTCGCAGCACCACCATCAGTATTATAAATAAAGGCATTTTAGGCATATCTCACAGTTTTGATACTTCTGGCAACGACTTAACTAATCTCATTGCCAAAGGACTGAATGTTGATTATTCTAAAGCAGAAGAATTAAAAAATAAACACGGTCTTTTGCCTTCCGAGGCCGGCACCAGAGAAATCATGCTGCCCCTGATTGACTTAATTTTAAATGAGATTAAAAAGATTTCGCCAAACTTCTATCAAACAGAAAAAAGAGAAATTCAAAAAGTTATTGTGGCTGGCGGTTCAGCTTTGATACCCGGCTTGGCTGACTATTTTTCAAAGAGCTTAGGGAAACCAGTTGAAATTGCCAATCCTTTTTCTGATATTTATTATCCGCCAATTTTAGAAAACGTCCTAAAGAAAATGGGTCCCAGCTATACCATTGCCATTGGCACGGGTTTAAGGGGTCTAGAATAATATGGTTGGTATTATTCCCAAACCAAGAAAAAGAATACCAGAGTGGTACAAGTTTGCTTTTTACATTGCTCTAACACTATTAATAGGAGTGATTTTATCTTATGCTGCTTTGTTTTACTTTGAGAGCAGGGCTTCGACCACTTTAATGGACTTAGAGGATCAGATTAGCCAAGTTGGGGGTGAGGAAGAGAAAGTCCTGGAAAGAGAAGTTATCACTATTAAAGAACAAATTAATACTTTTTCAAAAATATTTCCAGTTCATAAAAAACCTTCCAGCTTCTTTACGCTTTTAGAAGAAAACTGTCATTCTAAGGTTTGGTTCACCGAATTAGAATTAAGGCCTGATGAAGCCGAGGTTTCGATTTCTGGCAAGACTTTAAATTTTCAAACCTTAGGCCAACAGTTTCTTATCTTCCAAGGGGAAAATTTGATTGAAGAAATTGCCTTAACTAGTTTAGCTATCGGGAAAGAGGGTGACGCAGAATTTGTTTTCCGTCTTTCTCTTAACCCCGAGATATTTAAATGAATAAATTAATAATTATTGGCGGTTGTTTAGTTTTGACTCTCGTTTTGGGGCTCACTTTGGTCTGGCCAAAATATCAAAACATTCAGGTTTTACGATCCAATATTGAAGTAAAAGAAGCTGAACTTGAGAATAAAACAGATTATTTCGCTCAGATAAAGGAAACTTCTGAAAAAGCAGGAGAGTATGAGGAAAATCTAGCTAAAATATCAAGTGCTTTGCCTCAAAGCGCTGCTTTGTCTTCCCTTTTCAACTTCTTACAATTGGCAACTGCTCAAACAGGCTTGCTTTTAGAGAAGATTAGTTTAGTAGGCGTGACTGACTCAGAGGAAATAGAAGAGATAAAGGAAACCAGGGTTAGTTTGGAGATTAGCGGCGCTTATTCAGCTTTCAAAAATTTCCTGACAGCCCTTGAGAATTCATCAAGGATTATTGAAACAGAAGAAATTACTTTTAATTCTCCCAAAGAGCCGGCTGATGCTTTTTCCTTTACCATGCAGATAAAAACATATTCTTATTAACTATGGCTATCACTTTTTTACAAGCGAAAAAAAGACAAAAAAACTTGATTCTTGTTTTAGCCTTGGCAACCTTTGCCATTGTTTTGCTTGTTTGGTTTAACTTTTTAAGGAGAGAAGCGCCACCTTCACCTATTAGTCCAGCATTCGGTCGCTTAGAGATTAAAATAGACTGGGGGATCTTAGAAAATCCTCAACTGGAAACCTTACAAATGTTCGAAGAGGTGCTTCCTTTTGAGGGTGAAGCAGGTAGAGAAAATCCTTTTGTACCATACTAACATGACCTTAGTTCAATATTTAATTAAAAAGGGAGTGATTGATAAAAAAACAGCTGCTTCTCTGGAGTACGATATTAAAATCTCTGGCAAAAAAGAAGAAGAAATTATTTTAGAAAAGGGCATAGCGCCAGAAGATGTTCTGTTTACTTTAAAGAGTGAGAGCTTAAAGATACCTTTAAAAAAAGTTGTGCCAGAAGAGGTACCTCTTGAGATTTTAGAGCTGATCCCTCACGAATCAGCCAAGTTCTACAAAATGATTGCTTTGAGTAAAAAGGAAAAGAGCCTCGAGGTGGGCATGGTTTACCCGGAGGACTTGAAAGCTCAGGAGGCCTTAAAGTTTTTATCCAGACTGGGCAAGTTCAGCTATAAGGTTGTTTTAATCAGCCTGGCCACCTTCAATGGCCTTTTAAGGCAGTATCAAACCCTAAAGAAAGAAGTAAAAATAGCCTTAGAAGAATTAGAAACAGAATTAAAAACAGAGGAAAGCAAGAAAGTGCCGATCAAGAAAACTGAGTTTGAGAGAAAGATCGGAGAAGCACCAATTATCAGGGTGGTGGCAGTTATATTGAAACAAGCTATTGAGAGCAAGGCCTCAGATATTCATATTGAGCCAACGAAAAAAGAGTTAAAGGTTAGACTTAGAATAGATGGTATTTTACAGCCTACTCTGCTCTTGCCTTTGCAGGTTCATCCAGCTGTTATTGCCCGCATTAAGGTTCTTTCTAATTTAAAAATAGATGAAACAAGAATACCTCAGGATGGCCGCTTCTCAACCAAAGTTTTAGCTAAAGACATTGATTTCCGTGTTTCTACTTTCCCGACTACCCTGGGAGAGAAAGCAGTTTTGCGAGTACTTGATCCAACAGAAGGCGTTAAAGATTTTAAGGCTTTGGGCTTGGAAGAAAGAAACTTTAAAGTTGTTAAAGCAGCTATTCAAAAACCCTATGGCTTGATTTTAGCCACAGGCCCTACTGGCTCCGGTAAGACGACGACGCTCTATGCTATTTTAAATATTTTGAACCAGGAAGGAGTTAATATCATTACCTTAGAAGATCCTGTTGAGTACTTTGTTCCTGGCATCAGCCAGTCCCAAACTAAACCAGAAATCGGCTATACCTTTGCTATGGGTCTAAGGCATATTGTCAGACAGGATCCTGACATCATCATGGTAGGTGAGATTCGAGATGAAGAAACAGCTGCTTTAGCTACTCATGCTGCTTTAACCGGCCACATTGTTCTATCAACTCTGCACACAACCAATGCTCTAGGCGTTATTCCCCGGCTGATTGATTTAGGGGTGGCACCCTTCTTGGTTCCTTCTTCTCTAAGCATTGCTATAGCACAAAGGTTGGTCAGGGTGCTTTGTCCTGAGTGTAAGCAAAAGGTCAAGGCTGATGTCAAAGTTCAGGAGATGATTTTAAAAGAGGTAGAGGCTCTACCTCTCTCTATCAGAAAAGAAGTTAAAATGGCTAAGCCCTTTACTATTTACAAGCCGAAGGGCTGCAAGAAATGCAAAAACACTGGCTATAAAGGCAGAATTGCCCTTTTTGAGATTTTAGAGATGACGCCTCAATTGTCAGACATCATTTTAAAAACTCCTGTCGAATCTAAAATTCAACCTGAAGCTCAACGTCAGGGAATGATTACCATGAAACAAGACGGCATCTTAAAAGTATTAAAAGGCGTGACCTCGGTCGAGGAGGTGCTCAGGGCCGCTGAGGAAAAATAATTAATTATTTAATATATGAAAAACAATTACTCTACTCAATTAAAAGAACTACTTAATTTAACAGTTAAAGAAAAAGCATCTGACTTGCATTTATCTTGTGGTCGCCCGCCAGTTTTAAGAGTGTCGGGATCCCTTATACCTTTATTAAAAAAGAAAAAGTTATCAGTTACTGACACCCAGGATTTAGCTAGAGCCTTAATGACAGAGATTCAATACCAGAGATTTGTCAAAGAGAAAGACATTGACTTCTCTTACAACTTTGAAGGCAAAGCCCGCTTTAGAATTAATATCTTTTATCAATTAGGTAGTGTTTCTTGTGCTTTAAGGCTGATTTCAGCCCAGATTCCAACGATTGAAGAATTAAACCTACCTCCTATGTTGCATGAATTTACCAAAGCCAGCCAAGGTTTTGTTTTAATCACCGGACCTTCCAGTCAGGGCAAATCAACCACTTTAGCTGCTTTGATAGATGAGATTAACCATCAGAGAGCCGATCATATTATTACTATTGAAGATCCGATTGAGTATGTTTTCAAAGATGACAGGGCTATTATTGACCAGAGAGAGGTTCATCAGGACACTTTAAGCTTTGCTAAAGCTTTGAGAGCGACCTTTCGTCAGGATCCCGACGTCATTATGGTAGGGGAGATGAGAGACCCTGAAACCATCTCAACTGCCATTACAACTGCTGAAACAGGCCATTTGGTTTTTGCCACGTTGCATACCAATTCAGCAGCCCAAAGCATTTACCGCATTGTTGATGCCTTTCCTCCTGAACAGCAATCGCAAATCAGAGCTCAGTTATCAGGTTCTTTGCTGGGTATTGTTTCTCAAAGATTAATTCCTAGAATTAAAGGTGGTCTCATTCCGGCTTGTGAAATTATGATGTTTAATCCAGCCATTGCCAATCTAATTCGGGAGAACAAAATCCACGAGATACCTCTGGTCATTGAAACTTCAGCCGAGGCGGGCATGATTTCTTTGAATAGATCTTTATCTATCCTGGTTAAAAGAAAAGAAATCTCTTTGGCAAACGCTCTCAATTACTCTCTCAATCCACAAGAACTGAAAATGTTAATACGTAAATAATAAGGTATGAAGTTTAATTATCAGGCAAGGGATAAAAAAGGTCAGGTCCAGAGTGGCATTGTTGAAGCTTCTTCTCGCGAGGCAGTGCTCAGTCTTTTACAAAAACATAAGTTATTCGTTACTCTTTTAGAACAGGTAGCGAAAAAGCCTTTTTACGAAAGGCAGATTAAATTATTCCAAAGAATTTCTCAGAAAGATGTGGTTAATTTTTCTCGTCAGCTGTCCCTGATGTTTAAATCCAAGATTCCTTTGGTTAGTGCTCTTCAATCAATTGGGGAGCAGACCAAAAACTCAGCTTTTAAAGAGAATATTTTAAGCATCTCCCAGGAAGTTGAGGGCGGTACTCCTTTTTCCCAGGCACTTTCTTCTCATGCCAAGCTTTTTTCGCCCTTTTACGTCAGCATGGTTAAGTCAGGCGAGGCCTCAGGCACTCTTTCAGAAAGCTTAACCTATCTGGCTGACCACTTGGAAAAAGAATATTATCTTTCTTCAAAGATAAAAGGAGCCATGATTTATCCTGCCTTGATTGTTGTCGTAGTCATCGGTGTTTTAGTTATGATGATGTACTTTGTCATTCCCAATATGACCAAGGTTCTAACTGAGACTGGCCAGGAGCTGCCGGTCTTGACCAAAGTTGTCATTGGCTTTTCTAATTTTTTTAGAAGCTGGGGCTGGGTCTTGCTGCCGGTTGTCGCAGGACTTTTTATTGGTCTCCTGCGCTATTTTAAAACAGATGAAGGGAAAAAACTCAAGGATAAGTTTCTTTTGAAAATACCTTTAATCGGACCCTTTCTGAGAATGATTTATCTTTCCCGCTTTGCTGAGAATCTTTCTACTTTAATCACTGGCGGCCTGCCCGTTGTTCAAGCTTTGGAGATTACTGGCGACATTGTTGGCAATGACGTTTACCAGACTATTATTTCGCAGATTAAGGATGAAGTCAGAAGAGGACAGAAAATCAGCCAGGTTTTAACTAGGTTTCCTAATGAGTTTCCACCTATTTTGATTCAGATGGTGACTGTTGGCGAGAGAACAGGTACTTTAGGCGAGAGCCTAACCAATGTAGTTGATTTTTACCAGAAAGAGATAGACAGGGGCATTGACAACCTTTTAAGCATTCTGGAGCCGGTTCTGGTTATTTTTTTGGGTGGGTTGGTGGCAGGCTTAATGGCCGCTGTTTTGATGCCCTTGTATCAAATGACTGGCTTTTAAGTTATACACAGGCTCTTGTTTGACATAAATGTGGTATAATATAAATAGTAAAAAATTCCAAAGGTCGAATAAGATAATTAATAGCTATTAATTATTAATTAATTATGAAAAAAAGAGGTTTTACTTTAATTGAACTTTTAGTGGTTATTGCCATTATTGGAATTTTATCTTCCATTGTTTTAGTTTCAATGGGAGGAGCTAGAAAATCAGCCCGGGATGCTACCCGTAAAGCAGATATGCGCCAGTTAATAACTGCTCAGGAGATGTATTACGGCGAAAACGATGAGTATTATGCTTCAGCTGGTTACCCAGCAGCTATTGGCACCTACATGCCAACAACTCCGTCAGACCCGGGCACCTACACTTACGGATCATTGACCAACGTTGGCAATACGGATAAATTTTGCTATTACGCTCAGCTGGAAACAGACGATGCTACCTGCGCTTATTACGCCGCTTCCCATGCAGGAAACTTTTGTAAGACTGCTGCGCCGACAAGCCTGACTGACTGCACTGAAGCCGACTAGACTCACAAAATTGATTTTTAAATGCTCCGCGTTCTGCGCGGGGCATTTTTTTGCTATAATAAGCTAATGCTATCTATTATTATTTTTCTTCTTGGTCTAGCTGTTGGCTCTTTTTTGAATTGTTTTATTTACCGGCTGGAGGAGAATAAGTCTTTTTTGCAGGGCAGGTCTTTTTGTCCTTTCTGCCGTCACAAGCTGAGCTGGCCTGATTTAATTCCTGTTTTAAGTTTTCTTTTTCTGAAAGGCAAATGCCGCTATTGCCACAAAAAGATTTCTTGGCAGTACCCTTTAGTTGAAATATTCACTGGCTTGATATTTTTCCTAATTTTCAATTTTCAACTGCCAATCTTTAATTTTATTATTGCTCCCTTTCTCATTATTATTTTCGTTTATGATTTAAAGCACTTTCTTATCCCTGATAAAATCATTTATCCAGCCATTATTATCACAGCGCTTTTCAATTTCCAGATTATCAATCTTTTAAGCGCTCTGGCGGCTGCTGGATTTTTTTTAGCCATTGTTTTGGTTTCTGGAGGCCGCTGGATGGGAGTAGGGGATGTTAAGTTGGGCTTTTTAATGGGGTTATTGCTTGGCTTTCCCAATATTTTAGTCAGCTTATTCTTAGCTTTTATGATGGGTGCTATAATAGGAATAGGCTTGATTCTTTTTGGTAAAAAGACTATGAGATCAGAAGTGCCTTTTGGACCCTTTCTGGTTGGAGGCACATTTATTACCCTGTTTTGGGGCCAACAGCTTATTAATTGGTATTTAAGCTTTTATGTCTAAAGGTTTTACCTTAATTGAACTAATAGTCGTTATTAGCATTATTGTTCTTATAACTGCTTTAACTTTGCCAAATTATAGAGCAGGAGATAAATCATTAGCTCTTCAGAGAGCAACCCATAAATTATCTCAGGACTTA
>Ga0265594_1001083_pt1 | contig 21613 bp, 33 predicted proteins | sample saktaG_11_FD_190147 | JGI IMG/M metagenome (GOLD analysis project Ga0265594, IMG submission 190147) | Saline water microbial communities from Sakinaw Lake, British Columbia, Canada - sak_2011_5_24_80m | ecosystem: Environmental > Aquatic > Non-marine Saline and Alkaline > Saline ... | reverse complement strand
TGTTGTTGATCTACGATTAGGGCAGTAGGTTATTGTTCAGGGATAATGTCAGTCAATGAAAGAACTGACATTGACTACAAAAAAACAGAACAGGTTACATACTTTAAACGGGGTACTGGAAAAGCATTGGCCCATGCAAGAGGCAGCCAAAGTGATGGGAGTAAGTGAGCGCCACGGATGGCGAATACTGGCAGCGTATCGAAAGGAAGGCGCTGCTGCTCTGGCCCATGGCAATCGTGGCCGCACGCCAGCTAACGTCACACCTCAAGCCATTCGTAAACAGGTAGTTTCCCTGGCAAAGGGGAAGTATAGTGGGGTTAATCATACCCACTTGGCTGAGCTCCTGACGGAGCGGGAGGGGATAACGATGTCCCGCTCCACTTTGCGGCGGGTTTTATCAGAAGCCGGCCTGTCCAGCCCTCGGCGAGGCCGGTCTCCACGTCACCGATACCGGCGTCAGCGAATGCCTCAGGAAGGGATATTACTACAATTGGACGGCAGTCATCATCGCTGGTTGGAGGATCGAGGGCCATGGCTGACCCTATTCCTGGCGATAGATGATGCCACAGGAACAGTCCCATATGCTATCTTCAGGGAGCGAGAGGATACACTGGGCTATTTTGAGCTCCTGAAAGTAATCATTGGTCAGTGTGGTATACCCCTCAGTGTATACACTGACCGGCACTCTATATTCCACGTGGAGCGGGGCCCGAATAGTGGCACCATCCCTCTCACCCAGTTTGGACGAGCCTTACGGGAATTGGGTATTACCCATGTACTAGCTCACAGTCCTGAAGCAAAAGGGCGAGTGGAACGGGCTAACGGTACGTTTCAGGACCGTCTGGTGTCAGAGCTACGGCTTAGTGGAGCCAGTAATATCATGGAAGCTAATCTTATCTTACAGAATTTCCTGCCTCGTTTTAACGAGCGCTTCGGTGTACCGGCGGCTCAGCCAGGGTCAGCATACCGACCAATTAGCTTAGAAATGGACATAGAGGGCATCCTTTGTTTCAAGGAGCGGCGACGTGTCGCCAGAGACAACACGGTGCAGTATCGCCAGCGGAACCTGCAACTCTTCCCCGATGCCGATAAGACTAGTTACACTGGTGCATATGTCGAGATACAAGAGCGACTGGATGGGCAGATACTGGCTTGTTACCAGGGGAAGATTCTTACTCCACAGGATGCACCACCCCTGGCAGCTACACTTCGCGCTCAGTCAAACGACATTCCGAACTATCCTGCTTTGTGGAAAGAGCCACCACCCCCGAAACCACCCAGGGTCAGGAGATGGCGTAAGCAAAATCGTAAGTGGGTTGGCCCCCTTGCAGGTGATGGGAATTGGTTTGAAGACCCGGTAAGAATCAACAAACACAGGGAGTTAACGCAAGCTGGAATGGAACGAGCAAGGCAGGCTGGTAAACAAATCGGTATGCTTTCGGTGGAAGAGCGAGAAGGATTCACTGAGAAATTCACTCCTGTTCTCGCAAAACTTGAACAGAAGGCTATCACTCGCAAGCAGGCGGCCAAGGAATTGGGTATCTCCGGCCCCACATTAAAACGTATCCTGGATGGCCACTTAACCCCCACACGGCGAAGGCATGTCGCAGACGAGGAACGAGCTGCTCTAGTTGTTTGAAAGGAGTCAGACTGACAAAGTCGCTGGACATTAAACCCTGACATTTTCCCTTGACAACAACATACCCCTGAAAATAGCAAAAAAGCGGGGCAACCCCCCGCTTTCCTGCGTGGCTTCTTTTTTGAGTTACAAGCGTTCTATTTGGGTAAGTCTAGCCATCCCATAAGTAGTTTGCTATTTTAAGCCTTATACATAGGGTGTGGCTAGACGGCTACTGGCTCTGGCTCGGCTTCGGCTACTGGCTCGGCTTCGGCTACTGGCTCGGCTACTGGCTCGGCTACTGGCTCTGGCTCGGTTTTACCCTTGCCCTTGCCCTTGCCCTTAGCTTTTGGCTCGGCTTGCTCGGCTTTTGGCTCGGCTTGCTCTCCAGCCTCACTGGTTAGCATTGGCATTACTACCACTTGATAACCATTATGGTTAAAAAGCATTGGGCTATGACCATTGGTGAGCTTAAACTCTACCATACCACCACAAGCTCTCAGCACACTAGCAAGATAGCTTCCGTCTACCCTTACCTTGCCTTGACCATCGGTATCGGCTGATAATTCGGCTTGCCCTTTGTCATCGGGATTAGCCATAACTATCTTACCATCGCCAATGGTTAGGTCAATCGGGTAACTCTTACCATCGGATAAGGCTTTGAGCGAATTGGTAGCCTTGATTGCCTCTATCGTGTCGAAGCTGGCTATCGTGTTAAACTCGGTAGGGATTAGCTTCTCATAGTCGGGAAAGCTACCAATGACGCTAGCCCACTTATAGCGGATTAGCTCCGTATCTATAACTAGGCTCATTCCGTCAAGGCTCTCACCGCTAGGCTCAAAGCTAACCCTTGCCCGCTTTGCCTTGCGTAGGGCATTTACTACCCCCGCCAGGTCATCACCACTTATCAAGGCTTGACCCTCTCCGTCATCATAGTCAAGGGTAACTACCGCTAGCCTAAAACCATCGGCACTAACCAGTGTTAGCTTACCATCCTTTGCCACGAAGTTGACGCATTGTAAAACTGGTCTAGCGTCATCTGTAGCCGTAAATGGTAGCACTCTAGCTAATGCTTCGGCTAGTTCGGTAGTGCCTAGATTAGGTTTGACGGAGTTATTAGGGCTAACCCTAACATCACAAAGGGTAAGAGGCGTGTTTTCACCTATCCAGTCGCTATCGGCTAGGTAACTGGTATTAGCTCCACAGATAACCTTGAGCCTCTTATCAGCAGCCTGCGTCTCGCTAGCACTACCGTTTGACGGTATCACCTTTACAATGTTACTACCGCCAATAGCTCTGAGGTATCCGAGTAAGCCTTTACGCCCTATGGTAAAATCAAGTAGCATTACCCTATCGGCTAATGCTCTGGTCAAGGCGTTTACCAGTGTAGCCTTATGGGCTACAAAGCCATTACCTGAACGCTTGCCCTCGATATTCAGTTGTTCTATTAGAACACCCCCTATTGGCTATCTGGCTAGTGGGCAATTCTGCCAGCTTCACCTAGTAGTAAGCTACCAGCTAGCTGAGAGACTCTAGCCTAGCTAGTGCTTCCACTATACACATCGGGATTAGAGGCTTAAATCTCCCCCCTAAAATAGGGCTTTTTGGTTCTTTCGCCTAAACTTGTATAGGTATCGGCTCTCGGTAGCCGTCAAGCCTTGCTTCTCTCTTATCTTGTGGGCTATGCCTGTTAGTCTAGGCTTACAACCTAGCAGATAGGCTTCTGCGTCTAGCCACTGGTCAAGGTCAATTGCGTGGTCATCGGCTATCAGCTCCCCCAGTTCGGTTATATTGCCCTCGCTATCCGCTACTGGCTGTGATAGGTATTCCAGCTTGATAGCCTTTGGGCAATTGCCGTATAACCAGCCCTCTTTACACTTGTGCCGTTGTGCCTTGCTACAGTTCCCACAGTCTAAGCCGTTAGTGAGCTTATAGTGTGCTCTCCAGTAGTCGGCTACGGTAAATGAGGCTATCCGATACATAGCTGGCTTAGTAAGTGGCTTGTGGCTAGCTACATCGGCAAGGGCTATCATTATATCGTGTAGTAAGTCCTCTTGGTCATCTATCAAAGCCTTGCGGTTAAATCGGGAAGCTACCTTATAATAGGTAAGTTGAGGCTCTGGTAGCTGGTCATAGGATTGGTCGAGGTCAATCGGCTTTGGCTTGCTATAGCTCGGCTTGTGTGTTGGCACTTGTGGCTTTGGCACTTCATTGGCTACCCGTTTAGCTAGTGCCTTTGTTTTGGCTAGTTCTTTTCTATCCTCTGGTGTTAGCATCACTTACCCCCCTTGTTTAGATTAGGGCAAGCGTTCAATGACCGGATTTTTATCTCAATTGTTAAGGTGCTCCAGTTTGCTACTGGCAATCCTCTTTAGGATTGATAATTTCAACGATAACACGCTCGGATAATACATAATTTTAAAAGTGTATCCATATATGGATAAGCCTATATTTTAAGCATAATCTTATGCCTAGAAAATGTCAAATTTTTTATATCAGATATAAAATTGAATTAAAATTGAGGTCAAAATTGATATAGAATTGAGGTCAAAACTGATAGAAACTAGCTCATTTTGAGCTAGCGTTTATCTTAAGAGGGATTTCGTTCCCTTTTGCTTGCTCAGGCGTGAGGGCATAGGTGCTAGAGGTCAAGTTGAAGCTGTGAGGGGGCTAGATTTGGATTGTAGGGGCTAGGGCTTAGAGCGGAAAGTCATAAGAACCTAAACGGAGGCTAGCTGGCTAGCTCACGCAGCGGTGTTTGGTCTTTAATCCGGATAAACCATCTAATTCGGCACTTATCGCACTTCGCTCTTTTAGCCACGCTACTCCTCCAAGAACTTCTGGCATATCTGTCTGAACCTGTCTCTTATATCACCTATGAGAGAGCTTTCCACAGTCCGATACTCTATCTTGCCCCTGCCAGCTCCCCTTGTCCTGCGTCCTATATCCTGCCGGTGCAGTCGGTCCTCAGCGCTTAAACGAGATGACCCTACAAAGCCCATCTCTTTTAGTTCAATCTCAAAGGGCTCCCCTTGCTCTAAAATTTGCTTTGCGTAACATAGATAGCCGCAGCAAGGACAACGAACTCTCAACCTGTCCAGGTCTTGATTCTCTGGCATTTGTTACCTCCATTCCTTTATAAGATTTCTTATGCATCTAGTTGAATCTTTAACAGAGTTAACTCGAGCTCCAGCTTTAGCACTCGGGCTTGGAGCTGGGCCATCTCGTCATTACGAGTTACCTTCTTTGTTTTTGGACTTGGGGGCAGCATTCCTGGGATCTCTAGTTGCTCGCTAGGCATGGTCACCTCCTTTACTTTCTACCTCCAGCTTACTTTTTCTCAAAGCATCTAAACTTGCGAGGTCTTGCTCATTTAGATATACATATACAGGAGTATCCATATTAACTCGTAGCTTTAATTCAATAAGTTCATCTCTTATTGACCCGAAACTAGCTTGAAAGGAACCTCTATACATTTTGCCACTAGGTAATATAATCCTACCCATTTTCTACCTCCAGTATTGAATAAAAGGGTGCTTGGGGAATATCTTCTCTTTGTTCTGCCTGGGCTCCGTTTGAATATAGGTCATTAGAATAGAGCCGGTGCTCCAACGGAGGAAGCTATAGATGTCCCCTTCCTCAACTCCGGCGTTCCGAAGCTCGGTCGCAACTGACCGGCGAAAACTGTGCCAGCCATAACCCTCTTTCGGACCAATGGTCTTTTCCAGTATCTTATTCATGACCTGCGATACCCGCAGGTCACTGACTTTAGGGAAGTCGTAGTTTGAGAGGTAGGGGATAATCTCATCGGGCAGGAGCTGGGTAGCGACTCTGCCTCCCTTCCTGGCATAGATGGTAATGGTCTTTGCCTCAAAGTCCAGGTCGTCCTTCCTGATGTCAGCTAGCTCGCTGCGGCGGCAGCCATAGGTAGTAGAAATAGCCAGCATGGCGAGCTCCTGGGGATTGCAGGCTTTCTTTGCTTTGGTGATGATGTCAATTACCTCTTCTTTTCTGAACCAGGGCTGGGGGAATCTCTGCCGGCGTTCCCTGGTTGAAAAGACCTCGTTTTCAGCCAGTGTCCAGTCTGCATCGTATAGCTTAAAGAGATATTTTAGGGCATAGAATCTTAATTTCAGGGTTCCTGGTTTATCGCCAGCCTTCTCCCTCTTGTCAATATAGGAGAGAACTGCTTCTTCATTAAGACTTTTTGGTGAGGTCCCGAGGAAGTCGGTAACTGCCCAGAGGTAGGCACCGCGAGCGCTCTTCTTTCGTTTTAGTGCTTCCTCAAGCCGGGTTAGTATCTCTACCTTATCTAGCATTTGCCCTTTCCCAGGCCACGCCCAGTTGAAATCCAAGATAAACTGCCGCCAGGGGGCCGAGTTCCTTACTTGCCTGGTTCATTATCTCAGCGATTACTTGGCCCAGGTCCCCGGAGGGGGGCTCTACGGTCGTCTCGAGGATCTTTGTAGCCTCCTTTACCAACTCTGATGAGTCATCATCCGGGAACTTCTGTCTGATTATCTCTCTCACCTGGTTTTGCCACTTCTGCATTTGACAATTCCCCCTTTCTCTGTTATGCTGAATTATAATCTGCATTAAGTATATCACAGGTAAGGGGTGCTGTCAAGTCCTGGACAGGGTGATATAATAGAGCTAGACAAAGAAGAAGGAGGGAGTGATGACACTGAGGCTTAACGCAAAGCAACTACTTGAGCTGATAGAGTCGATAGAAGACGGTGGTGGAGACGCGACTGTGCTCAGAAGCGAGCTGGAAACGTTAGAGCCTGAAGTCAAACGTGCACCTCTGGCGCAGAGAGGCTCAAGGTTTAGTGAAGAGGAAGAAACGTCCAAGGACCGTCTCAATAGAGAGGTAGGCGACCTTTTCGACAATGGTGTCACTGATGAGATACTTAACAAGCTTATGGAGGTAGATTTTAACCACAGCTTGAGGGAGCTCAAGCTATTGTGCATCGAGGCTGGATTCAGCCCCAACGGGCACAAGAAGAAATTGGCGGCAAAACTGGTAGCCCAGGGGGTACTGTGAATAAAGACCTTGTAAATTTAGAAAAGCAGAATGAGTGGCAGGCTAAACCGGATGAAGAGTTGCTTATTCCAGAGTCCTATATCAAGGATCTTCATTTCGAGGTAGTCGTATTTACCAGGAAGGAGAGAGGCGGCAGCGACTTTACCTTCCGGTGTAAAGAATATGAGAGGGTTGCGGATGGCGAGTACCGGTTTGGAGGAGTAATCCTCGATACCTCAAAGAGAAACCCCAAGGGCGAGGTTGAACTTGTAAGGCTCACCTATCATCCAGAGTTAATGTTGATGAACGCAGCCTTCATGGTGATGCCGGCTGAGGAGTCTTTAGCCGCTGACTGACTCTTGTGTTAAATGCTCTTACTCTGGCTGCTCCTTTGAGCTTAGTTCCCTTCATTTCGCCGGCGACTTCTTTAGCTGCTCGGGCAAATTTTTCTCGCTGGGCAGCCTGCCTTGGTGTTGGGGGCAATCCCACAGGGGTCTCCCGCAGTATTAGTTTTAGTTCCTTAGTCATATCCCGTATCGAAGCACAGGTTGGTCGAGAATGGAAAGAGGGCTAAGGAAATCTTAGCCCTCTTTCCATTCTCGTGTTGGCCGTTTAGCCCTTCTTCCGGAGCCTGGATATACAAGCATTCATACTGAGGACACGTGCCGCACCGGACTTGCCAATTGTCTCCCGTGCACAGGTAGCGGGGTCTCCGCCGGCCTTGAACAGGAAGCCGAGCAGGTGGCGGGGTACTGCGCCCTTGGGGAAGGACTGGGTCTTCAGGCTAACGAGGCGATGGGACCAGGGCACGCTGTTGTAGAGGATAGCGTTGCCGGCATTGGTGAGTAAGATTCCAGCCATCTTAAGTTCCTCCTTTAAGAGTTCACCCGTTTATAGGGATTGCTGTCGTCGACCTCGACAAAAAATCGGGGCAAGCGAGTTAGCTTGCCCCGATTCAGTTCGTATTATTGCACAATCACCCGGATTTTGTCAAGTTACTTCTCCAAATCCTCGAGTATCGTCGTAGCTACCTTGCGTATTGCCTCCAGGTTTTTATCCAGCACCTTCTTGTCTCTGGCCCAAAGGGCTACGTAGGGGAATGACCTCACCCCGGTATCAAAGCCATAATGAGCGCCAACAACGTAGGCAGCGCTCTCGGCAATGGTCTCAGCGTCCTGGCGAGGTATATGAAATACCCCCTCCGTGTAATAGTGGGCACTCTCGTGGGTTAAGGTCTTGAGCTGCTGTGCCCTTGGCTCCTCGGGGCGGACCCAAATACCGGTAGTGGGGGAGTACCGCCCCTTTATGGCAGGGTCAAGGTAGGGCTCTGACTCAAAGCTCATCGGGACGCTTTTGGCTTTCATCAGGTCTAACAGCCCGGCAAATAGCTTCTCATTAACCTCGCCAGTGAGGACCGGCACCTCAAACTCGGGTAAGGGCTTACCCTCCGTCTGGTTAAGGTCAAAGACGTAGACTACTTTGAAGAAGCGCGGGGCTTCTACCTCTACCTCAGCTCCAATGCTTGCGCCGCACACCGGGCAGTACCTGGCGCCCCCGGGTATTTTAGCGCTACATTTGGGGCAGGTTGGCCTTGGCGGCATTACCGGTGCCAGGATGGCGATACCCTTCTCCCCACCCTTGACCCACCTCCCCAGGTCCTTCCAGGTGTTAAAGCCAGCAACGTGGGTGGCATCCTCCCTCTGGATCATTATCAAAATCTGGTTGCCGATGCTGTAGTCATGGAACTTCGCCATGGTGGTGAGAAACAAGCGGAATTGGTAGCTGTCCTGGATACCCTCGACACCACCTTTGAGCTGCCTCATGACAGCATCGATTTTCTTCTCTCCTGCCTCTGCTTCTCCTGCCGGCAGCGTCATCAGGCTGTAGCCAGGGATGGGTTCATCGACAAACCGCACCAGGTCGCGGTACTGGGATGGTACCAGCTCACCACCCTCGATGGTGACCTGGGGAAGGAGGGAGCCTGTTTGCTGGCCCGTCACATGGGGGAATTTCGGCTGCCGACTTTTCGGCGCATGAGGATATAATGGTTGTTTAGACATTTTCTACCTCCTAATATGCATCTTTGGGCAGAGGTTCGCTTACCAGGTTGGCCAAGTGGCGGTACTCTGGAGATACCGGCTCGCCGTCTTCAACGGTCATAGGTGCCATTTTACCCCACATGCCGGGGTGCTTCTCCTTGTAGTGGTGTCGAAGCCAAGCTATTCTGTCGGGGAATCGGCCTTCCTCCAAGAGCTCCTTCGGCGCGCATTCACCACAAATACGGCAGCAAAACTTCCTCAATGAGTCGCCCTCGGTGCTGGCCAGGTAATCTATGGTGTCCTGGGCCAGCGGCAGCGGGCGTTCGGGAACTTCAACTATCTTGCCTTCAGGAGTGAGTATGTGCCCTTCAAACACGATACCTATCTCAGAGCGCCCTATATCGGGCGGTCTGTCATAGATTCTCAGTTCCACCACTCGTTTTGACAAGACTGCCACCCATCTGGCTCTCCGGATAGCATAGGCTTTTGCTGAAATCTTTGCCTTCTCTGGGGTGGCGAATCCCTCCTTTATCATTATTTCGCCGGTCTCCGGGTCCAACATCCACCAGGCGTATTTGCCTTTTTCTGTCTGGGGCAGGCGGGTTACTTTTCCCGCCAACTGCCGACTTTTCGGCACATGGGGGAACTGCACCTCCTTCTCCCCTGGCACATGTGGATACAACGGTTCTCTTGACATTATTTCACCTCCTTACCAGACTGCCTCTTTGAGATATTCATCGTACGCCTTGTTGGCGGCCCGTCCAAAGACCACACTTGCCACATAGGTCATTGCCTCGCTATGTGCCGGCTGTAAGTCCTCAGCCTTTAGTGGGTCATTGGTGAGCTCAAGGGCTACGTGGTGACCGAGCTCGTGCACCATTGCGTCAATTGTATCATGGGCATGCTCCAGAGTTTCTAAATGCAGCATAATCTCGTATGTTCCCATGTCATATAGCCCGGCTGTCCGCGCCCTGTCCGACGCCGGCGGAATAATAGCAGCATAGACGCCGGCAACACCTGAAAAATGGGAGGCTATTGCCCTTGCCAGCTCCAGGTGGGTAAAAGCACGCTTCGTCAGATAAACATCCGGTGTGACCTTGGTCTCTCTTAGCGACTCCTGACACCGCCGAACTAGCTCGCTGTCGGTGGTGATTACCGTGGCCAGGACATCCCTTACCCCCCACTGGACACTAATTGATGCGTAGCCCAGGTGTTTTACCATTCCGTCCCAGCGTTCCTTAGTCCTGATGACGACGTAGCCCCCAACGACATTACGCCAAGCTGCCTGCCAGGCTGCTTGGTGGTCTGCGACCATATCGAAATAGCGTTCCCCTGACACCGGCTCCGTTGCCATCTTCCAGGTGTCCATGATAATTTTACGAGTCTCGTATGTGTCTACCCGGGGCGGGTCCAAAACCATAGGCAAGAATTTTTCCAGCAAGTAGATATTACTAATGCCGCACCAGAGTCGGCCCATGTCCGCCCACAGGTCTGCCTCATTCTTTGGTCCGTGGCGGTCTGGTGCAAGCTCAAATCCCCACAGGTTATACGAGAATGAGCTCTCGATATCTTCCAGGTAGATGTCCCGGGTGTATATTACTCCGCCGGCAGGGCTGGATGCCATCTCTGCCGCCTTGATGAGTTGATTGTAGCGCTTTATCGGTTGGGCAAGGGGACTGGGAGTTTCGGCCAGGATAAGCTGGCGCGGCAGGTTGACGGCGAAATACCGCTCGAAGGCCGGGCCGTCATAGCCGATAATGTGAAACCTGGTACCAACTCTGGTGCCATCCGTCCGCCAGAGGGCGGCCAGCGTTTCGGCCTTACCATTTACCCTCTGCTTTAAGAAGAAAATCCAGAGCTCGCGGCCCACAGTCTCCACGTGGATAGGGTAGCCTTTTCTAAGCAGGGCTAGAGCAGCAATCTTCATGCCCTCACCGAATTTACCCCGCGCATAGTCAGGCTTGAGTTTTGGTGGGCCGAGAAGAAAGTCGGCAATGGCTACCCCTTTACCTCTATCCGCAATCCATAGCCCCTGGCTGTCATACCCATACTGGTAAGCTTCGGCCTCATCAAGGGCGTTCTGGACGATATCCCGTATGGCTTCCCACTCTCCCCAGTCCTGCCGCCAGCTAGAGGTTGGGCCGATAATGATAAGGCCCCAACCCTTAGGTTTCCAGTCTCTTTCGTACTCCTCCATGGATAGGGCTCTTGGTGGTGCTGTGGTTACTACCATCACCTCATCCCCTTCGCCCTGGCTATTGCCTCTCGGAAGACACTTGCGAGCTTGTCCCGGTAACCAGTGGCGTTGACGGTCTGGGTCAAAATCTCGGGGCTGTCGGGAAGGAATCTCAACTCATCTTGTGGAAGTTTCGGTACAGTTTGTCGGCTTTTCGGCACGTGGGGGTATAATGGTGTTTTCCTTGCCATCTCGTTCACCTCCTTTTAGTACACAAATATTACATTTAGGGCAGCATCCATGGTTATCCAGCGGGCCACCACAGTTAGGACACTTCGGCATTTCTCTCCTCATTGTCAAGAGCTTTCAAAAACGGGCTATCCCTCTTTTCGAGATACTCTGTCAGCTCGGTGATAGCTCCGACCATCTCCTCTTTCGCTTCCCCCTGGGCCTTTTCCGCCGTCTGTACCATTGCTTTTATCCAGTCAGCCGGCTCGGTATTTTCATTCTCCAGGCTGCGGCCTATGAGCTCGCAGCTGCCCGCTTCCTCCGGTTTTTCAGCGCAGATATCGGCAAACCTGGAAGCGGCTACGGCGACGTGGCATTCTTGGCACGACTCGAAGAGTTCCTCATCGGTTATTTGTGCCTTAGCCAAAAAACCAGTGGGCGCCGGGGTCTCAACCGGTGCCGGGATTTCAACCGGTTTTGTCTCGTCGGGTAATTTCTGCTCTGTCATAAATTCCTCCAATCCTTCAAGGGAAGTGTCATCGATAGGCAGGCTGACCGTGTCTTGAATTTTATTCCGAGCTTCCTTGATAGCTGCTTGGCAAATTTCCTTATTGTCTTTGCTGGCCAAGCAGGTGCGAGCTGCTTCATTAATGTACTGGTGCTGGCGTTCTAATTTCGGATTATTCTCAGTTAGATATAGAGCCTTCTTGATCTGCTTGGCGTCCAAGGCTTTAATTGTATCTTCTAGCCTTTTTGTAATTCCACCCTTCATAAGAATTGCCTCCTACCTGTATAACCGGTTAGTAAATTTCAGCAACTCTCTGAGCTCCTCTATGGTGATCTCTGACGTTGGCCGCTGGTAGCCCTTCTCCCTTTCCTTAATGGACTGTTCGATAATTTTCTTCCGGTGGTAGAACTCATCCAGGTCTGTTCGGTAAAGCCCCTCAAGCCTGTCCTTGACCTTTCCGAGCTTGGAGACATAAAGAGGCTCGGTCTGGGGGAGTATGACCTTAGCGTACCGCTCGATTTCCTCTTTGATTCGCTCAGGAGTCATCTTCTTGAGGTGGGGCTCCATCACTGCCGCTACCTCGGGTACCTTTCTCTTGTAGAGACGGGCGCACAGCTGTTTTTTGTGCCCGATGGGGGATGCGCCAATCTCGTAGCACATATCCTTCAGTTCCTTACCCAGGAAGGCGTAGTCACAAGCCTGGAGCGCCTCTGCCCATTCCGGTGAGGGTTCTATCTCCAGTTCCCACTGAATCTTTGATATAAGCGTACCCAGCCTGGCGTTTATCCAGGGAGTCATGCCGTAAATCTCTAAATCAATAAGGAGACTGGATAACTCTTCGAACTCGTCTGAGGGAAGTTGTTCTTTGGCCGCCTCCAGTATCTGCTGTATCTTAGCGCCGCCTATTTTAGTCGCCATGGCTACTCCTCCCCTACTCTCTGGGCTATGGCCTCAGCCTTCTTGTCGCCTAAATGGCCAAATCTTCCCTTGTACCACTGGCGGTTGATCTTCTTATAATAGCTTTCCGTGTCAGCCGCAGCCCTCTCAATTTCCTCCATACTCCCTATGCCCTCCAGCCTGTGTCTCAATTTGCGGCTTTCTCGCAAGGCCTCATCAGCTATGGCTCTTTCCCAGTCAGGAGTCTTCTGCAATCTCTCAGGAGTCAGGTCAACTCGCTCCATAGCATTTAACTCCCCAATAGCCCCAGCAATGTCATCTATGACCTGGTTGCTTTCTATGCCATCATCTCTAAATCTCATAGCTTCATTCAGCAACCTCGCTGCTCCCGCATAATGTCCGATCGCACAAGGAACGCAGGCCGTGGCTATCTCTTGCTGGGGGGCAGTTTCTGGCTCCTGGGCAAAGTTGGTCGTCTTTTGCTCGGGAGGGGCTTTATCTGCCGCCTGGGGGGCTGTGGTGGTGGTTGGGGGTGATTCCTCCGTAATCCCGAGTCGGTCAAGCCTATCGCTGACCTTATCGATAAAACCCAGGCCTTTGTCAATAACGCCACTTGCCCTGTCAATTACAGAGAAGACGCTCTCGGGGTCAGGTAGTTTTGGTAGATGAAACATAACACCTCCTACCATCTTTTTGCCCTTGATGAGGTAGGTTGTCAACTTCTCCCTGAGAAGAAGAGTTCCTCCTCTAAGGCTTCAGATGCCCTTGCTTTTTCGATACCTCTCTCCAGCCCGGTGCCGAATCCTGCTTTCTCGTTGGTGGTTCTCTTTCTAGTCGGGGCACCCCGGTCGAGAAGTGATGGTGCCATTGATTTTATGTCTTGCCGCGCACCTTTCGCTTCTTCGAAAATGCCCTTTACCGTTTCAGACATGAGTCCGATTTTAGAATCGGCCTGTTTCCCCTGGACTCCTGCTGCTATTTGCTTCTCGAGCTCAACTAGCTTTGCATTTAGCCCACCAATTAGCACCTGGTTTTGTTCCTGTATTCGTGCCAGCTCTTGATTATGCAGTGATTCTCTCAGTTCGTTGATTTGCTGGCTTAGTGCCTGTATTTGTTGGTCTGTCTCAGGCGACCTTTGCCCTGACTTCATTTCGGCTCTCAGGGCATCCAGTTCCGCGTCATGCTTCGCGTCGGCAAGTTGCTCGACACGTGACTGAAGGGCTAGAATCATCGTGTTGTCCTGTGGGGGAGGTGGTGTCGGTTCCCTTGTTAGGAGAGGGAGTAAGGTGGTGATTATCTCAGTAGGAGTCTTGGCGAGAGAAGCCGCCAACTCAGCAGCCTGGGTAGCGGAGGCTCCTTTTTCTACCGCCATTTGCTGAAGTGCTTGTGAAAAGGTGCGCTCTCCATCGGGATCGGGATACATCCTACCATCGATGACGTTATAAAACTGCGGCTCCCGTTTTCTCCCCCTGGCGGGCTTTTCCTCTTCCTCTTGGAGACCCAACCTCTCTTTTAGTTCTAGTGACATTTCTACGTCCTTAGCGGGGAGCGATTGGGCATACAGTTTTAGCCATCTTGTTCTGATGTCTTTGGGGACGTTTTGCTCGATAAGATTCCTCTCTATTGAGTCCAGGTCATCCATATCCGCCAAGCTCCGGACGTAGTCGACCACAGTTCCCAAGGACAGCTCTCTTTTGTCGCTGACACTTTTTGCAAAGCCGAGCCTCTCGCCAATTGACTTGAAGATGTCAGCCTGGGAGGGTATAGCCATTAGAGTTTCGTCTGCAGGGGTTATTTGAGGCGGGACCGTCTCAACGCTTTTTTCAGTGCTTTTTTCAGCGCTTTCTTCAGCGCTTGGAGGTGCGGGCACACTCTTAACAGCCTCAATTTCCGCAGGCGGATTCGCTAGGTATTTCTTCCCCTTTTCGGTAATCCGATAGAGATGTTTTGCCTTACTGGCCCACTCGATTAACTTACTCAACCGCAGCTGGTTAGCCAGTTGGCCTGCATTATATGCGTCTATGCCGATAAGCTCGCCAACATCCACTGCCCTCATTGGCTCAGGTGACTTGCCCAGTGCATCCAGGAAAGAACACTTTTGCTTTATAGCATATGCCATAATAATAACCTCCTAAAAGCCTCTCTTTTTATAGGCGTGCTCCCTGAGTACTTCTTCCCCCATCATCAGGCAATAGTTTATCCAGGCAGTTTTATTGCCCCGGTGGTCGCTGGGGATCATGCCCTTGAGGGCTGCATAGTTTGAGAACTTTTCCAAGCGCTGGTTTACCTCAGGGTCAATCCGCATCTCCAGTCTTAACACCTTTGTTTGTTGCGCATCTTCTGGTGTTTCCGCCTCAGCATTTGCCCCTTCAGATTGTGTTTGGTTTTCCTGCTCTTCCTGTTCTTCTCCCATATTTCACCTCCTTCAACGCAAAAAAGGAACGGGGCAAACCGTTAAACCTTCTTAGCGAAGGTTGCTTGCCCCGTTCCTTCTGGTTAATCCTACACTAAAATCTTACAACAGTGAGTATGAAATATCAAGTCTCTTCCTATGGATGTCCAGACGATAGAGGAAAGCACTGTAAGTTTGACAAATGCCTAAAATTTATAATATCCTTTAAGTATTGGGTAATAAGAGGCGGGTAGCAGCTCGGGAGTAATCCTGAGGCTACTCGCCTCTTTTATTTCAGGGCTGCTACCACAAAAAACGGGGCAAGCAACCTTCGCTAAGAAGGTTTAACGGCTTGCCCCGTTTTCTTTTAGCAGGGTTGCTTCCCCAAAAGAGGAGCAAAGTACCTTTGATGAGACGGTTAGTAGTGTCAAGCCTCAAAGGAGGGACCGGCAAAACCAGTACCACAGTGAACCTTGGCAAGGCTCTCCAGCGTGCTGGATATAGAGTAGGTTTACTTGACGCTGATGCAACGGCGCCGACTCTCTTTAAGGCTTTAGGTATGAATAAGCCACCCATCTTGGGCTTGGATTCAGGGAAGGCAAAGCTAATACCCTTTGAAATCGATGGCATCTACGCACTGACCCTGGCCAGCCACTACGGCGAAAACCCGGCTGTATTATGGGATGAAGCAACCCTGATACGAGCAATGAAGGAGCTTGTCCGTGATGTAATCTGGCCGGAACTGGATTATCTCATCCTTGATTCACCACCCTCTAGTTCGGGTTTCATGCAGGCATTGTTTGATGCCCTGGTGGGCGATATCTACGGGACTGTCCTCGTCTTTCAACCCTCCGATATAGCCGTTGCCGATTTAGTCAGAACGCTCGATTTTATTAAAATAAAGAAGGTACCGGTAGTCGGGCTCGTTGCCAATATGGCTTACTGTTTATCCCCCTCTGGCGAAAAGTTCTGGCCATTTCTCTCGCCCAATGTTGACCTGGGAGCCGTCTGTGGGAAGAGCGGCATTGCTATATTGGGAGAGGTGCCTCTTACCCCCAAGCAGGACGTGATTAACCTGGAATTCGACAAAATAGCTGAGCGCGTGGTAAAGGCTACCCCTCAGGCTCTCAAAGACTCTATGCTGACGAAATTGTATAAGAAAATAGCTAAGGAAACAGTAAAATCCGTCGTGAGGAGACTTTGAAATGACTACCATCGCCGAGAAGGTGTTTAATTTCATTCTTGAAGATAAGCTGGAGCACCAAGCCATTCTTCGGGAGTTACCCCCAGAGAAGAAGGCGGCTATTGTTGGCAGGAAAGGGCGCCTAATTGTAACCGGCCCCCAGGGCGGCTCTTTCATCGTGCGGCTAACCCCAACTGGCATCTTTAGGGAGACTGGCACTAAAGACCTGCGCAATGAAATATTAATGAGCGACGATACACTACTAGAGATCCTAGTCTGGGTAGCCCAGTTCCCCGGAGAGCCTGGCATAACCCCCAGGGCAGCTTATGTCAATGGTGATATTAGGATTTCAGGCAATAGCGTGCTTTATGATGCTGAGGAGATATTTAACGCTCTGGAAAAGCATGCTTTTGCCAAGATGGGACCGATCGCCAGGGCAGCGGTCGAGGAGATGAGGCAAAGGAGACAGGATTGATAGCTGAATTGCCGTTTGTGCTCTTGATTGCCGGGGCCGTGTTAGTTGGGCTCCATCTTGCCAATCGATTTATGGACTTGAACTCACCTCAGTGGCTAACGCGTAAGGTTGGTCACTTGGCTGGGTTTGTTGGTTATCTCCTCTGCGCTTATATGTTTTCATCTTATATCTGGCCACTTATTCTTTCAATAGGTTTTACCCTACTCCTAGCCGCAAGTAGAATGTTGAGAGGACCAGATATGTTTCGTGGAGTTGCACGGACTGGAACAATGGCTGAAATTTATTACCCATTATCCGGCACAATTGTTCTTGGTATAGTATGGGGTATTTTCAATCTACCTTTTGTCGCTGTCGCTTGCATTGGAATGATGGGAGCGGGTGATGCTATTACAGGAATTTGCAGGAGTAGTTTTGTAAAAACCCCACAAAAACATTGGAGCGGTTCAGTAGCTATGTTTATAGTATCTTTAGTACTTGCTTGGTGTTTCATCCATCCCTTCTTCATCGGGGCCATAGCCGCTGCGGGAGCTACAGTTGCAGAATGGGCTTGTGGGGACGTAGGTAAAGTACGCTGGTTAGATGATAACTTAGCAATACCCATAATTAGTGCCGGAATCGCAATTGGAGGATTGTATGCCCTTGGTTTACTGTGAAGCTAAAGGAGGCTCTATGAAAGCAAAAATTAAGGCACACCTGTGGACATCTGGGAGGTGGTTCGCTATTGGAGGCTATAAGTGGGATTAAAAGGGGACCTTAACCCGGCTACTTGGCCTGAAGTAAAGCTAAGAATGTCTCAGGCTCAAAGAAGGAGGTATGCTGGACATAAGGTTGACAGTACCTGCCCTTGGTGTAATAAACACTTTAGCCAGTTCTTGGCTGATAGAACAAGGGGAAGGAGATTTTGTAGCAAAGCATGCTATCGTGCTTGGGCTGAGCAAAATGTTTTCCCTAGATGGTGAGAGGTAGCATCTGTTCTAGTTAAATGTGAATACTGTGGGAAGAAAGTTAAGGTTCCTAGAAGCATTGCCAAGACTAAGAAATTCTGTTCTATGAAATGTCGAAACTATTGGGATTCAGAACATCCAAACTATTTATTATTGTGTTTACCTAAGCCAAATAAGGCAGAAAGGAAGCTTACTCATCTTTTACGAAGGTACTTTCCCAACGAGTGGGAATACACAGGGGACGGCAAGGTTATTCTCCACGGTCTCATTCCTGATTTTACCAATAAGAATGGTAGAAAGGCTGTTATTGAATTATTTGGTGATTACTGGCATACGAAAAGGATTAAATCTTGGAAAGATACAGAACTTGGCAAGATTATGGCATATAAAGCACTCGGCTTTGAGTGTTTAGTAATTTGGGAAAAGGAGTTAAAAGATGAAGAACGAGTTGTCTCAAAAATCTCAAATTTCTTTTAGGAAGAAAGCAAAAGCGCATATTATAACACTGAGTAGACCCTTTGCGGCCCCATTTTTTGGGTGTTCACTACTGATGGGTGCTGTACTAGCAGGAGGGCTTAATGCCAATGCCTGGATAGCACTGGTCGGCGGCCTGCTTATTATGGCCGGCGGGCATTCCTTCAATAGTTTTTTGGATTGGAAAAGTGGCTTAGACTAAGGTGAGGTTGAGGACCGCAGTGCTGAGAAGGATTACGCCGGCGGACAGAGTATTATAGCTCTCGGCATTGTCAGTGAAAAAGAGGTTTTGTTTAATGCCATCGGCTGGTATGTCTTGGCCCTCGCTCCTCTAATATACCTAGCCATAAATGTCTCCTGGGTTATTCTGCCCCTGGCTATCGCCGGGATGCTGGTGACTTTCTGGTACTGCTGGGGAAAGTTCAACTGGACTCATGAGACTGCCCTGGCTGTTGGGGTCGGCCCAATAGCAGTTCTTATCGGCATGTTCTCAGTCAATCCAGACCCTCCGGTGCTGGTTGGTCTGCTGGTTAGCGTCCCGGTCGCCATAATACTATGCTATTTAGGATTGGCGTTTGACGAGTGGCCCGACGCTGAGCAAAACCTCAAGAAGGGGGTAAAAAGCCTGGCATTCATGGTATGGAAATATGGAATTGCCCTTGAGTGGTATATCATGTCGTGGTTCCTCTTTATTCTGCTTTACCAGATTCTCCTCATCTATTTGGGTATTCTTGCCCCAATGACAGCCATATCTTTCTTCACCTTCCCCGGAATAATAGCCTGTCTAGTGCTGCTTAAAGGGAATTTCAGGAAGGTGGGAGGATTCCTGGTACTGGTAGCGGCACTGTATCCCTGCTTGCTTCTGATTGGACAGATAGTAGGAGGCTAGTTTGAAACAGGCTAGTATTATTTTCTCTGCTGAAACTGGCGAGATTAAAAGCTGGGAGGAGTTACCATATACTCCTCAACCTGTGACGGGAAATATCTTTTCGTTCGACTATAAAGTCGCAGAATGTACTAGATGTCATCGAAGCCTCGGTATTAATTTACTCAGAAAATGGAGAGGGAGACGGTATTGTTTTCTCTGCTATTACTACGGAGTTTACTGGGAAGAAAGAGATAAGGCTGAAAACGCTAGAGATAGGGCTGAGAAAGCCAGAGAGCGGGCTGCCAAGAAAGCTTTTAGGGTAAAACACATCCAACAGAATCCTGACTTTAGTTTGAGAGAGCTTGCTCGTAGACTAAATATAAGCCACGAGGCAGTAAGATTTTGGAGAAAGAAAATTGAAACCAAAGATCATGAGTAATGTACTCGTCACTGGAGCTTCAGGTTTTGTAGGTCAGGCACTAATACCACTGCTATTAGCACAGGGGCATAAAGTTATCGGACTTAGCCGGCATCCCCCAGAGGCGAGGGAAAACCTTATTCCCCTTGCCGGTGATGTAACCGAGGAGAACCTTGGGCTTACAAAAGTACCCGGGGATATCTATGCCGCTTACCACCTGGCCGGCATCCACCGGCTGGGTGAGGACAAGGACGGCGAAATATGGCGAACCAATGTCCTCGGCACCGATAATGTCATTTCCTTCTGTGCTAAGCATAAGATAGCGCACCTCTACTTCTGTTCTACCGCCTATACCTGGGACTGCAATACCTATGGGCTATCAAAAATCAGGAATGAAGAGGCGATAGCCAGGTTTGCCCAGGAAACCGGGGCCAGAACCACTATCTTCAAGCCGTCAATTATTATGGGAACAGAGGAGCACCCTTATCCGGGCCACTTCTCTCAGTTCGTTTCAACGGTAGTTAAGATACACCATAGGGCTGAGCTTATCCGGAAGAATATCGAGGGTACCTTGCGATTACCTGCCATTGAACCTGTCTTTAGAGTTAAAGGCAACCCGGATGGGACGCTCAATCTGGTCAGTGTAGCTGCGGTAGTTAAGGCAATGGCTGCCATTAAGAAACCGGGAACCTACTGGCTGACTAATCCCAACCCACCAACGCTGGGCCAATTGGTTGAATGGGTTAGCGAGTTTATTATGGTAGAGCTAAGGTTTGAGGGTAACTTTAAGCCGATGCCTCTTGAACTAATGTTTCAGCGGCTGGCCAGTGCCTTTTCTCCCTATCTCTGGGGTGATGATTTCCCCAGTGATATAAAGCACCATCCACTGATAGATAGGTCATTTATCCACGAAACCATAAGGAAAACTCTCTTATCTTGACCAACCCCTGTTTGTCTTCTACAATTAAGTTAAGGAGGGTCTGTCATGGTTATGGAAAGAGTGGAAAAAACCTTCGGCCTCCCCCGGTTATCTGATCTCAGCAAGTCTCTGGGTAATCTGCCTAATGAAAGACAGCTCCGGCAGATTAAAGACGTCCTGGTTACCGCTGAAAGAGTTGCCAAAGTTAGCCCCGACCTTGATAAAGTCGTTGCCCTTATCAGAGAGGTAAATGCATTACCCCCAGAGCGTCTACAAGAACTTCTAAAAGTCCTGCGTTCCGTTGAGCGGATAATTAAGAATGCACCGGAGGGTATTGTCCAGTTTATTTCAAACCTGAAGGAGGACTGAGATGCCTCTTGACCCGGGGACAGGTTTAATAATGTTCATTGTCGGCGGGGTAGGCACTGTGGTTTCCTTTGCCGCCTTCAAGACAGCTCAGCAGGTAGGACCGAAGCTCACCATAAACGATTTGAGGCCTTGCTTGCCCTGGGAAGGCCTCCCGCTCCCAATATTTTTCTATACCAAGCCTGAACTATTGGAATCATTTAGGAGGTAACTATGTCTGCACCAAGAACTGAAGCAGAACACAAAGCATCCCACGAGAGGATATTCGGTAAGGGGTCAACCCCACCACTTGAGAGGCTAGGAAGAGGACAAACGGTCAATAACATGCTGCCCATGTCGCCTGAAAGTGGACCGCCCCTGCCGCGGGTACTGGGGCTGCGGTGGCCGTGGAAAAAGTAAAAGAGGTCTGCCATGATATTGGAGCTGATTGAGGCTGATAGACCAAAACCCTTTACTGAGAAGATATCCGAGTATTTGGCTCGACCTCCTCAACCTATCCTCAGGTTTTACGGTGACTTCAGCAGGGAAGAGGGAATCGATGACAAAACTCATATCCTCTTTGCCGTGAGGAATGGGTTACCGCTTCCACTCCTCTATGGCATATACGCTAAGGCCAGTTATGATTCCTTAAACTGACTACTGTGAAAAAACAGACCACATCGCCCCCTTCAGCACCGACGACTGGCGGCTAACATTTGAGAGCCTTGGGGCAGCCCAAGTGGAAATACGGGTCGGGCTGGTCCCGTTTGAGATTTTAACAGACAAGGTGGAAATTGCAATTTAGGGAACAAGTATGCAAGATATAGAAATAATTCTACCCAAGCTACCAAGAATAGAGGAGCTTGGACTTAACCGGGTAAACGAGGGGCCTCCCTTGCCAAGAGGGCTTGACATTAAGTGGCCCAAGTTCATGTGCACCTGAATGCAAGAACACTGGCCCGGTGTCCCCATTCCCAGAAAGTGGGGCGAGGAGACAATAAAACACCTGCCACTAGGGCTTGGCAGAGGTGTACAGGACATAGTAGACAGCCTGGGACTTTAGAACTCTTGCCAAACAACCTAATTCGGGTTAAACTGAAATTAAG
>Ga0265594_1001082_pt1 | contig 21641 bp, 20 predicted proteins | sample saktaG_11_FD_190147 | JGI IMG/M metagenome (GOLD analysis project Ga0265594, IMG submission 190147) | Saline water microbial communities from Sakinaw Lake, British Columbia, Canada - sak_2011_5_24_80m | ecosystem: Environmental > Aquatic > Non-marine Saline and Alkaline > Saline ... | reverse complement strand
ATCCAACAGGTCTGCCTTTATATGGGACAATTTAGGGAAGTAGTGAGAAGCCTTCCTTGTGGAAACATCCCTGCTCTTCTGGGGTTAGGGAAAGCCTACTCGGGCGAGACCATTTCCTCCGTTAGGGATATCATACCTTTCGAGGTGATGCAATATGTCAGTGAACCCGTGGTGACAATAGCTGTTGAACCGAAGCACAGTAAGGATCTACCCCGCCTCATCGAACAACTGCGTCGCCTCTCAATAGAAGACCCAAACCTTGTCACTAAGATAAATGAGGAGACTGGTGAGTACCTCATCTCTGGCATGGGGCACCTCCACCTAGATATTGCTAGCACATGGATAAGAAAGGCTGGCTTGGAAATAACGACATCGACACCAATTGTTCTCTATCGTGAGACAGTGCGAAAGGAAGGCAAGGTATTCGAGGGCAAATCACCCAATAAACACAGCAGAATCTTTGTCAAGGTTGAGCCCCTCCAACCTGACGTGATTGGATTAATAAGAAAGGGAGAGATCTCAGATTACACAGATAAGGCCAAGTTGGCCAAGATCTTAAGAGAGCACGACTGGGAACCCAATGAGGCTAAAGGTGTCTGGCGCATCGATGAGCACAACAACATTCTAACTGACGTGACTAAAGGGCTTCAGAGACTCGATGTGGTGAAGGATTCTATAATCTCAGCCTTCAACTGGAGCTTTGAGGATGGCCCAATAGCTCAGGAAGTAGTTCGAGGAGTCAAGGTCAGCCTTGTTGACGCACAAATCCACGAAGATCCGGTTCATACCGGTCCAGCTCAGATTATGCCCGCCACACGCAGATCTCTTTTCGCCAGTTTTCTCTCCGCTGACCCAACCCTTCTAGAGCCAATATTGAAAATAAATGTGAAGATTCCAGCCGAGCAGGTTGGAAACGTAACCCGCATAGTGGTTAGTAAGCGGGGTAAAATAGTCTCGATGGATCAGAAAGAACACATTATGCAGGTCATAGGGGAGATACCAACATCTGAGGCATTCGACCTCGCAGAGGTGATGAGAGGTGCGACAGCTGGGAAAGCATTCTGGGGCACTGAGTTCTCAAGGTGGAACTTCGTTCCCGCCTCTCTTGTAGGAGAGATCATCCGAGAAATACGTACACGCAAGGGTCTCCCACCCGAGCCACCGAAGATAAATGACTTCATAGGCTAGACTCAGTTAACCCAACTCTCAGAAGGCTTCATCCATCAACTCTATCTAAACTGAGGTCAGGCTTAAGACCAGCTACTTGCCAAATTCAACTAAATCTTTAAATGTCTTAAAAAAGGCTACTAGGGCTATGTCATTTACAGAGCTCTTCCAACACGCGTTAGAAAAATTTAACCCTAGGATAGAAAAAGATGCTAAGATCAGAGAAATTCTGGAAGAATATGACGGAAGAAGCATCACGGTTAAAGTAAGTGACGATACTTCCTACGTCTTCCATCTATCCCCAGAAGGAGTCACCTTGGATATCTCTCCTAAAGATCCCGCCGACGATATATACCTAGAGACAAGCAATGAGATACTTCAGAAGATGATAGATACAAGGCGTGTCGACCTCTCAGATGCCCTTCGAGGCCGCATAAAATGGAGGAACATCGGTAGAAGGGAAATAAGCCTCGTAAAGCAAGTTATCGGGGCCTGACATCCCAACCTATACCTTCGAGAACTTGCAACAGGGTAGAAGGAATGTATGAAACGCCACTTCATTAGGAAGCGGGAATACTGGAAACTCCTAGAGAAACTTCCTCCTCCTGTCCAGTTAGCCATATCTCACAGAGGCCTAGACAAGACTGGAGCTGAAGAAGTTCACATCAAAAATCTGAAGGTCTATCTACTAAAAGGAACGCCCCTCCTCATTGAGGATAAGAATGGAACTGCCTTTCCCTCTCTCCGTTTTTCCGAGGCATTGATGGTACTACCTAAGGTGGTTGTGGATATGGGAGCTGTACCCCATGTTGGTATGGGGGCAGACGTTATGAGACCTGGGGTCGTGGTAGTAGAAGGAGAATTCGGTCAGGGGGTTCTTGTCGTGGTCATTGAGGAAAAAGGTCGGAGACCTATCGCTGTGGGTCTGAGCTTATACTCCTCCAAAGAGATAAGAGAACTTAGCTCTGGGAAGATAGTTGAACTCCTTCATTACTTGGGCGATGATCTTCGTAAGCTGCTGAGCACCATCTAGGTTTCTTCTATATCATGATAAGAACCAAGCTTCCTCTTCATGACCCTGCCAAGCTCTCTTCTATACATCTCCTCAGTCAATGTCTCCACAGAGGTTTCAAACCAAATCTTCTCAGCTGCATCTTTAACAATGATGAATATAGTGTTCTTCTTGTCTCTAAGACCGAAGCCTAAGAGATCTTGGATAAGCTTTCTATCAATCGCTAATTTAACTTGAAGTTCCTTTCCATCATCTACTCCACGGCACAGCATTCTAGCTTCTGAACCTTTCATCTCTATATCAATCAACCTGTAGAACCTGTTCTCCATTCTGAGATATACCGCGCAGTTTTTCACAACCTTATGAACTTCTCTTATATGGTTCTCAGCCAAAAAGATCAAACCGTCAAACTTTTTTTTATCTCCTCAATATCTAAACTCAGACCTGATTTATATTTTGTCTATGAAACCTAACCTCTTTAAAAGTTCTGGATTTTATTTTAGCTTAAGGTGAAGGGTAACCAACCTTGGCGAAGAAGAGAGGCATTCACCTTCAATGATGAAGTATGATTACCTTAAACCATCCCGATACAGTACATATGTAGCAAGATTTAAGAAGTTGTACGCACGAGAATAAGGGTAAAAGGGGTTGGCTATGTCAAAACAGATCGAACAGGCGGCAGAGCAAGGTGAAGTTAAGTCGAAAACACCTCCAGTCTACGTTAAGGCTATACCTTTGAAGGAGCGTTCAGACATCGAGAAGATTAAGGGTGAAATTGAAGGAGGTAATGTCCTCATAGTGAAAATAACTCCCTTAGCCATGAAGAACATTGAGGAAGTTAAGAACGTTATAGATGAGTTGAAGGACTATGTGGGATCAGTTAAAGGTGACATAGCCCGGTTGGGTGAGGAGCGAATAGTTGTAACTCCTGCGCCCATAAAGATTTGGCGTAAGAAAACCAGTTCAAAATTTACCTAGATAAGCCTTATAGTTTCACCAATCTCAGGTGCTAGCGTTTCAAGCTTGAACTGTCTATGGATTGTGGATGCTAGATCAAGACATTTAGATCTTTCACCATGTCCAACGATTATTCTATGTGGCTTCGGGTTCACTCTTTTCACATAGTTTAAGAGCTGATTTCTGTCACTGTGCCCTGAGAAGCCTTCTATCGACTCAACCCTTGCTTTTATATTGACTACTTCGACTTTTCCGTTGGAGTTCATAATTGAAACATCTTTGAGGCCATATTTGACACGGCGGCCAAGTGTTCCGTCGATCTGGTAGCAGACAAAGATTATGGTGTTACGTTCATCTGATGCTAGTTGTCTAAAATATTCTAAGACGGGGCCTCCTTCAAGCATACCTGAGGTGGCCATAATGATACACGGCGGGCCGTCTATGGCTTCGTCCCTGTTTCCGTTAGAACGCTTTACACTTACGAAGTAGTCTGATTGGAAGGGGTTCACATCCTCATATAGGATTTTGGTCTGAAGCTCTTTGGATAGGTATTCAGGGTAGGCTGTGTGAATAGCCGTTACCTCATTTATCATGCCATCTAAGTAGATGGGGACTTCAGGTATGGTTCCCTTCTGCATTTGGCTGTTGAGCAAAAGCATTATCTCCTGAGATCTCCCCACTGCTAGAACAGGAATTATGACTTTTCCGCCTTTGTTCAAAGTCTCAGTAACTATGTTTGTAATCAGCTGCTCTACCGCTGCTCTAGGTGGTGTAATGTCGCTAGGTGCACCGTAGGTGCTCTCCGTGATAAGGGTCTCAACTCTGGGAAAGTTTGAGGCTGCTGCCTCTAGAAGAATTGTCCTCTGGAACTTGAAATCGCCAGTATAGACAACGTTGTGAAGCCCCTCGCCAATGTGAAGATGAGTAACGGCGGAGCCAAGGATATGCCCCGCATTGTGGATTGTAAGCTTTATATCAGGAGCTACATCCGTGACGACCCCGTACTTTATAGGAATTGTATGAAGAACTACCTCTCGCACATCTTTCTGATCGTAGGGCAAAACAACCCCCTCCCGAGTAAGGACATCTAAGCAGTCAAGTTGAAGGAGGGACATGAGGCTAAGCGTTGGCTCGGAGCAGTAGACAGGACCATCATATCCATGCTTGTATAGAAAGGGAAGTAACCCACAGTGATCTAGGTGTGCATGAGAAATTATCACCGCATCTAAGTTGTCTAAACTGAATTCACTGCTGTCAAAGCGGGGGAATGCATCCTCAGGATTAGTGGAGCCAGGGTTTATACCACAGTCAAGGAGGACGCTACTCTCCTTTGTTCTGAGTAACACAGCTGACCGACCAACCTGCCTGAAGCCCCCAAGTGCTGTGACTAAAGCTTCCTGAGTCTTCGATATGGGTAAGCGGAAGGTTCTCTCTCCAATACCCCGGAGTATTCGCTCACGCTCTTTAACTTCACTGTAGAGGTAGTGGCGGATATGAGCCAGTATCTTTGAAGGTAGAGGTGGTGCTCTGAGAACTCGAGGCCTCCACTTCGTAGCTTTAATTATCTCCTGAAGCATTGAACCGTTCTTGCATATTACCAACCCCGGCTTCTTAGCTTCAATTATAACCTCGCCAAGGGTGTGGTCAAAGAGTATCTGGGATATATCCGCTTCTTTCGGCACAACAGTTCTGATGTATTTCTCAGCTGCTTTCTCGGACAGCCTAACGGATGGGTCAGACCTAAGGGTTATCCGCTTTCTTATCAAGTTCACTATGTCTGTGAGGATGTAGCTTTGGTCTATAAGGATCTCCGGCTTTTTAGTATAGATAGCTAACCGTGGTCCTTCGAACTCTATTCTAGAGATCTCGGCCTCTTTTGGTATATGCTCCAAGATGACCTGATGTATCTTAAGTTTGGTCTCTCCGCTGTTCAAAGGATTCCACAATTCCCGTTGAGACGGTTTACCTCAGGCTTCAAGGTACTTCGTTTTTTCTTCCTCATTTAGCTCTCTGTAGCCTTCTTTAGTTATCACAGCTACATCGAAGCTGTCCCCACTGGCAATATCTCTCTTCATGGCCGCTTTAACTGCTCTTACAACGAGGGATAATGCCTCTTCTACGGTTATGCCCTCCTTATAACCGTTCTCGAGGATGCCGAGAGCAATGGGCGAACCTGAACCTGTTGAGTAGAAAGCTTTCTCCTCGGTGATGCTCCCAAAAGGATCAAGGGAGTAAATACTGGGTCCTTCTGTATCTACCCCAGCTATTATAGCCTGAAGCCCAAGCGGTAGATACCTATTGCTGAAAAGCATATTGGCGGTCAACCTTGACGCTGCAGCTACGGGCATAGGTCTTCGATTATTCAACTTGAAAAGAGCTGCGTTAGCCTTCAGTATCTCGACCACATTCTGGGCATCGGCCACAACGCCTGCTATTGTCATAGCTAGGTGATCATCGATCTGGTAGACTTTCTTTCCTTGCTTGTGGGCAACGAAGAAGCCCATTGTTACTCTTGTATCCGTTGCTAGTGTTACACCATCTTGGCATACAACGCCGACTGTTGTCGTTCCCTTGAGCGCTATCTCCTGCTTAGGCTTATATGGCTCGAACAATATTATTAGCTCCTAGAAACTATGGTGGGATGTTACTCCCAGAACCATGTGAGCGAAACACATCTTGACACAGCGGCCTAACATAAAAAGGTTTCTGAACTTCTCATGGAAGGGACGCCGAAATACAGCTAATGCGCTAACCTTCGTGTGGGATGATAAAGCAAAGAAGGGGTATACCTTCTTCTATGAAGGCGTTGCTAAAGATTGTAAAGAATGTTCTTACTTTAATGTATGTCAAGGAAATCTAGAAGCTAAGAATCTCTACAGGGTGACAGAGGTTAGGGATAAACTCTTCGACTGCTTGGTTTTCGGGAAAAAAGCTCGACTAGTTGAGGTTCAGCTTGCTGAGGTAGATGCTGCTGTGGATCCCAAGTATGCTATAGAGGGTGCATTGGTAAACTTTAAGCCGCGGTCATGTGGTGATCTTCTTTGTGAGATGTTTGATGTGTGCGTGCCAGATGGCCTAGAGCCCGGGCGGAGATATAAACTGACTAAGATTCACGGTAGTTTCACCTGTCAGAAGGATGGGAAGAAACTGATTAGGGTTTCTCTTCTTCCTCATGTTTCTCAGAGGAGCTAGAGGTACTAGTAGGCGCTTCAATCTTTTCAGCCGTTGTTTCTACTGGCTTCTCAGGCGCTGTTTTCTCAGCTTCAATCTCAGGCTTCGTTGGCTCGGCTGTCTTAGGTTCTTTTCTGACGTATCTCTCTATGAATGTCACTTCATCGAACTCTGGCAGAAACTTTTGGAGATCAGATGCCACCCCTCGTTTAGCAAGTTGAATTCTCTCCAAGTCAAATGCTTCCTCCGGTATGTTAATCTTCACAGCCGTCTCAGAAAGTTCTACTTTAAACTTATCTATCGGAACTGTAGGTAGCCTTCGGTGGGTGAGCGCCTTAGCTTTCTCCAGAGGCTCTTGGAAAATACGCTTTACAACTAGGTCGTAGATAAGGCTCTTTCCAGCCAACGCTGGGTTGAAGTCAACTTGAACTCTTCCCGCCCCGACACTGCGAACTACAGCTAGCTTCCCATCAACATCAACCTCTAGGCCCGGGTACGGAGCTATCTTGCGTTCGGTAAACTTCCTCAGAGGCACAAGTTTAAGCTTCCTTGGATCTCGATTCCCGAAGGCTCCTTCTGGCGGGATCTCTATGGTTGTTTTCTGATCTACCTCAAGCCCTACGAGTTTTTCGTCTAGGCCTTTGAGAACCCAATTGGCTCCTATGGCTACTAACATTGGTTCGTAGATGACGTTTTCCTTATAGTTGCCAACTTTCTTTGCCAAAGCTGCGTCGCTTGTATCGAAGATCTTTCCCGTCTCCTTAACTTTGGCTGTATATTCAATTAGGATGAGGTCGCTTTCTTTTGTCTTCACAGTCACCACACCTTCATCTGTCTACCAATACGTTGGGGAATTGACGTTTAACCTTTTTGCCGCTGTTCGAGTCGGATTTTTCTGTTTTCCAATGTTTCTCATGTTCAATGATCTTGTTATTCTAGATGGATCTATGAAGAATTCGTAGATAACGCTTAATTCACTCACCCTCTGAGTAAGGTAGAGAAAAAATGGTGAACTATGAAGCCTTTTCCCCAGCTCATATAACTGGCTTCTTTGTGGTGGAGGAGAGCGAGATCCCTGAGAGGCGCGGCTCAAGAGGAGCCGGGGTCTCTTTGGCGAGGGGAGTTCGCACCATCGTTAAGGCGGTTAAGGCGCGCAATTGGAAAGCTGGCATCCGAGTGAACGGGAAGCCCTGCAAGGTCATGGTTTCTGAGACAGTAATAGACGAGTTTTCTCGTTTCATGTCCTATCCTTATGAGATCTGTATAGACCACTACCTTGGGGTTCCAATTGGAGCTGGATACGGCACTAGTGGCGCAGCTGCTCTCAGCTTAGCCTTAGCTCTGAATGAGGCTTTAGATTCGGGGTTGCCCAAGGTTGAGGCAGGCCGCATTGCTCACAACGCAGAGATAAAATGCCAGACAGGTCTTGGAACCGTCTTAGCAGCTTTTTATGGAGGAATTGAAATCAGGGAGAGATCTGGGGCACCAGCGATAGGGGTTGTTAGAAGGATAGAGACAAATGGAGAGAAAGTCGTTTCTTTATACTGCGGGTCGTTGCCCACGAAGCGTTTTCTAGCTGACTCTACCTTCAAGAGGAAAGTAAATGTTTTGGGGAGGAAGCTTATCGAGGGGTTGCTCCAAGAGCCCAACATAATTAACTTTCTGATTAGATCCCGCATGTTCTCAGATGGCATAAACATTTACACCCCAGAGTTGAAGATGCTTTTGCACTCGATGGATAGGTTGGGGTTCAGTAGCTTCGCTATGAATATGTTCGGTGAGGCAATATTCACGATCGCGGGGGGTGAGCGACTTCGAAGTCTCCTCCACGTACTCAGGGCTAACAAGCCTCTGGGTAGTAAGCTCATAGTTTCTGATATAGACCAGTTAGGGGCAAGATTGATTGATAAGAGTGAAGGTACCGGATACGCATCCTAGAGCAGAATCTCTTAGGATGAGAGAACGCCTAATAGAGGCTCTTGAAGCTGGGGTTCTGACCGAGTCAGGCCTGATAGCTCACGGTAGAGGTGAATGTTTCGACTATCTGGTAGGGGAGAAGACCCAGTCTTTCGCCTTGAGAGCAGAGAAGGCAGCAGTGGCAACTCTGCTCCTAGCGGAGTATCCGGTCATATCTGTCAATGGAAATGCTGCAGCGCTCTGTGCCGTAGAGTTGATAGAGCTTTCCTCCCTTCTTGACGCTAAGCTTGAGGTGAACCTCTTTTACAGATCGGCAAGGAGGGAGAAGGCCATAAGTAAGCTCTTCCAGAGGCTAGGTTTCAATGGTCTACTTGGAAATAGAACTCACCGGGCAACAATTCCGGGGCTCAATGGCGAAAGGGCGAAGGTTGACCCTGAGGGGCTCCTCATAGCGGACACGGTTATGTTAGCCATAGAGGATGGAGATAGAACTTTGAGTCTCTGGAGGCTTGGGAAAAAGACTATCGCCATAGACCTTAACCCCTTATCTAGGACAGCTTCCGTAGCGTCCATAACAATAGTTGATAATATCTTAAGGGCGATACCTCGAATGATTGAGCTAGCTAAAGACCTAAGGTACAGAAGTAGCTGGGAGTTGCGCGAGATCTCGGAGAACTATGATAACAGCAAGAACCTAAGAGAAGCCATAGGTTTCATAGGGGCCAGACTAAACTCCATTTCTCAGAATGGCATCCCCACACCCAGCACTTTGGAGAGGGCGATAGAGCTCTTCCGGGGTTGAATTAGCCGAAGCGGGGGAACTCGATGGGTAAGAGAGCGAAGGGGAAGACTGGGCATCGCGCTGAGCCTAAGCTTCAAGTTGCATTGGATTTTACGGATCTCCACCGCGCCTTGAGGGTTGGGGAGGAAGCAAGTCGAGGTGGCGCCGACTGGATAGAGGTTGGAACTCCCCTTATCAAGAGCGAAGGGCTCGATGCTGTTCGAGCGATTAGGCGGCGGTTTAAAAGTCACATAATTCTTGCTGATATGAAAACCATGGATACAGGTGCAGTTGAAGTTGAGATGGCGGCTAAGGCAGGGGCTGATGTGGTTATAATTCTGGGGGCAGCAGACAACAGCACAATAAGGGAGGCTGTGGAGGCTGGTAGACGCTACGGTGCAAAGGTCATGGCTGACCTTATTGGCGTTGAGAGTATGGCAGCTCGCGCTCTAGAGTTGGAGAAACTTGGCATCAGCTATATCTGCGTCCATGTGGGCATAGACCAACAGATGAGGGGTATGAATCATCTGAAAGCCCTCAAGGAGACAGTTAAAGCCGTTCATGTGCCCGTAGCTGCAGCGGGGGGGATTAACAGTGAGTCGGCTGCCTCAGCAGTCAAAGTTGGAGCTGAGATGGTAATTGTAGGTGGGGCTATAACAAAGGCTGAAGATGCAGAGGAAGCCACGAAGCTGATTAAGAAAGCCATCCAGCTTAAGAAATCCATCGCTACAGGTCTCTACAAGAAATATGGGGAAGATGATCTTCACAGGGTTTTCAGTGAAGTATCCACGGCTAACATCTCTGACGCTATGCAGAGGAGGGGCGAGATGCAAGGGATAAAATCCGTCATCCCTGGACTGAAGGCCGTTGGGAGAGCCCTCACCGTAAGAACCTATCCTGGAGACTGGGCTAAACCCGTTGAAGCTATAGACAAAGCAAATCCAGGTGACGTTATTGTGATAGATGCTGGTGGCGGGGATAAGGCAGTCTGGGGTGAGTTGGCTACTTGGAGCAGCGTAGAGCGCAAGCTCGATGGAGTGGTTATAGACGGAGCAGTTAGAGACATCCAAGCAATAATGAAGACCAAGTTCCCTGTCTTCGCCAGATGTGTGAATCCAACTGCTGGAGACCCTAAGGGGTTTGGAGAGACAAATGTTGAGGTGACCTGTGGGGGCGTAAGGGTTCAACCTGGTGACTGGATTGTGGCAGATGATGACGGAGTTGTAGTTGTGCCAAAAGAGCTGGCGGTTGAGATGGCGAATAGAGCTAAGGATGTTCTTGAGAAGGAGAATAGGGTGAGGGCTGAGATAAGGAGAGGGAGCACCCTCTCAGAGGTTCTTCGCATCAGAAAATGGGAGAAACTCACCGGGTGAGATGACTTTGAAGACGGCGGTGATTGGCGCCGGAGCCATAGGAAGCCTCGTTGGTGGGCTCCTCGCAGAGGCGGGGAACGAGGTACTTCTCATCGGCAGGCAGGCTCACGTTGAAGCTATTCGGCGTAACGGCCTCATCTTGACAGGTCTTGTGAACCTTAGATTGAAGAACATCAAGGTTGCTACTGAGGTGCAGAGAGATAACTTTGACTTGATTCTTCTTGCTGTGAAAGCCTATAACGTGAGGCAAGCTGCCTTCCAAATGAAGCATATGATGGGTTCTAAGACGCTGGTTCTATGTATACAGAATGGTTTGAACGTAGATTCCGAGGTAGCTAAGGTTTTGGGGGGAAGTAATCTTCTGCGTGGTGTAACTTTCTGCGGCTCCATATTGGAGAAGCCAGGGGTTATCACCTACACAGCTACCGGTGATACTTTAGTGGGTGCTCCTTTCGGCGGAGAGGCTGAAGCCAAGGCTGAAGAGGTAGTTAAGGTTTTAAGTGATGCAGGCCTGCCAACGAAGGTCATGAGGAACGTTGGAGGGGTCGTTTGGATCAAAACTCTGGTGAACGCTGGGATAAACCCCTACGCTGCCCTGTTGGGGGTTAGAAACGGCGAGCTGTTGGAGATTGAGGGTATGAAAGAGATCATGTCTGAGACTGTGAGGGAGGGTGTTTCAGTTGCAGAGAATCTTGGTGTTTCTCTAGAGGGAGACGCCGTCACTTTAATGTTCGAGACTGTGAAGGCTACCGCCAGCAACGTGAACTCAATGCTTCAGGATGTCAGAGCGGGAAGAAGGACTGAGATAGACTATTTGAACGGCGCTGTTGCGGAGATAGGGCGAGAGAGAGGGGTGCCAACACCTTTAAACAGTGCAGTAACCACCCTGATAAAAGGCTTAGGCAGAAACACTGGTAGAGGCGTTTAACCTTGCCTGTTCATCCATCCAAAGATATAGTGGAAGCGAAGGGAAGTGGACTGAAGGGGCGAAGGATAGCCCTTTGCATAACAGGCAGCGTGGCTGCTGTTCAGTCACCTGCGGTGGCTAGGGAGTTGATCCGACAGGGAGCAGAGGTCTTCGCGGTTATGTCACCCATGGCTAAGAGCTTCATTCACCCCAACCTAATGGAGTGGGCCACAGGCAACTCCGTGGTAACGGAGATTACTGGAAGATTAGAGTTCATCTCCATGGTAGAACATCACTCCAACCGTGTTGACTTGGTACTGATAGCTCCTGTCACGGCCAACACCATAGGGAAGCTAGCTAGCGGAATAAACGACACCCCCGTGACAGCTTTGGCCTTAGCAGCCTTTGGCTCAGGCATACCTGTAATTCTTGTTCCAGCCATGCACAGCTACCTGTATAGTCAACCGATAACCGAGAGAAACATTGAGAAGCTGAAGAGTTTTGGCTTCACGTTCGTCGAGCCGAGGGTGGAGGAGGGAAAGGCCAAAGTGTCTGATGTTGAAGAGATCGTTGAGGCAGCTATACGGGCGCTCACAGTCAAGGATATGGAGGGGTTGAGGGTGTTGGTGACGGCGGGGCCGACCTATGAGCCCATAGATCCGGTGCGAGTTATAGCTAACCGAAGTTCAGGCAAGATGGGCATCGCTTTGACCTGCGAGGCGTTGAGGAGGGGCGCAGAGGTCACCCTCATATACGGGCCCGGAGCCGCCAAGCCACCGAAAGGCGTCAAGATTACCTCCGTTGAGACAACGGAGCAGATGGCTGAGGCTGTAGCATCTGAGCTCAGGTCTGTGAAGTATGATATTATGATAGCTGCCGCTGCAGTTGCAGACTTCACCCCCTCCAAGTCTTGGAGTGAAAAGGTCTCGACCGATGAAACACCAGAGTTGAGGTTAAACCTCAAGCCTACGAGAAAGATCATTGGTGAGGTGAAGACATTGAGCTCTGGAACTTTCCTTGTGGCCTTTAAAGCAGAGTGGAAAGTTTCAGAGGAGGAGCTTGTGAAGCGTGCCTACAAGCGTCTTAAGGAGGTAGGTCTCGACCTAATTGTGGCGAACGATGTTGGAAGGAGGGGCGCAGGGTTTGGTGCGGAAAGTAACGAGGTTTACATTATTGACAGAGAAGAGACAGTTACAAAAGTATCTTTGAGGAGTAAGGCACAGATCGCTGAAAAGATCTTGGATATAGTTAAAGAAAAGATGAAGAGTGGTTCGGGATAGGGGGCAGATGTTTCGGTCTTCTTCTCCCATGTCTTCGCTTGACCGTTACGGTTTTTTCAGTACCTCTTCGAGGGAGCTAAGCATGAGGTCTATGTCTTCAAGGGGGATGTAGCCCATGTTTCCTATTCTGAAAGTTTTTTCCTGTAGATCTCTGTAGCCTTTTGCCAGTTCAAATCCCTTCTCCCGCATTCTGTTGTATACCTCAAGTCCGCTGATGTGGGGAGAAGTGTTTACACAAGTGATCGTTGGGCTCTCGTAACCCGGCTCGGGGAAAAGGGTTAAACCTAACTTCTCTACACCTCTTCTTATCCTTCCGCTTCTCTCTTTGTAAAGTTTAAAGTATGCTTCCTTTCCATCCATTTCGATACTTTCTAACGTTTTTTTCAATGCAAACATCTGCGGTATCACAGGGGTCATAGGTGTATTCATTTTTTTTTGAAATTTCTCAAATAATTTAAAGTCGAAGTACCATCCCTTGTTTTTCGCTTTTTCCGACTTCTCTAAGGACTCTTCACTTACACTTCCCACAGCCAGTCCGGGTGGAAGACCGAAGCATTTCTGTGAGCTTGCGAAGCATACGTCTATTTTCCATTCATCAACCTTGATCTCCGTTCCGCCCAACGAACTTACAGCATCCACGAGCAGAAGTTTCCCGTGTTTTTTCACAACTTTAGCTAGGTCTTCCAGCGGGTTTAACAACCCGAGGCTTGTTTCGTTATGTGTTATGGATACTGCTTCCACATCAGGGGTTGATGAGAGTTTCTCATCTAGGAGATCTGGAGTGGTAGGGTGACCAAGTTCAGTTGTAAGTATTTCAACCTGCTTTCCATTGGCTTCCGCAACTGTTGCGTATCTCTTGCCGAATGAACCGTTAACGCAGCACAACATCTTACTTTCAACACAATTTCGCACTGACCCCTCCATGATTCCCGTGCCTGTGCTGGGAACCAGAAACACTTGGTTCCTTGTTTCAAGGAAATTCTGCATCTTTTCAACTGTTGACTTGTGCAGATCTTTGTATTCTTCACTTCTATGACTGAACATCTGGCGGCTCATTTCTTTCAAGACTTCGGGGTAACAGGCTACCGGCCCCGCCGTGAAAAGTTTCATAGATATCACCCACAGAGGATGATGCATCTAATATTTATGATTTTGTTATGTTCCGCCGCCGTTTGGGGGTTGCTGTTTAAATAATCCTAGGCCTTTCTTAAATTATCTACCTTCACATAGTAACCTTTCGCTAATTGTTTAATCAAAGAATCTATTAACTTTTCATCATCAGTTATGCGGAAATCAATGAATCCGCCTACCGGCTCTATGACTACAGTCCCCTCTTTGTGTTCTTTCTCTTTGAATATGCGTATCAGAGGTTTTCCCTTCGGTGGCGATGGAAATTGGAGCGTCTCTACTTTTGCTTCTTTGGTAGAAGCGGCCCCTTTTTTCTTTCCCAGTCTCCCTAACTTTTTAATAATTGCCTTCTTACCCACTGCATATACACCGTTTCTCTCAACTATTATTGTCATTTAAGGATTTATATGGAGCTACATAACTCTATGGATTAAGCGGGCAATATTGACCGCTTTACAGTTTTACCGATATTGTTGCTACTTAGTCTAGGAGTTCAAATTCTTTTCCTAAAGCGATTGTTGCCTTCTCAAGTTTTTCTTTTTTGACAACGACTAAGATCGATATTGCTGCTGAAGACAGCATTTCAATATTTATTCCAGCTTCAGCTAGGGCTTTGCAGACTCTGTAAAGATAACCCGGTTCTTCTTTCATTGAGAAATCAACCAATGTTAGCCCAACTGCCTCGAATTTTCCGGCAATTTTTACTTCCTTTATTTTCTGGAGAGACGCTGATACCTCTGGCAGGTCTCCTGCTGAACAGAGCAGAGAAAGGTTTCCTGTTTTTTCTTCCTCAGACTGGGTAACGACAGAGTCAATAATGTTTATTGAAGAAAGTTCCCTGAAGAACTTTGAGGCCACTCCTGGCTGATTGGGAATATTAGCAATCTTTACCAAACTCAATCCCTTTTGGATAGCTATAGCTGGTTGGCTCTGAATGGAGCCCTCCATATTTTGGGTTGTACTTCCCGAAGAGATCAAGGTGCCGCCTGTACTTTGACCAAAACTGGGAGATAATAAAACCTTAATTTTCACTCCCAAATTTTGGGCAAGCATCACTGCCCTATCCATTAATACTGCTGCCCCGGAAACTGAAAGTTCCAGCATCTGAGGGTAGGTAATATTTGAGAATCTTTTTGCCTGAGGAACAATCCTTGGATCAATGGCATAGACTCCGTCGACATCAGTGTAATTCTCGCAATCTGTCTTTAATGCTGCGGCTAAAGCGATAGCAGTAAGATTGGAACCGCCAGATCCTAAAGTAACAATTTCATCAGTGCCCTCAATTACGCCCTGAAACCCAGCTACCACCACTATTGTATCTCTATCTAACAGCTCCTTTATTCTATCGATATTTCTAATTCCTTTGACCTTTGCCTTTCCATATGTTGGATCTGTCTCCAAACGGATTTGAAAGCCAGTCAGAGATACGGCTTTTTGACCAAGGGTATTTATAGCCATCACTAAGAGAGCGGCTGACTGTCCTTCTCCAGTTGCCAGTAATTTATCTAATTCAGCCTCAGGTGGTGTTCCCTCCGAAGCCTCTTTAGCTAGTTGTTTTAATCTATTAGTTTCATCACCCATGGCTGAAATGACAACTGCAACTTTTTTCGATTTCGCCGTTTCTGTCACATGTGCTGCAATCTTTTTCATTCGTTCAAATGTAGCTACAGAACTTCCTCCATACTTTTGGACAATAATTCCCTTCAATTCCATTTTCCTTCTTTCTACCTATTCAATTGTAGGCTGATGCAAAATTAACCGTTTTGGCTCAATAGTTTATGGGCAGGGATCTACACATGTTTTCTTATTCCTAAGCCATAAATGGTTCTATGTGACCCTATTTCAGAATTTATATGGGTGGCAGTCTCTGAGGTCTGAAGGAAAAATCATAAATGATAGGTTTCACAACACCTTGAAGGAGCGTGAGGCACGGCGGGGGATTTTGGGCTGCAGTTGATGGTCAGCTACTGGCTTCAAGTTCCTTAGTGAAGAATTAGAAGCTGCATTCTTGAAATGATTGAACATTCTGACATTCAAGAAATACTTAACACGGTAAGTCTGGGCTTTTCAGTAGAAGATTCTATGTTGGTTGATGGGCGTCTAATATTGCATGTCACGTCCCATCTTGATGTGAAGAAGGGGTTTTCCTCTGTTAACGTTCAACTGAAAGCCTTGGGATATATTTCTCTGCTGAGGGTAAGGGAGGGCCGGATGGTTCTAACGATTATCCAGCGGTCAAGGATTCAGCCTGCCCGATGGGTCTGGAATCTTCTCCTATTGCTTGCAACCATTGGTACAACAACTTATGTGGGCTACCAGATGTCAATTAACTTGGTCAGTTTGGGCGTTATGGAGACCCCGTGGCATGGTGCTCTAACATTCTCCTCAGCCCTCTTGGCCATTCTAGGCTTACATGAACTGGGACATAAAATCATGGCCAACAGGTGGGGGGTTGAGGCCACTCTCCCATACTTCATACCGATCCCCTTCTTCATCGGCACCTTCGGGGCAATTATAAAAATGAAGGAACAGACGCCTAATAGGGATGCTTTATTTGATATTGGTGCTGCTGGTCCTATAGCCGGGTTCCTAACATTGCTCCCCATAGCGTTCTTGGGCATACAGCACTCATATATCCTTCCAGTTAATGCGATGCCGCTGGAGACGATTAGTCTGCCTACGCCAATTCTCTTCACTCTGTTGACGCAAGTTGCGGTTCCGTACATACCTTCCGGTTACTCTCTTCTCTTCCATCCCGTCGCATTTGCCGCTTGGGTGGGGATGGTTGTCACCATGCTGAACCTGATACCTGTAGGTATGTTGGACGGTGGGCATATATCCCGTGCGCTCTTCGGAGGAAAACTGCATAGAACGGTCTCCATGATAGGTGTCGTCGTTACGTTTGCGTTGGGTTGGTTTGCTATGGGCATCCTGATGCTCTTCTTCGCCTCTGCCCGCCACGCAGGTCCCCTAGAAGATGTCTCAAGTATCTCACCTAACAGAAGGATGTTAAGCATCGGTTTACTTGTCATCCTTCTATTATGCGTTGTCCCAATGTGGGGGACAGGTGCATTATAATGAACTGCTTCACGATAGTTTTGGTGCCGGGGGTGGGATTCGAACTCACGACCTCTGGATTATGAGTCTCGCCTTCCGCGCTTGGAGTCCAGCGCTCTGGCCATAGCCCGACTCGTCCATTCTAGCCTGCTGAGCCACCCCGGCATGGTTGCTTCCAACATGAAGGGAGTAGCTAATATGTATAAAAGTTTGTAACGTGTAGAAACACTGTAAATTACGGTGGATATGACGTTTAATCTCGCTTTTTGCATTAAAATCATCATGTTGGGTTAACAGTTATAAAAGCAGAAAATTATAATTACTATCACCTATGAAGTACGGGGCTGAGCATTGTGGCTAAGGACTTTCTGACTTTAGATGATGTAGACGTGAAGGGTAAGACCGTATTTGTCAGGGTTGACATTAACTCTCCTCTCGACCCAGCGTCAGGCCAGATCTTGGATGATTCAAGGATAAAGGCAGCTGTATCTACCCTAGAGGATCTCAGGGAAGCAAAGGTTGTGATAGGTTCTCACCAGAGTAGGCCTGGTAAAATTGATTTCATCTCCCTTGAAGCTCATACCGAGGTCTTGAAGTGGCATCTGGGATCCAATGTAATCTTCGCTGAGGATGTTATGGGGCCGAAAGCACAGGAGGCTATCAGCGGCTTGATGGACGGGGAGGTTCTTGTTCTAGATAACCTGCGCCTATGCTCAGAGGAGGTTATGACTGGTTCACCTGAGAAGCTTGCCCAAACTCTCTTGGTAACGAGGCTTGCTCTTTTCTTTGACCTATACGTCAACGACGCTTTTGCTGCAGCCCACCGCTCTCAGGCATCTATAGTTGGGTTTCCTCAACTGCTCCCGGCGGTGGCGGGGAGAACAATGGAGCGGGAGCTTAAAGTTCTAAGTGCCCTCTTAACCTCACCTCAAAGGCCTTGCGTCTACGTTCTAGGCGGCGTCAAAGTGGATGATAGGATACCGGTTATCGAGAACATTCTCAAAACTGGGAAAGCAGATAAGATTCTCCTCGGCGGCCTGTTGGCGGAGTTCTTCCTAAAGGCGAAGGGACATAAACTCGGCAACATGTCTGATAAGAAGTTGGCTGAGTTCTTGGAGGGTCTTCCCAAAGCGAAGGAGCTTCTGGAGACCTACAGCGATAAGATCGTTCTCCCTGTGGACATGGTTGTAAGTAAGGATGGAAAAGCAGTGAAGGAACATCTGAAGGATATGCCTACCACCGGTTCAATTATGGATCTGGGTGTAGATACCATTGCTGCCTATCGCACTTACATCCAGAAGGCAGGGGTGTGTGTAGCAGACGGACCTCTCGGAGTCTTTGAGAAAGATGCCTTTGCTACAGGTACGAGAGAGCTCCTCAAAGCCCTGTCGGAGAGTAATGCCTTTAGCGTCGTAGGCGGAGGTCACATCGGTGGCGCTGCAGAGATCCTTGGGTTGAAGGATAAGCTCAGCCATCTCAGCACTGGCGGCGGAGCTATGTTAGCCTATCTTTCAGGACAGGGTCTACCAGCCCTAGAAGCCCTCAAAAGTTCCGCCCAACGGTTTGGTAAGGGTGAGTAGAAGAGGCGGAGCCGTTGCTGTTAGGTAACTTAAGCTTTATATAAACTCCCGCTCAGCCTTTAACCTCAGATGGGAGAGACCTGTAGCCTCGGTAGCTAAGCTCGGTCATAGCGATGGCCTTGTAAGGCTTGCGGTTCAGCTAAGCCGCAGGAGAGCCATAGTCCGTGGGTTCGAATCCCACCCGAGGCTCCAAACTTCAAGTTCGGTTCCCAAACCCTTTTTATGTATAGGTGCAAACACAACGACAAGTCGTATTCAGGTCTACCCATACGACCGGATTTTCAGCAGGGCTATAAACCGCCTAAAGTCGGCAACAGACATCAGCGGGAGGGATAAGACTGACATCCTCACGTTGGTTGAGCATCTTCAGGTGAGGGGTATCAGCAGGCTCAGAGTTGTCAAGTATATCTATCTCCTCACCGTGCTGGCAAGGATGGCCAGCAAGCCTCTTAGACAGCTTAGGAGGGCGGACGTAGAGGGACTGGTAAGCAGGATAAATGCGTCAAACTACGCGGAGGAGACGAAGCACAGCTACAAGGTGGCTTTAAAAAAGTTCTACCAATGGCTAAGAGGCTGCAACGAAGAGGAGCAAGAATACCCTGAGGAGGTAAAATGGATAAAAACCACCATCAGAAGGAAACGGCTACTACCCGAAACCCTCCTCACCGTGGAAGAGCTCAAAACGCTGATCGAAGCCACCGAGAACCCAAGGGATCGCGCTCTCCTCCTCACCCATTACGAGTCAGGCTGCCGAATAGGCGAAACCCTATCCCTCAGAATACTTCATGTACGCTTCGACCAGTACGGTGCAATACTCATCGTGGACGGTAAGACGGGGCCTAGGCGGGTGAGAGTGATCGCTGCCGCCCCCGCCTTGGCTTCATGGCTGAACATGCACCCGCTGAGAAATGCCCCCAACGCACCCTTATGGGTAGGCATAGGCACGGTTGGAAGGCATGCACCTCTCGATTATGATGGAGTAAGAGCTTTGCTCAGGAGGCTTGCCAAGAAGACTGGTCTGAAAAAGAGGTTGTACACGCATCTCATGAGGCATACCCGGGCGACAGAGCTGGCCAATATTCTCACTGAGGCTCAGATGAAGGAGCTTCTAGGTTGGACTCAAGGCTCGGACATGCCCTCCGTCTACGTCCACCTCTCCGGCAGGGACGTTGACAGCGCACTCCTAAAAGCCCAAGGGATAACGGTGAAACAAGAGGAAAAAGCGAAGGTAGGGCTTACCTCCACCGTCTGCCCCAGATGCAAACAGAGGGCCGGTCCTGACGTCAAGTACTGCCCAGCCTGCGGCATGATTCTAGACATGAAAGCAGCGGTAAAGCTTGAGGAGGACCGCACCAAAGCGAACCAGTTAATGGATATGCTGATGAAGGACGAGGAGGTCAAGAGGCTTCTTTCAAGGAAGCTCCATGAGCTTTATGCTTCCTCTCAGCCGCCTCCCACATCCCAAGCAGCTCCCTAGCCCAGTAAGGCAGAAGCCTGCGGGCCTCCCCCTTTTCCCCTTCAGCAGATACCTGATGCCTCGCCAACTGTGATCCCCCATAGAAAAATATTGCCGCAAACTTCAAAGACTGGCTGGCTCTTCGCTTCCTGTTTCTGTTGCCACTGTGGCAGCAGCGTTAAAGCTGTGAAAAAGAAGAAGGCTGTTGACACTGTGTCAACAGAAACAAGCGGGCTATGAGGCTTTAGTTTCTGCTGACGGAGTGTCAGCAAAATTCTTCTGGGTCAAAGCTGGAAAGACAGGCGGCAGACCGAAGAAAAGTCTGCTTTCACGGTGAAAGCAGAACCGGCAGTTGTAGAGCTGGTGGCTGAAAGGCTTCCAAAGGAAAAAAAGCTGCTCTGTGCGAGCACATGTTTCTGAGAGAGGACAACTTTTGCAGTCTGTTTTCTTCCGTTTGCTTAGAAGCTCCATGCTCTCAAAGAGCAATTCACTCAGTTCGCAGACATTAAACGTAACTTGCGGAGTTGAGGCAACTGTGGGCTCGCCGTCCATGTCGTCCAAGCCTGTGTCTACCGTGGTAGCTACAGGCTCACCTGGTTTTGTTAACACCGTGTTAACAAAATTCGTCCGTCCCTCAACAGTGACTTTGCCTGTTTCTGAAGGATCGTCAGCTTTCTTCTGTTTCTTCTTTTTCTCAGCAGCACGTATGGTAATATGACGTTGTACCTCAGAGCGAACAGTATTTTGAGCCGAAAATACTAACATCTCAGGGACTGCCTAAGGCTAGTTAGTTACTTATTTGTTATTTATATAATTATATATATAGCATCTAAGGGCGTGTATCCTCCCCAAAACACCTCTTTATCCTCGCCCCTTTTCAGGCATGAAATCGGCAATCATGCCCTTATTCGGCACTATTGGGCTAATAGCGCCCCCTGCAGGCACCGCGAGCCTTTGCTATGGTTGCTACAAACCATGAAAAAGGGTGGATTAGAAGGCGCTCATGCCCTCTAACATATTCAGAACCGCCACATCGATAGGCTCTCCGTCAACACAAGGTGTTTCTCGTATGAGCCGCTGAGGTATGCGGTGCTTGTCTGCCAGTTCACCAAGTTGCTTTCTGATAAAGTTACGTTTCGCCGATTGAGTGCTTAGGTCCCTGCCCGCTAATTTGATAGCGTCATTCCAGTACCTTGGGTTGAATGCTTCGTCAAGGAAACGTGAAAATCGTGTTCGCACCTTCGCTACTTCCAAGTCAGAGACGCTGCTCCATGCTGCCTTAGTTGCCAGATTATATTTTTACATTTTTTCCTCACATAAAAAAACAATCACATCATAGGGAAAAGCGCCTCAAAATCGGGCTTCTTTCGCTGAAAGAGAGGGGAAAAATGTATTGTGAAGAGCGAACTCAGATCTATTGCGAAGCTACAGCGGAGCGGGGAGGTAGGAACTTGAGGAGACGGCTGTTCGGTTTGATCCCCAGTGTTTGATCTTCCATAGGGGCGTCTGTTGGATCATCCATGCTTGTTTTTGTTGCCACTGTGGCAGCAAAATTCTTCTGCCCCTTCTTTTTCTCCGCACTGGCTTGCCAGCCTTAACCCTGTAGCCAACTTTGTATGCTGGCGGAAGATATCGTCTCACCTTGCGTTCGTTGAGCCCTGTTATCTCAGCGATTTCCGCCACGGTAAGTATGTGACCTGTTTCCGCCTTCGCGGCACGTTCAAGCTCATCTAACCATTGGGAGTATTCATTCCCAACCTATTTGATGATGCTTCCCGACGGGACAAGCATCCTCTTCACTGCGCAGTAAGACTTATAATGGCTGTGTCTTCCTTCACTTCATCCAGCGTAAACA
>Ga0265594_1001081_pt1 | contig 21643 bp, 15 predicted proteins | sample saktaG_11_FD_190147 | JGI IMG/M metagenome (GOLD analysis project Ga0265594, IMG submission 190147) | Saline water microbial communities from Sakinaw Lake, British Columbia, Canada - sak_2011_5_24_80m | ecosystem: Environmental > Aquatic > Non-marine Saline and Alkaline > Saline ... | reverse complement strand
GACAGTGGTTACATACAATCAACGAAGGGAGGTAATTTTGGATCAGTTCTCTTTTACGTAATCTTAACCGAATATGGGCGTTCCTGAGAATGCTCAAGGGAGGGACAAGTCATGTTGAAAGCTGCTGTTGGACGCTGCCCTCCCAATCAGAATTATGGGTTTCTATGAACCATGTCCAATAAGGGGATGAGCAGCTTAATATTGGTTCTTTTGGCTCTGTTGACTATGGCTTTTTTGCTCCTTATCTTTAAATTCTTCTCCCTTAGTTATTGTGATATTAGCTGGAGCTTAACGCTCTATTGAAACGGACTTGATATTTCCCCAAGTGATGGGCAATTTATCCTTTGCCTCTAACGCTTGGGCGCTTTTCCATCCCTTCATTAATTGATTGATTTCATTTTCACTTAAAGCCCTGCTGAACATGATGATCTCATCCATTCCACCAGTATAGGATTCAGCACTATATTTCAGTTGCAATGTATCGGCAGGAGTAGTGATCTTGCCAGCCCATTCACCATTGAAAGCGGCGTTTACATCAGTCTTTAGTTCTTTTTCCTCAACACCGTTGAAATAGAGCTTCAAGGTCTCATCGCCATAAGTTCCTGCAATATGCGTCCATTCTCCCTTTACTACCTTAGTCGTGCCATAAGCGCCGGGACATAACCCGTTGGTAGTCCATATTCTAAATGACCAACTGTCGGGAACAGGTTCGCTAGAGGATTGGTCTTCCAGCAAAAACGCATTTTGTCGCCTGATGCCAGTATCCGAATCAACATCAGTCCTGAACCATCCAGCAACGGTCAAAGCCTCGCCTATGCTGTTGACGCTATCGGATGTTGCAACGTCAATGCTTCCGCCTCCAGTGGCTAATACACATCCATCAATTCTGCCTTCATCCCACTTAAATGTGCCATTTATAACACCATCATTTCCATTTCCCGAAGAATCTGTAAGAGTATCACCATTGCCATCATCACAGAGCCATACACCAACCAACGCTTTGTCGTTTGGGTCCAATGACCATGATGTTGTGCATATACAAAACACAAACAAAAAACATGCAAGTGCAAATAGATACTTCATTGTACTCACTTCCTTTGATAATGCCACGAAAAAAGTTTTACAAACTATATAAAACGCTCATTTGGCCATTTATAGAATATCACTTTTTAATGGCAGACCAAGTTGAAGCAAGTTTTGTATTTGGATTTACAGCACTCGTAGAAATAGCTCCATCTGTCAACTCTCTAATCTCACTTGCACTCAAAGCGCGGCTGAATAGTATAATTTCGTCCATGCCGCCAATCAATGACTCAGACCCAAACTTTAATTGCAAAGCATCTGCTGGAGTTCCAACAGTGCCGCCCCATTTTCCATCAATCTCAGCCTTAGCATCGTTAAATAATGGATTTTCGGCAACACCGTTGATATAAAGCATCATCTGTGTTCCGTCATAAGTTCCAGCCACATGCGTCCATTCTCCCTGTTGGACTTGGGTTGTGCCATAAACTCCGGGGCTCAAACCATCACTCGTCCACATACGGAAAGAGAAGCCATCAGGTTCCATTTCTGTTGCAGACTGATCTTCCAGCAAAAAGGCATTTGGTCGGCGGAGACCGGTATCAGAGTCAGTGTCAATTCTGAACCATGCCGCTATGGTCATTGCATTTACTACTGTATCCAAGCTTGCTGATTTTGCAACATCTATTTGACCTGCGCCGGGGGCAATCAGAGCGCCTCCAAATTTGCCTGTATCCCATGTAAAATCGCCGTTAATTACTCCATCGTTTCCATTACCGGAAGAATCAGCGACAACTGTTCCGCTTCCGTCATCAAAAAGCCACAGACCAACAAGAGCAGGATCGTTTTTGGCATCAATAGCCCATGCGCTCGTTGCCATAATAAGAACCAATACTGAAATAACAAAGGGCATTAACTTTTTCATTTCAAACCTCCCTCAAGATAAAAAATGAGTCCACAGTAAATCCGCATACGGCACAAATTGGAACTCAGCAGCTTGCGCTACTCATTTCGTAAACCTGACAATAGTCATTTTATCAAACCGTTGCTGTCAAGTCAACAAAAATCACCTACAAAACCATCCGCTATCTGGCTCTTATCTTACCAGAGACCCGAGGTATTGTCTATGGCGTTCTTAGCCAACTTCCCCAGTATTGACGGGCATTTATCCGTCTTTACGGAGATAACAGGCTCAGCTTCCTATTTTAGATGAAGGGGGTTTTTGCATATCCCCCATGTGTATCAACTTAAGAGATTATGGGAATAAAAAAAGGGAAAACTCCTTTGGTATATTGTAACAAAAATAATCAATAATATACCAAAAATAGGAGATTTCCCAATGGATATTCTATCAAAGATAACTGATGCTATGCAAGTCGTATTATCTGAAACTGCTGATGCTATTGCTCGTAAAACTGGTTTTGTGAAAAGACAAAGGAAATTTAGTGGTTCTAACTTCATACAAACACTGGTATTCGGATGGCTTGATAATCCTGATTCCACTATTGAGGAATTGACACAAACTGCTGCAACACTAGATGTATCTATTTCTTCACAGGGATTGGACAAACGGTTCACTCCTGATGCTGCTAAGTTCCTACAGGAAATACTGGAAACTGCTGTATCTACTGTGATAGCTGCAGAACCTGTTGCTATTCCTATACTACAACGCTTTAACGGTGTTTTCATACAGGACAGCAGCACGGTTAGATTACCAGATACATTAGCAGTAGTATGGTCAGGTTGTGGTGGCAGTTCGCCAAAGAATACCAGTTCATCGGTCAAGACACAGATACGTCTTGACCTGAATACTGGAAAACTTACAGGTCCATATCTGCAATCCGGAAAGGAATCAGACCAGAATTCACAACTCAGCGCAGAACCTTTACCCAAGGGTTCGTTACGGATAGCAGACTTAGGCTTCTTCTCTCTTGGTGACTTTTCTAAGATGAACGAAAATGGAGTGTATTGGCTATCACGATTAAAGGCACTATGTAAGGGATATACCCTTGATGGCAAGCGATGGGATTTACCGAACCTATTGGAAACATATTGTCCAGACACTATGGATATGCAAGTCTTACTGGGTATCAAAGAACAGGTTCCATGCCGTATTCTTGCAGTCAAAGTGCCAGATAAGGTAGCAAATGAGCGACGGCGTAAGATGAATAAGACGGCAAGAGATAAAGGGACAACACTCAGTGAAAGAGTTCTGAAACTGGCAGACTGGACATTTATTTGCACTAATATGCCTTCAGAACTTCTGACGTTAGAAGAAGGCTTCGTGTTGATGCGCGCCCGTTGGCAGATAGAGTTAATATTCAAGCTTTGGAAGAGCGAAGGCAGTATAGATGAATGGCGCAGTGAAAAGCCATTTCGTATTCTTTGTGAATTGTATGCCAAGTTAGTGGTGATGATAATCCAACATTGGATACTATTGATAGGTTGGCAATATCCTGACAGGAGTCTATTCAAGTCAGTGAAAACGATCCGCAAGCATGCGATGAATCTTGCAATGGCATTTTCATCTGGTAGCAAAGAGCGACTGACTGAAGTGCTAGAAACAATAGCACGTTGTTTATCTGTTGGGTGTCGCATTAACAAGCGCAAGACCATACTGCACACCTATCAATTGTTGTTGGAGTTTAGCTAAAATGCTTAAGTTGATACACATGGGGGTATCAAAATAGCCCCCAAATCTAGTGTTTATAGGCTAAAATGTGGATTAAGAAAATATTTTTTTATTGATCTGATTAATAAAATTTTGCTATAATTTTGAGGAAATAACTTTTTATTGGCTTGTATAGACTCTTATCGCAGTTACGGTTCTGTTACACCTTGTTATGATCTGGTAGAGGAGCGTGGTTTTAATATGCGTGATCTGAATCGGAGGAAGATCACCAGGCGCGATTTCTTAAAGTTTTTTGGTTTGTCAAGCGCATCACTATTCACGTCAGGAGTTTTGGCTGATCAGCTTCTAGCCGAGGTGCTGAGTGATGTGATCCCCGTGGTGATCATGATAAAGCCGAATGTTTTTCGATATGGACGCAATGATGAATTCAGTTCCATAGTCGTCTTTCCCGAAGGATATGAAGTAACCGAAGTTGACGTTTCCAGCGTTGGATGTGAGGGTGCGCATGCTCTGGACAGCATTTTGTGTCCCGATAGCAGAACTATTGTTTTTCTATATAATAGCAGTAATCTGAAGACCGATCTTACCCATGATCTTTTGGTGCCATTCACTGTAACCGGACGTTTAAACGATGGATCTACATTCAAAGGCTCAGATACGGTTATGATCATCGGTGCGAATCAGCCTACTGTATATCACATATCATCGCGAAAACACAGATCGTGTAACGCATGCAAGGGTCACGCTGTGAACAGAATATATTCCTCCATGCAAAAGGCAGATAACGACAGAGCACACCCTGGATGCAATTGTCGCATCGTAGCTGAGCAGATTGGCTGGCGAGATTACGTGAAAGCTTTCTGGTCCAGCAGTCAGGGTGGTGAGTCTGTTTACGACAGGAGGTGGGGCTGGCCACCGCCATCACCTAAGGGACTTAGCCTGGAATATCCATTGTGTTTGGAGGAGCATTTAAGAAGGGGGTAATACTTGGTGCCCTCGGCGACGGGGTGCGTCAAGGGCGGCTGTCTCAGCGCTGGTGTTATGTATCCGCGCTATTCGCGCTTAAAAATGGTTTTAGCGCTGGAAAAGCCGCTCCCCTCTTCTCAAGTGCTCCTCCGATAATCAGTAACAGGTGTATTGTATGCATTGCTATTCACTCGTTATTTAGACAAGGATCCTGCTATGAAGAAATTATACAAACTATGGAAATTGGGGTTAGTCCTAACTGTTTTCATAATATGCTCTTGTGGCAAGCAGGTTAAGACGATAGCTTTACTGTTATGTACATTATGGCTGGCTTCGTGTTTCACGGTCAACCCCAACCAGGTTAAACAGGCACAGAATGAAGCTGCCTCAGACATCACGGAGTTAAAGCAGATCAGGCAATCGGAAGGTTCGCAGCGAGTTCTCATAAGCAACAATATTCGCTGCATATCCGCAGATGATAAGAACGTATGGATCGCTACTGACCGTGGTGTCTCCAGGTTAGACAGAGTCACCAATCGTTGGAGGCACTATACCAAAGAAGATGGTCTTAATTCTGATAATATTAATGCGGTTGCTTCTAATCTAAACTGGGTGTGGTTTGGCACTGACGACGGCGTGAACCAATACAATATTGATACAGGAATCTGGCGGAGTTTCAAGGGAAAGGATGGACTTAAAGGAAACAGAGTCCTTCGTATCGCTATTGGCATGGATTATGCGTGGTTCGGTACAGACCAAGGGATCAACAGGTATACTAGAAGCATTGACAGTTGGTCAGCGCGGACAGCAAAGGATGGTTTGAGCAACAACTTTGTCAATGCGATAGCTTTGGAGGACGAGTATGTCTGGATCGGGACACACAATTGCGTCAATAGATACAGCAGGACAACAGATTCCTGGAATACTTATTCTACCAACGACGGGCTGGCAAATAACTTCGTCACTACGATTGCAATAAGCGGCAACTACGTATGGTTCGGTACTTACCGTTCTGGCATCAGCGTATATAACAAGACGAACCAAATGTTTGGGAAGCTATACACCAAATCCGATGTTCTATCGAGCAACGATATACGTTCCATAGCAATAGATGGGAACAATATCTGGATCGGAACTGCCAACGGAGGGGTGCATAGATACATAGAAGCGGTAGGTACATGGGCTAGATATACCAAGGATGACGGACTGGTCAGCAACAACATATCGTGGATAACCGCATACAAGGGTGAGATATGGTTCGGAACTTATGATAGCGGCGTAAGCATGTATGACAAAGTCAAGAACAGATGGATAACATTTGTCAAAGCCGATTCGCCGCCGGAAGATGAAGTGAAAGCAATAGCCAGGAGTGAATCAGGCAAGTTTTGGATCGCCACATCAGATGGTCTGATGAAATATGATCCGATCATATCAGACTGGACTAGATACGGAAAGAAAGATGGTCTTTCAACAGAGTACATCACTAGCTTGACGATGGATGGAGGTATATTGTGGATCGGAACGTCACGAGGGTTAGCGAGTTATGATGAAAGGTTGGATCACTGGCAGTTTTACAATGAAACTAACATACTTTCAGAAAGTTTTGTCACATCCCTGGCAATAATAGACGAAGGCGACTCAAACAAGGCTATATGGGTGGGAACAAATAGGGGATTGTTTCGTGGAAAGATAGAAGGAGATTCGCCGGTCAAATCATTTGAACCTGTGACAGTTAAGTCAGTGGATACCTTTCTCGTTTCACCGAGCAACGAAGAAGAAGCAAATTCAGAAAAACCTTCCTCATCAGCTTCCCTTTTAAAGAAGAAGGATTCCGGGGGATTCTCAGATTATAGGATAACTTCCATCGCGCAGAGAGACCATGAGATATGGCTCGGTACAGATAAAGGTCTTTTGGAATACGATGTTTCAACTCTCGTTCCGCCGAGTAACGGAAGAACAGATCTCGTTTCGCCGAGTAACGAGGAAGAAACAAATTCAGAAGGCATAGGATCGCTTTATACAAGTGAGCATGGGCTTATCCACAATCACATTAATTGCATGCTGCTTCAAGAAGGTCAGATATGGCTCGGTACAAGTGGAGGAGTAGCGATATATAACCGGGATACTGGCGTTTGGCAATCTATATTGGAAGAACTGCCTAACCCCAATGTTAGATCACTGATGAGCGATCCTGAACGAAACTGTATCTGGGTTGGGACATCTGGCGGACTGGCAAGGTTTTCTACTAAAACTGGTCAATTGGAGGCTATGAAATTATCATACAGCATCACCAGTATTGCCCGTTTTGCAGATTCTGTTCTTCCGTTACTCGGCGGAACGAGAGATGCCCTCTTGCTGGGGACAACCAGCGGTACGGTAGAATATACCATACCATCAGGGGAACATCAGGAACATAGGGCATTTGTAACGCGCCAGCCGCTCAAAGAAGCAAGCGTTGCCAATATAGTGTTCGATGGAGATGCCATCTGGTTCAGTAACTGGTCAGCTTCCCACAACGGTGCGATAATTAAATACGACAGGAAAAGTGACACCTGGCGTAGATTCACACGTGAGACCATTCTTGGAAATACGAAGGATAAGTCACCAACGATTATAAAACGAATATGTGTTGATGACAAATGCGTATGGTTTGCCACTGACTATGGAGTACTGCAATACGATAAAGTTGCTGATGTCTGGCAGCACTTCACCACTGAGGACGGGCTTCTTAGCAATAACATCCGTCAAATTGAATGCACTACCAATTTCGTCTGGGTCTGCCCGGAGATGAAGACCAGGATAAATAAATACAACAAAATGGATGGTACGTGGAGCGAGGTTAAACTATCTCATCTCATACATCCCAGGAATTACGTATACGATATGCAGGCGGACGGTGCTGCCCTCTGGCTTAGTATCAGTTCGTCAGGGGTAAGGCGGGTCAGCGAGAACGGCAAACAAACGATCTTTATGAAGAAAGACGGTTTGGCACAGATGGGAGCCAGGTGTATAGACGTAGATGAGGATTACGTGTGGGTTGCACACTGGAAGGATCGCGGCAGTGGAACACTTTCCCGGTACAATAAGAGAACCAGCGAATGGACAGTATATTCCAGTTCGAACGTTCTTGAGGGGGATATGATATCAAGAATAGTTAAGGGAGAAGAATATACGTGGTTCATCTATGAATCATGGCGGAAAGGAAGCGTTACAGGATATAACAGGAAAACGGGTGAGTGGACAACAATACAAATAGTAGGCTGGGGTAGTCAGATCAGGGAAGTTTGCGAAGATGGAGGCTATCTGTGGCTAGCACCAGAGATGGGTGGCATAAGGAGGTTTCATCTAGCGTCCGGTACGTGGACATCTTTTCATAGTGGTGAAGGGCTATTGATGGATTTTGTCAATCAGAGGGCGTTCAAAGCTGATAGTAAATATGTATGGATTGGTACACCAGGGGGTATAAGTCGTTACGATAAAGAGCGGGAGTCCTGGACTAACTACACCAGACAAAACACATTGGTCGGCGAGAGCGTTCAGGCAGTTGCGTCCGATGATCGATACGTCTGGTGCGGCACATCTCAAGGTGTATCACGTTATGATAAGCTCTACGGAACGTGGCCAAACCTCTGCAGAGATGGCAATAATGACATCACCGGATTGGCTGTAGACAACAGATTCCTCTGGGTAGCTAGTAGAAGGGGAGTAGGCAGGTACGACAAGATAGCTGACCGTTGGGACGGCTATGGTACTTGGCATGGTCTTCCAGGGATGGATGCGAGTTGCATCGCCGTGGACGGGGATGATATATGGATGGGTGCAAATGGTGGCATTGGTAGGTTCCCGCGCATGTCAGACGACCCCAGTGTCTGGATTAGCTATACTTCCGGGCTGGAGATAAAGTCCGAAACCATGACCAGAGAGTATGCCAATACACTCGTATCAAACGAGGTGTGGTCGGTTGCTGCCAGTAAGGACTATATATGGGTGGGAACCATGCGCGGTGTAAGCAGATATAACAAAGGATCAGATATGTGGATGACATATACGACTGAAAACGGACTGGTCAGCAATGAAATTAGCAGTATATGTATGGATGAAAATGTTATATGGTTCGGCAGCGGCAATGGCATCACTATGTATGATAAAGGAACAGAAAAGTGGGTTACGTATAACACAGACAATGGGCTAGCGAGCAACCGGGTCACGTGCATCGTCAGGAGTTCAGACGCTGTATGGCTTGGGACGTTCGATGCAGGACTTATGAGGTATGACAAAAAGACCAAGACATGGTCGACATACTCCAGAAAGGATGGACTGGCTCATGACTGCGTGCTATCTATATCAGTAGACGGAGATCGTGTCTGGGTTGGAACACGACGAGGATTGAGCAGATATGATGTCAATGCAAATAACTGGACAACTTATACACAGCACGGCGATCCGGAAGATGAATTAGACATGGTTGCAGAGCAGGTCAAAAAAAGTGTGAAGCAGAATTACACGGAAAGTGAAGTTCCAAGACCGATGAATCGCAATTTGGAAATTGCAGAGATCAATTCCGACCCATCTGGTAGAGACGAAGAAAATCTCAACGGGGAATGGGTCAAAATAATCAACACCACCGATACACCTGTTGATATTACCGGATTCACCCTCAGTGATAATGTTAACCATACATACAGGTTTGGGGAACTGGTTCTCCCCGGTCACTCCACAATTATAGTGTATACAGGTTCAGGAACGAATACTACCTCATCTTTCTATTGGGGATCGAAAACACCTATATGGAACAACAGGGGAGATAAAGCATATATCAGAAACACCGACGGGGAATTGGTGGATGTATACTCTTATGGCTTACAATAAGCAAAATGATGGGATATAGGAGACCATTACAAACCGGGGGTTAAACAGTACAATTATAGGTAAATCAAAGCTGAATGGCAGGGAAGATGAAATCAAGAGATTATTAGCTTTGGACGTTTCAAAGGCTTCTATTGCAAAGATAACAGTCGTTGACAGATCAACACTTTACAATTTCATAAGCTCAAGAGGACTAATCTCGAATCCCTAACCGCCTAAAATAGCTTGCCCCCGGTTTGTAATGGTCTCAAAGCCAAGAAGCTTATGCAAACGCGGGAGGTGTGTTGTGAGAATTAGTTGTATTCCCATTTGTTTCTTTAAAGACATACTCCACACAAGAACCATGTCCATACAAGACTGGATCAGAATGGCATCGGAGATTGGACTCGACGGTATTGAGATGTATGAGCCATACCTGACAGGCTGGGCGGAGGATTACATAACCAGGTTGTCCGATTCGGTATATGGTGCTGGATTGGATATCTCCATGTTTACCAGTTACGCTAACTTCTCTAGCCCGGACCTCGCGAGCCGCGCGGAGCAAGTCTCCAATGCGAGGCGGGCTGTGGACGCGGCTGCTGCCTTCGGGACAAACATTGTGCGCATAACCGCCGGATCGTGGATCGAGGGGATCAGCCGGGACGAGATACTCAAGAACGTTGCCAGCGGCATACGAGGATGTCTCGATTATGCTGAGAGCTTCAACGTGGATCTGGCGCTGGAAGACCATCCAGAGGTTGGCACAAAAATAGACGATTTCATAAAGATATTGGAATTGGTGAGCGATGATAGGCTGAAGGTGAACCTGGATACATCGAATCCTATGGTGTCGGGCGACAATGCTGTCGATCTGGCGGAACTGGTAAAGGATAGAGTAGTGCACGTTCATGCCAGCGATAGAGACAAAAATCTGGTGCACACTGTGGAAGGCGAAGGCGCGGTGGACTTTCCCGGCATCTTCAGGATTCTGAAAGGTGCTGGCTTCGATGGCTGGATATCCCTGGAATCAGGTGGAAACAAAGGCAGCGAAGGCATCCGACAGGGTATGGAATATGTGAAGCACGTGTGGAGCAGCATATAGGACAGCGTTATATGGTTGAGATCAGTATCTGCTGACGTGGTGGAGTATTTCGATGTCATAGAAGATTTTTCGTCAAAGGTCGTCTATAAATCCGAATAAGTCTGGAATCGTATAGTCTGCTTTCTGAACTGCCTCTAGAGAGGAAGATAGCCAATGAAAAACGTAATTCGCATCAAGGAGACCATTACAAAACGGGGCAAAAATTACCGTTGGAATTAGGAATTTGAAACAAGTCTTCTTAATCTTATGAAATTATAAAGTGTTGATCTATTAACATCCATTAATTTCATACCTAAATTTCGTGCAAAGAAACAATGATTCCATATGGTTTCAGAACCGCCTCAAGGGCAGTTCTGATGCGGTTTATCATGGGATACAAAGGGTTGAGTTTGATCTGGAGTACCTTTCCCTTGCTCATTGTCACCTCTCCAGGTAGGCACAGAATCTGACGCACCAATCGCTTCATACCAAAGCTGCTCAGAGTCTTTACTGCCATGTCTGAATCTTCAATGCTCCACGAAGATTTCATGGAAGAGATTCGCTTCAGCGCCTTTATCATCCAGTCCTGCACCCAACGGATAAGGTTATGGGCTAATTGATTCAACAAGACCAGCATCTGTTGAGCGACAAAACTTTTCTTCCGGCGCTTTCGCATTCCCAAACCTTGATTATCCTGACAGAAGCTGCTCTCTGGAACTCCGCTTCTGCCATCGTAATCTTCCACAATGGTGTATAGATCAGCATCCATATCTGTCGTGATCAGGACACTGTATTGGTATCCCTTACCTTTCTTCCCGGGCATGCGAATGGCCAATTGCTTTGTCTTTCTGCCATAGCGATGAGGCTGGGACACCCAGCCAGCCTGTCTTGGCCTGCTATCTGGTCCCGGGGAAATGTCTACCCACTTATGCACTGAATTAGCTAATGCTTTAGCGCGCTTCCATGAATACATCTTGGCTAAAAGATGGTAATCCCGCCACAGAGCATAGTTGATGTTCTCATCAGTGCCAAAGCCACCATCAAATCTGAGGCGGATTAGTCTTCGCTGTTCCCTGGTACGCAGCGAAAGATGCTGCTCCATCTTATCCACCATGTCTTTGAATACCTTACATGACGTCATGTTACCTGGATAAAGAGATTCTGATACTATCTCCTGTGTCCTGGAAACCAATATCCGAGCTAGTTGACGACCATATGTATTCCGCTTGCCTGCGAAGTATCCCTTCTCTGAACCCTCTGCTTTTCTGGATGCCGACATCCCGGAAAGATCCATGTCTATTGTCTCCACTATCTCAGTTTTCTCAAGAAGTGATACCGACATATTGTGGTTATCCCATATGGTCTTCAGAGCTGATTCCAATTGCGCAACATTTTCTTCTGTTGCTGCATCCAGTGTGCGCTAGATTCCTGACTGGTCAGCACAGTTGTCGTAGCCAAATGCCCGAAGCAATGCCTGGTCTACACGCAGTTGCACATTGACATCAAATACTACTTCACATCCTGACATAATGCCCAACACCATGAATACCAGTTTGTCTGTGGGACTATATTCTACCTTCTTCTGCTGTATCTTCACCTGTTGATGGATACTCTGGAATATTCCCCTGCTATTTATCAATTCAGCTATTCCACACAGGGAAGCATAGGAACTGCTCTCCCGGATTTTCCTTCGCAATTTCCTTCGGCTTTTCCTATTGATTTTCTTTCGCTTTGGTCTTATTCTTTTCTTAGCCATGGTTAACCTCCTCTAAGGGTTAGTGGTTTGCTTTTTTTTATGATACCTTAGAGTGGCTTCCATGGCACGTTATTATTGAGCTTATATTAAATAATTGCTATCCATAATATGACCTTTTTTGCACGAAATTTAGGTAATAGGATTAAGGGAACTTAACCTGAATCTTTAATTCCCAAAATAAGTTTGCCCACGTTTTGTAATGGTCTCGTAGTGGCAAATGTAACGGGAACTTATGGGGTTTAGTGTTTCAAAGAATAGAGAAAACGAATATGGAAAGGTCTTTAGGACGGAGTCCGCCTGCGGAGAAGAAGAGATCTTATGAAAGCGATTTTTTTGTTGACTTTGCAGATGACATTTTGTAAAATGTCAATGTTTTGAGTTTATGAAGCAGACAGCGAAGCTGTCAAATTTTAATTAGTGCCGTTACTGATATGATTACAGAATAATATCCACCCTCTGGCACTTTTTCAAAGAGAAACAAAATCTCTTAAGGGAGGTCTTTATATGCTTTTTATTGGTCCGCTTGGCGGATGGGAAATCATAGTAATTCTAGTAATAGTATTGATAATCTTCGGTCCATCCAAACTACCACAAATGGGTCAAGCTCTTGGCAAATCCATCAGGGAATTTAAAAAAGCAGGAAAAGAACTGAAATCAGAAGTTACTGATCTTGATGATGATGACGATGATGGGGATGTTACGCAAAGAAAATCCACAACTGCCAAAAATTCCCAAAATGACAAGAGCGATGAAAAATCTCAATCATGATGATCCCTCGCCATATATGTATATGCGATGTCTATCGTCTCTCGAAACGCCTGATTCAAACGCAATTTGGGGATATTGGCGCCGCCGAGAGAATCCGACAGTCTATATCTAATGCCATAACACTTGCCAAAAAACTGCAAATTATACCATCCTACTAAAAGCAATAAGGGAGTGTATAATAAATTGTGGTACGCCCTATCAAATATCAATGAAATGATGGTGAAATTCCATCTCGCCATAACTGAAAACCTTTATATTTCCTGCATTCCCGGCTTAAAAGGCGTTATCTTGATGCCTTTCTTTATTTTTGTTGACAAACCACGAAAAAGCCTTATAATCCTCGTTAGATAAAGTGCCCACAAAATCCAATTCCAAAGCAAAAAATTTCTGAAATCTGGCTTTTGGACTCAGAGACATATCCTAAACTAGACAATATTTCCAAATGTCCAACAACCAGTAATAGCTTGTATCGGGGAGAGGGAAGATGGCAAGAGGGAAATGGACAGATGAAGACCGGAAGTTTCTCAGAGAGAACTACCAGAAGATGACCAACAAGGAACTGGCGACATACTTTAATCTTACTGCTGGCGGGGTCGGTTACCACCTTAAGATGCTTGGATTGAAGCGATCAGGGCGATGGTCAGAAGAGAATGATAACCACCTCAGAAATAACTATTTGAAGATGACCAACAAGGAAATGGCAGGTGAACTTGGGAAGACCGTCTATGCCATTGAGAAAAGGCTTGGCGCACTCAGACTCCGCCGGTTGCAGGAATGGACCCCTGAGAGGGAGCAGTTCTTGAGGGACAACTATGAGATAACATCTAACGCTTTCCTTTCTAAGAAGCTGGGGATCACAGAATTCGCCATAGCCAAGAAATTGAGTCGCTTGGGTCTGGTCAGAAAAACAAAGCGGAAATGGAGTAAGAAGAAAGAGGAGTTCCTGCTAGCGAATTATAGGCGGTTGAGTATTGATGAGTTGGCTGCTGAGTGCGATATGCTTCCAGAATATATCAGAAACAAGATAACCGAATTGGGACTGCGCTAGGTTCTGTTAAACGTCCAAAAACACCCTAGCCGAAGACGCTTTGCGAATCCACCAGCAGGTCAGGTTTGAGAGACTGGAAAGGTTCTGAGCGGACAGTGGTTACATACAATCAACGAAGGGAGGTAATTTTGGATCAGTTCTCTTTTACGTAATCTTAACCGAATATGGGCGTTCCTGAGAATGCTCAAGGGAGGGACAAGTCATGTTGAAAGCTGCCGTCATTATTCTTGTAATTGTATATTGTATTTGGTTATAGTGCTGTTATTTCACGAAAATCCCTGAACTTAAAGTCTATCTCACTCAGGACAGGGCATGGAAGGAGAGATATCATCAGAATATGTTTGATGCTGTTGGGTTGGCATTGATGGCGTTATCTAAAAAAGAATAAATAACCAGATTAAAGCTCTCCGACGTTTTCAATTTCGTCATATTCATCACCGATATAAAATCTCACTGAACGGAGAGCATCCAGTATGGGTTTCAGAGCAGGGATTAAAGACTTTTCCTTAGTCAAGTTATAATTAATTAAGGCGTAATGGAAACTTACACAAAACACTTGACAAGCCCATTGGACGAAATTTAGGTGATAGAATATTAAACTTATGGAGTTACATTGGTTTATATTCTAGCTTTCCATAGCCGAATTTTTTGTCTCTCCCCAATTTACCTAGATCATTTATATATAATCTAACGGTCTCTCTCAGTTGACGACCTTTTAGATTCGGATGCGCCTTTTTTATTTTTGCGATTATTGCGCTTGCGCGAGCAGCGGCAAAGGAAGTTCCCTTCTGAGAAGCAAGCGAGCCGTTACAGACAAATTCAATTTCCTGCCCCACAGGAGAATATTCGACATGCCTGTTAAAACACCAGAAACTTTTGATAGCGCCGATGGCGATAACCTCATCGTATTTAGCCGGATAGGTTATCCCTCGACTAACGTTATTTCCTTTGCCACGTTTGCTTAATTCCTGCACCAAAAGGTCGAGTAATTCGCCTTCATTTCCGGCGGCGGCAACAATCAGAATTCCACGATCATAGGCTCTTTTTATAGCATTGTGGACGATCTCTTCATCATTATGCGTACCGAAGGACAAATTTATCAGGTCAACTTCCTGTGATATTGCCCAGTCTATAGCATCCACAAAGGGCTGTATCTCCCTATTGCGTTTATCCTGGGTAAAAACCTTCGCTATGTATAGCTTGGCATCAGGAGCAATTTCCTTGATAATTTTTGCTACGTTTGTTCCGTGTCCATTTGGGTCCCGGATGGTATCATCTACAAAACTAATGCCTTTTTCGTGCTTGATGTTGCATCCCGAATCTATTATTGCGATTCTGACTTCTGCAAACCCATTGCTAGTAAGCACCATTAGTAATAGAAATCCGACAACTCGTTTCCGCAGTAATGCAAAACTTGCACGACCATACATCTGGCGTTTGATGAGCTTCAGTCTATTCACTTGACCCTCAGTCTGACCATTACTCCATGATAAGGAAAGTGCATTGGTAACCGCCGCCAAGTCTTGCTTTATCCCCTTGGCAAACTGCTTTAATGCGCCAATCCCGCTATTGGTCGCACCCTCTAGCCAGGGCAAAAGAGTTTCTGACTGGAGTTTCCGAACCATCTCTGTGAAACGCTGTCCCAGATCGTGAGATTCGGCAACTTTTCCATCCGCCTGCTTCACCCGCTTAAGTCTGCACTTCTCTGCTTTCGTCAGCTTTGCGGAAGCATCTGGGAATTCCGCCACTGCCTTTGTCGTTTCTGTACCTTCACCGGGTTTCTCAGCATGGGAAACCGATATCTCCTTCTGTTCTCTTTCAACAAGATTGGCTTTATCTGCTACCTGTTCCTCATAAATCTGAATTTCGCTTGATTTTATCCTATGGCTTATGAATTGGAAAAGCCTAAGCAGAGCTTGGACATGTATTTGGCAAACTCCTGATTCCGTTAGAGAAAACACCTTTCCCATTTCCTTCATAGTCATTTCCTCATAATAATACAGACTAATCACGATGGCTGATTTTTGGGGAAGCGACTTTATTGCTTCTGCAAGAATTTTTTTTGCTTCTTCAGATATTACTTGTCCTTCTGGACTTATATGTGATCTATCTTCAATGCAAGATTCATCAAGATTTGTATCTTCGCAGTCATAATCCTGCAAGCTGTACATAAAGAATACTGATGGACCTTGCACTAACAAGAAACACCTTCTATGAAGTGGCTATATCACACGATCCAAATAAAGTGTTTCTTCATGAAAGAATTGCGCCGCAGGCGAAATGGGAGCCTAACAAGAAACACCTTCTATGAAGTGGCTATATCACACGATCCAAATAAAGTGTTTCTTCATGAAAGAATTGCGCCGCAGGCGAAATGGGAGCCTATCAAGAAACACTTTCTATAAAGTGGCTATATCACACGATCCAACTAAAGTGTTTCTTCATGAATGAATTGCGCCGCAGGCGAAATGGGAGCCTACCAAGTAACACTTTTTATGAAATGGCTATATCACACGATCCCGCTAAAGTGTTTCTTCATGAAAGAATTGCGCCGTAGGCGAAATGGGAGCCTATCAAGAAAAACCTTTTATGAGGCAGTTTCTTCTATTATTTGGAATCCCATTTGATTCACTTTGCGCTTTAGATTCTTGATTGCTCGTTGACGTGCTTGCTCCTCATAGTATTCTTCGCCGGGATCCAAGTATTCGGTCTGGTTTTGGAGCATGGGATGATACGTGCCAGCTTATGTGCCGTGGCAACGACCGCTTCAGGGAACCCAGCTTAGCTCGCATGCAACGATAATGAGACCATTACAAAACAGGGGGCGCCATGAAGCCGCAAGTCTATAATGCTATAAACGCAGCTCTATCTATCCCCATAGATGGAAAAGCGAACATGCAAGAGATAATGAGCAAGAATCTGTGTGAAGCTTGGGTGAAAAGGCGAGTAAGGAACGCGTCGCAGTCATCAAGATAGCTCGCTTGCCTGTGTTTGGATATGGCTATTCTGCGGTCACCATAGTTGGGAATGAAGGATTGGTTTTGGCTAACGTATGTAATGAATTGTTGTTTGTGAATTTCCGTCCATCAAAACATGAGATATATTTTTCCTCAATCCATAGTCTTTTCTATGCATTAAGCCAATTTAATGCCAATCAAAAATCTGTTTTTTGATTGGCAAAAATTCCATATACTTTTTTAGACTGGCAATATATCATTTATAACATTTACCTGGCTTATTTCCTATTATAGACAAAGAATATAGGTGACCAACTTTATGCTCTCCATAATCAGCTCTTATGGGGCGTTATTTTTCAGAGAAAATTATATTTCTGACATTTTTCAAAATACCATTTAGCCAAGTAATCATAAGCGTTGAAGAACTAGGAACAGATGAAAATGCTCCTTGAAGAAAGAACATATATCAATCTCTCGTTTGGCATGATTCTTTATCTGCTGAAAAGTCAGCCCTGTCATTGCACAAAGCTTTTCCATCACCAGATATGCAATAAGCTTGATACCGACCATATGATATACTCCGTTTCTGTTCCTCAATCGGACTCTATGTATTTGAAGATCATACTTCAGCCTACGCCAAAAATGCTCTATGGAATGATGCTGTTTCCATATGGAAATCGCTTCACAGGCTCTCAGCTTTCTGCCAAAGACCATAATGCACTTAACCTTAGAGCAATCGAGAAAGAACACCAATATCACTTTACCAAACGTTGGGCTTTCTGCTTGCTTTCTGGCTACTGGTATGTCCTTACAGCCCCAGGCAGAATCATCCAGATGTATACCTTGCTTGTGAATGGAAAGTTTCTGTTTCTTGCCATCTATGTTAAAAACATAGTTGCTCTTTGCATGAATCTCTATCTGGTCAAAGCCTGCTTGGGCAAGTATGCTAACCAAGTCATCAGAACCATACCAGCTATCGAAAGTGATAGGAAAAGCATTCAGGTTGATCCCTTCCTGATGAAACAAATCCAGCATAGAATGGATCATTTCTCTGAATATCTCCGGCTTAGATGTATTACTCCGTCCTTGTTTGCCGACAGGTCTGATGCAGAGAGGGATAATCCTTTGACCGACTTTGATAGTTATGGCAATGATGTTCTGACCTTTAACAACACTATGATGTTTTCCAGAAAACCAACTGTATGTAAGACTCATAAGCCTACCCAATCGGTCAATGACTGTATCATCCACAGAGATAGTGATTCTCTTTCTGGACACAGTTGCCGGACTTTGAGAAAGCGTTTCTTTTATCAGTCTGGAAGTTTCAGAAAGACCAGCGATGAGAAACAGTTTCCTCATTGTGAATATGCTCATGGATTTGATAGTTCTGTATACCTGATTCTTGTCTATACAAAGAATCTCAGCCATTTGGTTAGGTGTAAATATGTCAAATATATGACCAAAAGCCAGCATGAGCATCATTTCCATAGCTTCCTGAGCGTTTTTGTTGAATCTGGAGTAAAGGGATACTTGAAAGTGCTTGAGAGTTTTGCTAATCTTATCAATCATGATAGTCTCCTTATTTTAGCATTTTCATCAATTATAGATATAAGGAGACTTTATTTTTCCTTTATTGTCAATGGTTTAGAATAATTGTTGGCCCTTTTTGATAATTGTCAGATTTACCTCCCTATAATAAAGTTAGGAGGCAATTATAGCATCTATGATTTTATGAGAAAAGCGTCGGTATGATTTCAATCCTCAAAAATGTACCAAAGGATCACGGATAGTCCATGAGGAGTTATATAATGCTTATCGGTTATGCGCGTGTTTCAACTCATGAACAGAATCTTGACTTACAAAAGGATGCTTTGGAAAAAGCGGAGTGCAAAAGAATTTTTGTAGAGCAAATGTCCGGCAGTTCATCCAACAGACCAGAACTGAAACGAGCTATGGATATACTTCGTGAAGAAGATACTTTGGTAGTTTGGCGTTTAGATAGGTTGGGCAGGTCTTTGAAGCATCTCATTGAATTGATTACAGAATTGGAAGAAAAAAAGGTTGGTTTCAAAAGTCTGACGGAATCTATAGACACAAACACTTCTGGCGGAAAACTCGTCTTTCATATTTTTGGTGCTCTCGCCGAATTTGAGCGCAATCTTATCAGGGAAAGAACCAACGCTGGTTTATCTGCCGCTATAGAAATTACGGAAAAGAATTGAGGTTAAGCCTCAAGAGGGAAATGACCTTCTTTGGCTGATTGACAACTGATCTGAAGAAAGCTCTAATGGCATTCTTGAGAACACTGATATTCTCAAAAAATTGATTGTGAGTAACAACTCTACGGAACCACTTGAATAGACGCTCAATGGGATTGCACTTAAAGGAGGTGTATCGGGGAAGATGCTCCAGTTGCATATTCCCATCCTTTTTCACAAACTGCTTCACAATATGAGCTTTGTGTGGCTTGTGGTTATCTAAGCGAAACACAAGCCTGTCAATTGGATAGCGACTGCGCATCTGCTTCAGGAATGCCACCACATGCTCTTTACTGGAAGAGGGAGCAATATGATAATGCACCTTGCCTCTCAGTGGGTCTGCGGCGGAGAAGATATATACACGACCATGATCGTCTGACATGGGTATCTGTGGGCGTGTCCCCTTGCGTGCCCAGACATAGCTGAGAGTGGACCATCTCGTTCCGCCGAGTGACGGAAGAACAGAACGGTAGCAAGTGTTTCATCCAGATAGAAGAAGCGAATATCCCTTGACTTGGATTTCTCAAGGTAGTGGAATGTCTTTTGGTTTGCCTGTTCTATCTGCTCCTGTGTGGGAACTATGGTCCTATGTCTGGGTCTGATAAGAGTGAATCCCAGTGTATGAACCATCTCCCAGACATGACTCAAGCTGAAGTGTATACCAAATTTCTGCAGCAGATGATGATCTACCAGCTTTAGCGTCCAGTTGCTCTGTTGATAGCCCTCTTTGCGGGGAGAATCATCAAGCCATGTAGCTATCTGCTCTTGCTGGTTTTTATCAAGCCCGGGTGGTCTTCCTGGGATATCTTCATCATACAAACCCAGGAATCCCATATTTTCATAGGCATCAAGCCATGTGCTTACAGTGTTTTCACTTCGGAACACTATGGAGCATATCTCTTTAATGGTGAGCTTCTGGCTTGACAGGAGAACCATATGTGCCCTTTCCCGCATTCGTGACTTGGGATGATTCCGATACATCTCAAGCAGTGTTTGCTTTTGTGGTTCTGGAAGTGATTTTATTGTTCGTTTTCTCATGAGTATCGCCTCCACGAAGATGATACCACAAAAAACTGGCTTCTCAAAGCCTCAACTATTTTCCGGAATTTCTATAGCAAGGGATCCCGGTGGGCTTGAGGAAAAAACAAGCATCAAAATAATGGTCTTGCCATGGACAATCAACTAGTCAGTATAGAATTTGCCAAAAATAAGTGATATTACAGACATGCTTGGGCATTCTGAGTGTTTAGCAATCCAGTAGATTGTCAATTGCTCTTCATCACGATCCTTATGGGGCTTTCAATAGCACATTCACAAATGATGACGTTTGTTAACATAAGCTGGGGTGATAAAAAAGGTAGAGGATTTTGTATGGAGACAGTTCGATTCAAAGAAGGAAACTTTGGTGAAAGCGATGTTTTTTCGTTGATTCGACATCAATAGTCTGATACAATTTTGATGATGTTTAGATAGAACACATGCCCGAATATATGCTTCATATGTCTGATTCAAAAACTTTTTATAAAATTTTAAGGGGGCATAAATTCAATGAAATTCCTAACTGCGATCCTGGTGATCGCATTGGCTCTAACATTCATATCCTCAAGCTTTGCGGAAATTGTGGTTTTATTTGATGAAGACGCAGAAGACGAAGCCGGAAAGGGCGATTTTGTGTCCTTATTCATCAAGCACGATGCGGGTAGCACTGTTACCGTTACAAAAGATGATGCCATCTCAGGCAAGGTATCAGCATTCTGCACACCATCACAATCATATAATCCCAATATGGCAGGATGGGGTTATTCTATTGACGACTATCATTTCATTTCATTTGCATGGAAAAAAGATGGCGGAACAGGAATAATGCTCCAGTTGGCAAATAACGGCAACTGGGCTTATAGATATTTTAGTGGCGTCAACGTCACAAATTGGGAAGGCATCCAGCTTGAGTATGATATTCCAGAAGATTGGATGGTCTATACACGTGACCTGACAGTAGATTTCGCCAGAGGCTGGAATCTTACAGGTGTTGCCTTAACACCTTGGGGTGGTGAAGGCGGATACTATGACCATATGATCCTCCATTCCAAAGAACGTGAAAGCAAAATTGTCAGAAATCCTGTGGAAGCTAAGGGAAAACTTGCTACAGCGTGGGGAAACATCAAACAAGATTAGCTATCTTTGGATGAGAATCGCTCATGTGATTTTCATCCACACAAAATTGAAAGGAGTTTCAGAAGATGAAACTATTCTCTATTATCGTTATAATCGCGGCAATGCTAATTATGGCTCCGATTGCCTTTGGTAAAGTT
>Ga0265594_1001080_pt1 | contig 21675 bp, 23 predicted proteins | sample saktaG_11_FD_190147 | JGI IMG/M metagenome (GOLD analysis project Ga0265594, IMG submission 190147) | Saline water microbial communities from Sakinaw Lake, British Columbia, Canada - sak_2011_5_24_80m | ecosystem: Environmental > Aquatic > Non-marine Saline and Alkaline > Saline ... | reverse complement strand
CCGAATTGCTTGCTTTCTCAGATGATTGCGAACGTCATCTGGCTGTTTTCTTAAATCTGTTTCTTTCATGCTTATAAGATAACATTTTTAACCTTATATCACACAGTTATTTTCCGCCGCGTTAATATTGCCGTATTCCAAACAACTTCTGTATCAACTCCAAAATAATCATGAATTAATTTGTCACGCATTCCCGCTATGAAGCGCCAAGGTATCCAGGAATAATTTTCTTTTACTTCTTTGGGGATTTTCTTTGAAGCTTCACCAATTATTTCTAATGCGCGAATTACAGCATACTGTGTTTTAATATCTTTTTGAAATGCAGGAAAATCCATGTCTTTTAAGAAGGTCTTTATATTGATTATCGATTCTAATATATCATTAATGTAATCGATTATTATTCTGTCTTTTTCTTTCATATTATTGCTTGAGCTTCCGATAGTATTCTTTGACCTATATTATGCTTTAACGAGTTTTTCATAACCAAATCGACTTTTACGTCGAGCAACTCGGATAAATGATATTCTAATTCTAAAAATTTAAACAATGATGGGGATTTGGTAAATGAAACGAGTATATCCACATCACTTTTAGCAGTTTGTTCATCTCTGACAAATGAACCAAATACTTCAAGAGTTGCCACATTATATCGCGACTTTAATATTGGTAATTCACTTTTCAAGATAAAAGTAATATTTTCAATTTGTTTTTTCATAATATAAAAATGCTAAAAATTATTGTGAATAGCAAATTTTACAAAGGTGCAAAATACCTGCATGTTACATTGAGATGTCTTTGGCACACGCTGATGCCGATGTTAGTAGTCATTTTTGGCAAATACTCTTATCATCGATCTTAAGGGCATCTCTCATTTGATGCTATGGCTTGATTAATATTTTTCATCATTTCAGCATTATCAGAGAAGAATTCCCAAAAGATGTCAATAATATTATTTACATGACTATCTATATTCTTGGAAATCCTCAAAAGAAAATCATTACTTTTAGGACGAATATCAGTCAGTTGATATGCTGGCCACCATGACGATTTTCCTATAATATATCCTGTGTCTTTCAATACTTGTAAAAAATCATTAATAAGTTGTATTGTTATTGAAGTTTCAATTTGTTGACTCCAGTGAATCCCATAAAAAAGGCGTAAATCTCCGCTCCACTGTTCAAGTTTCGGATACACGTACAAATATTTAGATTTCGTAATGGGGGATAAGGAGATACCTTTCCAGCTGCTAAAAATATCATCATCAAGTATCAACCTCCAATCAATCTTTAATGAACTCTCATTCAATCGTTCTTTCAATTTTGTCTCAACCTTTTTCCAAAATTTTTGATGGAGTTTATCTTTGACTTGACCAACCTTTTCTGACAGTTCCAGTATAAAAGGAAGGTTTTCTTCTTGAGATAAGAAATCAATAACTGCTGCTTCGTAATCCATATTTGATCTCCTTAGAGTGTTGTAATTATTTCGATATATTGTAGAATGGCTTCACGTATGCGAGGAGCTTGAATTTCAACTAAAGCTTGTTTTAGCCAATTAGTAATATCTTCATAATACGATAACTTATAATATGAATATTCATGTGCAGTGAAGGATTCAGAACCATTAGGGGTCAGATAAATGAGGATTCGATTTTTAAAGTACATTTTCTGAGTCTCTATCCACTGGGCATATCGCATTAATTGGTCTCGTTGCTCACCTGCATCGATCTTGTTCTCAATGACAAGCAGAAATTGAAGATCGGGACATGATAAAACTATATCTAAATTACCAAAGGCTGTAACCTTCTCTTTATCAACAAACCATGTATAATTTACAATCTGATTAACTAGTTTTGGAAAAACTTTCCCAAATTTCTGAGAACAATATAAAAGAAATGCTTTTAAAAAAATATCGTTTTGACAGTGAGTTCCTTGGGGATTAAGTAAATCCGCTAATATTGTAGAATGCGTTGCCACTTCTTTACGCTCAACACCAAGCAAAAGGAAAAGATTAAAATTATTGGCATACTGTTTTTTTATTTCATTTGATAATTTTGTAATCGTATATAGTGCTGTTTTTAAATGATCAAAACGATTTTTGAATTCACTAAAGCGAAGTTGGCTGTTATTCAAGGTAAACTTATTATAGCGAATAATAAAATTCTGCCAATCCTGAATAGTCAGTGTTTCAATCATTCAATAATCCTCATGTACTTTGACTGCTAACATAATCAATATATGGAAAAATTTCCATCATATCAGCCTTATATAGATGAAAATCATTTCCTCCTATTGATTGAATTTGATTTAAAATATGGAATAAGACATCTTGATTTTTCATATTTATATCGTATGACCTCATAAAATGAAAATTAAAAATGATTAACATGACAAACAAGAGAAAGTTCAGACCTGAGGTAATGCCTTGGTTATGGATAAGGGGTATAGGGGGAATAGGGATATATGGGTATATGGATTTGGAGCGATGAGATTATGCGATTACACCTGTCAGGTTTATTAGATTTTTCTTTTACAGATAGGATTCATTGATTAAACCTGCCAGGTGAATGAATAGATCAATTCGAAATACGAATATTCCCGAAAATGGCGTCGCCTTTAATGGTCATAGTTGGACCGCCCTCTATACTGTTAGCGCGATTCTCGAAGCGGCCGAGGATTTGCGAACCTTTCAGATTCACCGTGACATCGGGTGATACATATATCTCTATCGATCCGAATATGGAGTCGGCGGTCAGAGTACACCCTTCCGGGACTATTCTGGCACTTCTCAGATCAAGTTTTATACTGCCGAAAATGGCGCTGATTTCACCACCGCGGAATTTTTGGGATGTGACCTGTTTTTCAGTTCCGCTAAAGATAGCGTCGAATTCGAGTGTGTCTTCTGTACTTTCCGTAAAGTCCTCGGAACAGCTACCCCGGGAATAAGAACTTTTGAGGAGAATTCCTATTCCGATGATGATCAGGATGACCGGCCAGAGACGTCCGATAAAGTGCCAGCTGACAATGTGCAGTGTCGTAAGTTGTAAAATTATTCCCACAATTATAAGTGTCCAGCTACCTTTTGGATCTTTGCCGCTTAATTTCGTAATGCCGACAATAATCAGGATCAGGGGCCACCAGCTGGATATCAGGTGACCGAAGCGGATAATGTGAAATGTATCGCCCAGAAAAATGACGCCGAGAATGACCAGCGCCAGTCCGATCCAAAAATTGTTCGATTTGCGATGTGAATCACTGGACATTATTGAGCCCTTTCATTTTAGTGTTGTATCCAAACCGAATATACAAGTTTTATGAAGAATAAAAAAATATTCCCGATAGAGGTTTTGAATTTTATCCGTAAATTACCACCCGTTTTAAATGAAAGGATTGAATTGTGAATAAGTGCTGGTTTTGGATTTTACTGTTTTTCAGTTTAAGCGCTTTTGGTCAGAATCTGCAGGTGCATTATGATTTTGGGAAAGACCGTAATTTTATTACTTCAACATTGGAGAGTTTTACGCCGGATAAATTTGGCGCTACCTTCTGGTTTGTGGATATCGATTATAACAGCTCTTCAAACAGCGCGTCAATGGCGTACTGGGAAATTGCCCGCTATATCAATCTGCCGTTTTTAAAGAAATACAACATATTAAGTCCTTTGAGCGCTACCGTCCAATACAATGATGGCCTGGATCTTAACGACGCTTTCGGGAATGTCTGGCTGGCGGGGATCAGTTATCCCATCGATTTGAAGGTTGTGACAGTTGCGACGGATGTTCTGTACCGCAAAGCCGAAAACCAGAGCGCCAATTTCCAGTTGACATTTGTGTGGTATAAATCCTTTTTGAATGATAAAATTTCCTTTACCGGGTTTTTTGATATCTGGGGACAGAATAATTTCGATGGCGATGAGGACAGGACAGATTCCCAGATCGTGTTTATGACCGAACCCCAGTTATGGGTGAAACTGACAGATTACCTGTCAATTGGGGGAGAATTAGAGATCAGTCGGAATTTTATCTTTGCAGCAGGTGATAAAATTCAGATAATGCCGACATTGGGACTAAGGTGGGATTTTTGATTTCATTCTTCCTGACATTTTCAGGCTGGGGCTTGAGGATGAGTTATTTACGATTAAAGTCAATCCTTTAAAGATCATTTAGCCTCACGAAAAACGGGTTTATACTAAATTGCCTCATCGGAGGAAATCTCTGAGATTAAAGAAATATCCTGGAATAAAGTATATAACTTTCCCACTTTTCCCCTGGCAACAGGGCTTTACTTTGTAGCTCCTCCACATCACAACCCCGAAACGAAAATCTAAACATTAACCACTCAATTTATTGAGTGGATTTGATGCTCCCCGTAGCAAAAACCGAATTTATTCGGTAAGTACCCCGACTAAAGTCGGGATGACAGGTAGAAGCCATTCTATCCACCGAATAAATTCGATGGTTAATGTTTTTCTGCAGCCGAGCTAAGTGCCGTTCCACAGCGGATCCCTGGAACGAGAATCAAACTTACTTACTTTAGGAGCGTATTTGCCCAGCATATGGTTGAGTAGTTACTTTAATCAATGTATAAATCGCTGGTCGGAAACTTTGGGTCGCTGGTGGCGTTGACTCCCAATTTTCGCAGACCGGCAGTATCGCCGGGAGTAGGAATGTGACTGGTATGCACCTCACAACCATTTAGTTCTTTCAGTTTTTCGATAACGATCTGAGCCATTGGGTTTGTCGTTGCGCTGATTCCCAATGCGATCAGGATTTCTTCAAGATCCAGGCTGATCTTTTTGCCTTTGAGAATATTCTTTTTCAGGTGTTTAAGCGAGTCGATGATATTCTGAGGCAGAAGGTGGATATTATCGGGAATTTTGGCGAGAGATTTTACAGCATTCAGGGTCATACTGGCGACGGAGTGCATCAGCGGGGAGTTTTTGCCGGTGATGATTGTCCCATCCTTTAGTTCAATCGCGGCGCCGCAAAATATATCGTCGTTTCCTTTCTTCTGTTCTCTGGCTTCCCGGGCTGCTATCCGGGCCGGCAAAACCACTTTTCGATCAGTCGATTCCAGGTTCAGTTCCTTCATTATCAGTTCGGCCCGTTCTACAGTTTCTTTTTCTGTCAGACCCGTTGCATACTCGATTGCATAGCGGAAATAACGACGGATAATTTCCTGTTTGGCGGCTTCCTGCACCACAGTGTCATCGATAATGCCGAATTCCGCCCGGTTAACTCCCATATCGGTTGGTGATTGATAAATTGAGGGTTTACCGGTTATGCGTTCGATAATTCGTTTTAAGAGAGGAAATGCTTCAATATCCCGGTTATAGTTAACGGCGCTTCGATTATATGCTGCCAGGTGAAAATGGTCTATCATGTTCACGTCGCGCAGATCGGCGGTTGCGGCTTCGTAGGCTACATTTACAGGATGTTTTAACGGCAGATTCCAGATTGGAAAGGTTTCAAATTTAGCATAGCCGGCGTTGACGCCCCGTTTGTACTCGTGGAAAAGTTGGGACAGGCAGGTCGCCAGTTTGCCGCTGTTGGGACCCGGACCGGTTACGACGACAATTGGTTTTTCAGTTTCGATGTAAGGATTGGCGCCATAGCCCTCTGCGCTGACGATAGTATCCACGTCTGTAGGATATCCTCTGGTGAAACCGTGAGTATAGACCCGGATTCCACGGCGTTCGAGTTTGTTTTTGAAGCTTGTGGCAGCCTGTTGGTTTTCATAACGGGTAATGACAACCGCTGTCACGGGAATATCATGTCCGCTTAGATCGTCGATGGTTTTAAGTGCGGCGTTATCGTAGCTGATCCCGAAATCAGCCCGTATTTTATTTCGTTCGATATCACCGGCATAAATACAGAGAATGACATTGACTTTATCCTTTAATTGATGCAGCAATTGCATTTTTACATTGGGGTCAAAGCCCGGGAGAACTCGTGCAGCGTGATAATCGTAAATCAGTTTTCCGCCAAACTCAAGATAGAGTTTGTTAAACTGTTCATTAATCCGTTCAAGGATTGCGCGACTTTGTTCCTTCAGATATTTTTGATTATCAAAACCGGGTTTGACGGACATACTATTCCTTTCCCTGTTAATCAGCTGTAAAAACCGCCCTATATTAGAGCTTGCAGCGGCAATATTCAACAAGAATACGAAAAGATATACAAGCGGTTGCTCATTATTTTATATCAGTGGGAATTATATAAAAACGCCGAATTATTTTCATATCTAAGTAATTAATTATTAATAAGAAAATGATGATAATTTAATTTGACTGTTTACTGCCGGGTGAGTAATTTACGTAGCAATTTAACAGGAGTCCTGATGATTAAGAGTATGACAGGTTTTGGAAAAGTGGAGCGGGAGCTGGAGAACGGTACATTATCGGTGGAAGTTCGGTCGGTAAACAGCCGGTACTTCGATTTCTCGGTTAATATGCCGGAAATATTTAAATCCTGCGAAGAAGACATAAAACGGCTTTTCAATAATAAACTTATTCGGGGAAGTGTAAAATTAACTATTTATCTCAACGGGCAGCAGGAACAGAATAAAGTTGGGTTGAATAGAGACCTGCTTGACCATTACTGTGAACTTCTGAATCAAGTCTCGGAATCGTTGAACAGTAATGAACCGGTGCGGTTGGACCATTTGTTGAATTTTTCTGAGATATTCGAATACAAACCTGTTAAATTCGATGGAGAAAAAGTAAATAAAGAATTGTTTAAAGCCCTTGAAGATGCGGTTAGCGACCTGGTAAAAATGCAGGAGAAAGAGGGCGAAAATCTCGCCATTGAAATCAAGCAGCATCTGGATATTACTCATGACGTCATTCTGAAGATCAAGGCTTTGTCTTCACAATTAAAGGATGAATATTTTAAGAAAAGCAGAGCAAGACTGATGTTGCTTCTGGATGACCTGGATATTGATGAAAACAGAATAATACAGGAAGCGGCGATCTTTTCAAAAAAGATTGATATTACGGAAGAATGTGAGCGACTGGACAGTCATCTGAATCAGTTCAGGTCCTATCTTGATCTGGACGAGCCGGTGGGTAAGCGTATGACCTTTCTTATCCAGGAGATGAACCGGGAAATCAGCACTATCGGCGCAAAATCCGAAAGCGCCCAAATTTCCCATCTTGTGGTCGATGTAAAGAATGAACTTGAGAAAATAAGGGAACAGGCTCAGAACATTTTATGAAACCACGAGGACTATTACTGCCTATTGCCGCTCCGTCGGGGACCGGAAAAACTACGGTTTGCCGGCGCTTAATGGAAAACGATGATTGTTTTATATTTTCAGTATCCGCTACAACAAGAGCGCCGCGGAAATCAGAACAAAACGGGAAGGATTACTACTTTTTGTCAAGGGATACTTTCGAACAGTACATTCGTGATAATAAGCTAGCTGAATGGGAGGAGGTGTTTGGAAATTACTACGGAACATTGCGTAGTGTTTTGCAGGCTGCTCTGGACCAGGGGAAAGTTCTGTTACTGGATATTGATGTAAAAGGAGCGATGCAGATTAAGAAGCATTATCCCGGTGAGACGATTTCGATTTTTCTTCTTCCTCCAAATAAAAAAGAGCTTTTACGCCGATTAAAAGGGCGTGGGACCGATGATGATAAATCCATCACGATCCGTAATGCGCGAATTCCCGATGAATTGAAATTAAGCGAACAATTTGATTATCAGATCGTTAATGATCAATTAGATGATACCCTTAATGAAATTAGAAACATAATAAAGGAGTACTTAAAAAATGACTGACACTCTGGATATTTCAAAATTAACCAAACAAACAGAAGATCTCTTTGAACTGGTTGTTGCAGCGTCAAAAAGATCACGCCAGATCAATGCCCTGCGAATTGCCAGGGATCCACTTCCTTCTCTGAGCGAGGATCAGGAAGAGACATTTGATGAAACACCGGATGAAGAAGAATTGAAGGATTGGGACAAAATTGATAAACCCGTTACCGTTGCTTTGAACGAAATGCTGAACGGCAATCTTGATTATCGTCATACATCAGAGAAGCTTGAAACTGAAGATGAAGATGAAGATAGCGCAAGTGATATTCAGGAATAAAAAAATAACTCTCGGCCTGACCGGCGGCATTGCGATCTATAAATCGGCGTCGTTGTTACGCCGGCTGGTCAATGATGGCGGCGCTGATGTGACTGTGATTATGACGGAATCGGCGCAAAATTTCATGTCGCCGTTGATATTTGAGACTTTTAGTGGAAATCCTGTAATAACTGAAATGTTTTCCCGGGAAAAGGTGTACACCCGGCATATTGACCTTGGCAAAGATGTGGATATGGTTCTTGTATCGCCGGCGACGGCAAACATTGTTGCGAAAGCGGCGCATGGGATTGCCGATGATATGCTCAGTACGGTTATCCTGACCGCCGGGAATAAGACGGTATTTGCCCTGGCGATGAATGTCAACATGTACGAGAATCCGATTACTCAGGAGAATATCAAGAAGCTGAAAGAGCTCGGTTACGGGTTTATCGAACCAGAATTGGGAGACCTCGCCTGTAATGATGTTGGAAAAGGACGCTTAGCCGATGAAAAAACCATTATCAGTTATATTGATCAGCGCCTGAATGGAGAACATTTATTGCAGGGTAAAGAAGTGATTGTAACAGCCGGACCGACGCGCGAGTATCTTGATCCGATTCGTTTTATCTCCAATCGCTCTTCCGGGAAAATGGGATTTGCCCTGGCTGCGGAAGCTATAGTGCAAGGGGCGAATGTAACATTGATTACAGGACCGTCGAATGAAACACCACCTTTTGGTATCAATGTAATCCGGGTGGAGTCTGCTGAAGAGATGCAAAAGTCTCTATTCGATCATACAGATCATGCCGATTACCTGTTTATGGCTGCGGCAGTGGAAGATATTGCGCCAGCCGCGATGGTCACGTCTAAAATTAAAAAGTCCGATCTGCCGAAAACACTGCGATTGACCCGGTCACCGGATTTGCTTTGCGGTTTCCGGAAGCGCAACAAGACTTGCTGTGTGGTTGCATTCAGTGTGGAAATAACCGATGGGCGCGAACGTTCGATAGAAAAAATGAAAACCAAGGGCGCAGATTACATTGTCTGGAATGATCCGTCGAAAGCCGGTGCCGGTTTTGAGACCGATACGAACGAAGTTATCCTTTTTTCAGCCGATGGAAATGAGTGGCAAATACCGGTGGCTGCCAAACGAGAGGTCGCCCGTCAAATTATTCGCCAGGTTGTGGGTCACCGGAGGCATTCCTGATGCAGTCGTCAGATGATTTGATCAAAGATTTTTTCCTGCAACAGGCGGAGTTGTTTACTGATGAATTCTATTTTGGAGAAAAAGAGGAAGCCGAAATACCTATGAATGTGCTTGACTGGAATGAGCTGGAACCGAAGGTGTTAACCTGTACAAAGTGCGAATTGTCAAAGACCAGAACAAAAGTGGTTTTCGGATATGGGAAACGGGATGCCGAATTACTCTTTATCGGAAAAGCGCCGGGTGAGCGAGAAGATTTGCAGGGTGAACCGTTTGTGGGTAGAGCCGGACACTTGCTGGACGATATTCTGGCAGCCATTCAGCTAAACCGCGAACAGGTTTATATAGCCAATATTCTGAAATGCCGACCACCGAAGAACCGAACGCCTCATGCCGGTGAAATCGCAAACTGTGAACCCTATCTGGTGAATCAGATAGATCTGATCAAACCGGCATTAATCGTGTGTCTCGGTTTAACCGCCGCCAAAACTCTTTTGAGAGTTGAATGTACTTTACGGCAAATGCGCGAAAAGATTTATAATTATCATGGTGTGGACCTGGTTGTGACCTATCATCCCGCCGCATTACTCAGGAATTCAGGTCTCAAGAAGTATGCCTGGGAGGATTTCCAGAAAATACAAAAAATGTTTAAACAAAAAACGGGGAGCATATAGTGCCTGAGAAAGAGACTGAATATTTGAGAGTGCCGCCTCATGCCGATGAAGCGGAAACGTCGGTATTAGGCGCCATGATGCTGGACAAAGAAGCGGTGAGCAAAACCCTTCAATATCTGGATCAAACGGCATTTTATAAAGATGCTCATCAGTTGATTTTCCGTGGCATGGTTGATCTGTTTAACGAGGGACAACCGATTGACCAGATTAGTGTTATTGACCGCTTAAAGCGCAATAAACACCTCGATAAGGTTGGTGGCGCCTATTATATCACCGGTCTGGTGGAGTCAACGCCGTCATCTGCGAATGTCGAATATTATGCAAAAATAGTACTTGAAAAAGCGATTTTGCGCAAGTTGATTATTTCATCGACGGAAATTCAGAGCGAAGCCTATGAAGCCCAAAGCCCGGCGTTTGATATTCTGGATGCGGCGGAACAGCGGATTTTCGCACTGTCGGAGAGTCGGTTAAAGACCGGATTTAAGAATCTTGTCGATATATTAAATCAGACCTTTGAACATATTGACGCAATTCATAAAAAGAAATTCCATACTACTGGTGTTCCGACGGGCTTTATCGAACTCGATGATCTGACGTCGGGATTCCAGAATGGTGATCTGGTCATATTAGCCGGAAGACCCAGTATGGGAAAAACCGCCCTGGCATTATCTATTGCCCGGAACGCGGCGGTGGAGTATAACGTTCCAATTGGTTTTTTTAGCCTGGAAATGGCTGATTACCAGCTGGCGATGCGGCTGTTGTGCGCGGAAGCCAAAGTTGATAGTCATGCGGTTCGCACGGGGAAATTGCCTCCGGATCAGTGGCGCCGGCTCAGTGAACAAACCGGACGTCTGGCAAAAGCGCCGATATTTATCGATGATTCTGCGTCATTGACTATGATGGAAATTCGCGCTAAAGCCCGTCGGTTAAAAGCCGAACATGACGTACAGATGATCATTTTGGATTATTTGCAGTTGGTAAAGGGTCACAGAGCAGAAAGCCGTCAGCAGGAAATCACCGAGATTTCACGGAGTTTGAAAGCCCTGGCAAAAGAATTAAGAATCCCGGTCCTGGCGCTTTCACAGTTATCACGAGCCGTGGAAACCCGCGGCGGAAATCATCGCCCTCAGCTCTCGGATCTGAGAGAAAGCGGCGCTATCGAACAGGACGCCGATGTGGTTATGTTTATTTACAGAGATGTTATTTATAAGCGTCGCCAGCAAGAGGAAATGACCCTTGAAGATGAGCGGAAAGCCGAAATTATCGTGGCAAAACAGCGTAACGGCCCAACCGATACGGTCAATGTGGTTTTTATAGATAAATATGCAAGATTTGAAAATCTTGCTCGCAAGCGGGATGAAATGGCAGGCGTACCCTTTTAATGGCGAATCAACTGATAAAGAAAGTCAAGTCAAAAAAGGACAAACGTCCTCAGAAATTCTATGCCTTAGTTAGATCGTCTGACGGTAATTTACCTTTTTCCGAATCAGATGAAAATTTTCTATGGGATGTATATACTTTTGCGCGGGAAGCACACCGGGGTCAGTTGAGAAAATCGGGGGAATCTTACTTTGAACATCCCTACCAGACAGCCAGGGTTCTGGCTGAAATGAGTATGGATTCGGTGACCATTGCCTGTGGATTGCTGCATGATGTTATCGAAGATACCGGGCTGCGTTACGAGGATATCAAAGCCAGATTCGGGAATGAAGTCGCCAAGTTGGTGGAAGGAGTCACCAAGATCAGCGGTATTCATTTTCGCAACCGTCAAGAGGAACAGGCTGATAATTTTCGAAAAATGTTATTAAGCGTAGCGGAAGATATCAGGGTTCTGATTATCAAACTGGCGGATCGAACCCACAATATGCAAACGCTCGATTCTCTGCCACCGGTGAAGCGTCGCCGGATAGCGATTGAAACCCGGGATGTATATGCGCCCCTGGCGCACCGGCTGGGAATGTTCAAACTGAAATCCATCCTGGAAGACCTTGTATTAAAAAGCCTTGATCCGGAAGCGTATAAGTTTCTCCAGAAAAAGGTTAAGGAGAAACGCAGCGGGCGTGAAAAATATATTAAGACTTTTACTGTGCCTTTGACAAAAGCGCTTCAGGAAATCGGTCTCAAGGCTGAAATATCCGGACGTCCGAAGCACTTCTATTCCATCTATAAAAAGATGAAAACCCGAAATAAACCCTTTGAAGAAATTTATGATCTGCTGGCTATCAGGGTTATTGTACCGACAAAAGAAGATTGTTATACCGTGCTGGGAATTGTGCATGACCTGTTTACACCGGTCATGGATCGCTTTAAGGATTATGTCGCCAGCCATAAAGCTAATTATTATCAATCTATTCATACGACTGTCTACGGTCAGGGCGGTAAAATAGTGGAAATCCAGATCCGTACTGACGAGATGGATGAAATTGCCGAAGAAGGTATTGCAGCGCACTGGCGCTATAAGGAAGGACGCACCCGACCGGACGAAGTCGATAAATATGTTAAATGGCTCCGGGATTTAATTGATGTATTACAGAATGAGTCAGCGGACCCAAAAGACTTTATGGATACGCTGAAGATTGATCTTTTCAAGGATGAAATCTTCGTATTTACACCGAAGGGTGATTTGATCCGTTTACCAAAAGGCGCCACGCCGGTGGATTTTGCGTTTGAAGTTCATACCGTTGTAGGATACCACTGTATCGGCTCGAAAGTTAATGGAAAGATGATGCCCCTGAACACGGAATTGAAGAGTGGTGAAAGTGTTGAGATTATCACTTCGGAGAATCAGCGCCCCAGTTATGCCTGGTTGAAATTTGTAAAAACCTCCAAGGCAGTCGGGGCAATCAAACGCTATATCCGAAAGACCCAATTTGAGGAAAGTGTCCGTCTGGGAAAAGAAATTCTCGATAAGGAAAATCGCCGGAATAGACGCCTAACATTTCTTAAAACCGTTCAGAAGTCAATCGCAGAATTCGGATATGATGATATTGATAAATTTTACGGAGCAGTTGGCAGTGGCTTAATCACGGTACCGGGGATTTACTCCAAATTGTTTTCCCAGGACAAGAAAGAGGTAGAGAAAAAAGATGGTGATACCCTCTTTCTGGAAAAAGCCCGCCGAAGTATAAAAGGAATAAAAGTTCACAGAATTGCAAACCTGATGGTGAATTTTGCCAAATGCTGTAATCCGATTCCCGGTGATCAGATCATTGGTTTTGTCAGCCGTGGGCGCGGTATTATCGTCCATAAAAGCGATTGCAGTAATATTCCGGCGTTATTGAAGGAAAATGAGCGATTGCTGGATGTTGACTGGGACGTCGATCATAAGCAGCAATTTCTTGCCCAGGTGAAGATAATGGGTCAGGAGCGAAAAAATTTCCTAAAAGATATTACCGAAATAATCTCAACTACCAATACAAATATTATCAGTATAGATGGTAATGTCGACGATACAATTATCTTTATATCATTAGTGTTGCAAGTCGGAAACCTGAATCATTTAAATCGGGTTATGGTGAAATTGCAAAGTATTCAAGGAATTATATCGGTAGAACGAAAATAAAAAGGAGGTAATTCATGCGCACCCGAACCTATACGAAGAAAGATGTAGTGAAAATTACAGCACAGCGCCTTGATCGCAAATTTTCTGCGACTGAAAAGATTGTTGATGAAGTTTTTGTCACGTTGCGTGAAATGCTTTGTGAAGACACAAAGAATTTACGGATCGAGATCCGTGGTTTTGGAGTATTTGAAGTTAAACCCACCAAGGCGAAACCCAAAGCCCGCAACCCGCGGACAAACGAGGTCGTTTACGTTCCTCCCCGGAAGAAGACTCATTTCAAACCGGGAAAAATTATAAAAGCCGCTCTGAAAAAATAAGCCGGATCAGTGGCGAATGATTCCGTTCGCCAGGGTTTATATTTTGTGAAAGGAATGATGTTAAAACAATTTACATCACTTCCAAATTGGGTGTTATTTACCCTTTCAGGAGTGTTAACAGTTGCCGCATTTCCGCCCTCACCGCTGGGCTTTCTGGCTTATTTCAGTCTGATTCCCCTGATATTTCTTTTTATTAAAGAGGACTTTCACATGGGGTTTGAAAAGGGATTTCTGTTCGGTGTAATCCTGAATCTTGGAATAATGTACTGGCTGGCGGCGAATAAAGGAACTATGTGGTACTGGGCGACCCTGTCCATGATTTCAAGCGTGCTCTTTTTAGCAATGAATTATGGGCTGATCGGGCTTATTATTGGTGTCATTGGACGCAAGTTTGGACGGGATGCCGGCATCTGGTCATTTCCGGTAGTGTGGGTTGCAGTTGAATATATTCGCTCTTTCGGAACCATGGGATTTACCTGGAATCATTTGTGCTATACCCAGAGCCGGGCAACCCAGCTGATTCAGTTTGCGTCGGTAATCGGCTCCAACGGCATCAGTTTCATCATTATCCTGATCAATGTGCTGATCGTGATGGCATTGATTCACCGTCGTGATAATTGGAAAAAGAGCTTCCGGTATGTGAGCTTTATTTTACTTGGATTGTTTGGTTTGGGAGTCTTTGGCGGCTTTGCTTTGAACCGGGCGAATCAAGCCGATGGGAGGCGGAAGATCCATGCGGCGCTTATTCAACCGAATGTTGACCCTAACGAAAAATGGGAGCGCGATTCTTTCGAAGATGTGATGCAACTGTTGCATGATTTGACGGATTCGGCAACAGTTGAACCGAAGGATCTGATTGTCTGGCCGGAATCGGCAACGCCAACATATTTACGAAGAAACCGCGGCAAAGTACTTGACCGGATCATTAAACATATCAGCCGGTTAAATGTGCATTTGTTGACCGGTACACCCGATTATGAGTTTCACGGCTCCGATGATTACAGTGTGTATAATTCGATATTTTTACTGCGTCCCGGTACTCACAAAATCGAGCAATACCGGAAAATAAAACTGGTTCCTTTCGGGGAGTATATCCCACTTTCGGAATTTTTTCCCGAACTGGGCAACCTGAATCTGGGACAGGGAAATTTTGACGCCGGATCGGAAGTCACGGTGTTCAATATTCCCTTACATGTTGATGCAAAAGCGTCTATAGACACGACCTTAATGGTAAGCACAGTCGTATGTTATGAGTCGACATTTCCATATATTATCAGAGAAGGGGCCCGGAAGGGGTCTGAATTATTGGTAATTGTCTCAAATGATGCCTGGTTTGGTTATACGTCTGCACCGTATCTGCACATGGAGATATCGCGCTTCCGGGCAATCGAGAACCGCCTACCCATTGTACGGTCAGCCAATACCGGTGTATCGATTATGTGTGATGCGTACGGCAGAATTTTAGCAAAGGCGGATTTTGATCGGAAAACATGGTTGACTGCCGAGTTGGAGCAGGGCCGAAATCATACAATTTACACCCGCTTTGGAAACTGGTTTGGGGTTTTGAACGTTATAGTACTGTTTGGAATTCTGGGGGCTTGTTTAATTAGGAGAAAATAATGCAGCGGAAAATCACTTCACTATGCCTGTTTCTGATCTGGTTTACAATAATTCTAAAACCGGTAGCGGCGCAAACCAATGAAATTGATGCTGAAATCCCTGTTTCACAGGCGAGAATCCTGCTCTTGAAATCACTGATTTTACCTGGCTGGGGTGAACACAGTCTGCAATACCAGAAAAGAGGATATGTATTAAACAGTACGGAATTGGGTCTGTGGATTGGGTATGCAGTATTGACATTTTACGGGCGATCAGTTGAAAAAGATATGAAAGCCTATGCGGCGACTCATGCCGGAATAAATCCGAAAGGTAAGGATGAATACTACTTTACCGATATAGGAAATTACATGAATCTCTATGATTATAATGATCAGAAACTTCGCTATCGTCAGTTTGCGAATCTTTATCCGGAAAACGGCGACTATTTCTGGGCCTGGGATAGTGAGGATTCCAGAGAAAAATTTGATCAAAAACGGATTGATGGTCAGAAAGCCTTTCATGCAGCCAGCTTTGCCCTTGGCGGATTGATTATCAACCGGGTTGTTAGTATGATTGATATTATTGCGCTCACCAAAGACAGGCTGGAAACGCCGGTAAGCGATGTGCAGGCATTGATTGTGCCCCGTGATGGTCAGCTTACCTTTACTTTAAATATTGGGTTAAAATGAACAACATGGATCCCCGTGTAAAATTGCTCTGGTCAATCGTCTGGATTACGATAATTTTTTTGATTTATAATATTGCCGGACAGTTGGGCATCCTTGCCGGAATTATCGCTATAATCTATATTAATCGGTTTTCCCTGCGCTTGGTTCTGCGCTCGATCCGGTACCTGTTAATATTTTTACCGATTACTTTTCTGGTTCATTTTTTCATTTCTGCTGGCGGGTGGAAGCTTTTTACCGGAAGTTCGATATTTGATTATCACATACTGGAACAGCCTCTATTATTCACGGTCCGGGTCGGGAATCTCATTCTATATATGGCGTTTGTTTTGAAATGGATCAGAGACATTGAATTTTTAGATGCTATATACCATATTATGAAACCGTTGCGACGTTTTAAATGGCAAGTAGATGATTTTTTTCAAATTATTTTTATTTCGGTAAAATTTTTCCCCATTTTGAGAGAAGAATATACTCGTCTTGATGAGGGCTGGAAAACATTTACAACAGTCAAAAACACGACCCTGTCCGATCGAATCAACCGGGTTCGGGACTCGGTGATTCCTCTGATGATATTTAGTTTTCAACGGGCGGAAACCCTGGCGGACGCCATGACTATTCGGGGATATGGCTCCACCAGCCGGCGTAGCTATTACGGGCAGCTTAAATTTACTCCCACAGATTGCTTGGTTTCTTTTTTAACAATAGCGATACTGTTCAGCGTAATATTTTGGATCCAATAATTTATGGCGATTAAACGGTATAAAATTGCGATAGAGTATGACGGAACCGATTTCTGCGGCTGGCAACGCCAGAACCGCGAAAGGACGGTTCAACAGGTGCTGGAAGATTCGCTGTCCGAACTGAATAAAGGGCAGCCGGTTACCCTGATTGGATCGGGTAGAACCGATTCCGGGGTGCATGCCCTTGGTCAGATTGCCCATTTTGATCTGGATACTACTTTAAATGTGGAAACCATTCGTAAAGCGCTGAATGCTAAAACACCCAAAGATATATATGTTCATAAATGTCAAGAGGCGGATCCGTCTTTTCACGCCAGGTTTGATGCAAAAAGACGAACCTATGTTTATCAGCTATTGCTGTCCCCATCGGTGATCACAAGACGTTATACATGGCAGCCGGATGTACCAATTAATGAACAGCTCCTTGATCTATGTGCCGAAAATGTTTTGGGGGAACATGATTTCAGGAGATTAAGCCGGGCATCATCGGAGACAGAATCAAAAACCTGCCTTGTTTACGAATCAAAATGGATTAAAAACGAGAATATGTTAAATTACACGATCGTTGGCAATCGCTTTTTGTACAGTATGGTTCGTATGTTAGTTGGGACTATGATAGAGGTTGCGAGAGGTAAAGGGACCCCGGAAGATTTCAGGACATTGCTTGAAAATTCAGCAGGAAACCTTAAACCGTATACCGCACCGGCCCAGGGTCTTTTTTTGTGGAAAGTAGAGTATTAATAGAGGAGGACAGGTGAAACTTTTTATCGACACAGCCAATATAGATGAAATAAAAACAGCTCAATCATGGGGCATTCTGGATGGAGTGACAACAAATCCGACTCTCTTATCCCAGGAAAAGGGCAATTTCAGAGATATTTTACGATCGATTTGTGAAGTGGTAGATGGACCGGTAAGCGGCGAAGTCGTCAGCCTGGATGCCGAGGGAATGATCAATGAAGGCAAAGCTCTGGCGACCATTCATCCCAATGTCGTTATAAAAATCCCCATGACCTTAGAGGGCTTAAAGGCAATAAAATTGCTGACGGCTGAAGGAATTCGGACGAATACCACCCTGGTGTTTTCGCCACTGCAGGCGCTGCTGGCTGCCAAAGCCGGTTCTACTTTTGTGAGCCCTTTTGTGGGACGGCTGGATGATATTCATCATGTTGGTATGGATCTTGTCTCACAAATAGTGACTATTTATGAAAATTACAGATATGAAACCGAAGTGATCGTCGCCAGCATCCGGAACCCGCTGCATATCGTTGAAGCGGCGATGTTTGGCGCTCATATTTGCACGATACCCTTTTCGGTTCTTCAGAAAATGGTCAAACACCCGCTGACAGACAGTGGCATTAAGCGCTTTTTGGAGGATTGGAAAAAGGTTGAGAAATGAAAAAAAACATTATTAATATCATCCATATACCTTTCCTTGTATTTTTATCCTGCACTCTAATAGCACAGTCCGGATCTTATCAGGAAGAAATCACTACTTCAAGGGAGACGGCAATTACGCGGGCGATCCAGGAAGTCAGTCCCGCCGTGGCTGGTATTAATGTCACTGCAATTCAGGAGTATGTTACTTCGCCATTTTTTAATGATCCCCTCTGGAATATGCTGTTTCCTGAACAGATTCACCGCCGCCGGGTAAAGAGTCTGGGATCAGGCGTCGTGATAAGCGCCGACGGATATGTTGTTACAAATGCTCACGTAGTCGAAGGCGCCGAAGAAATTGTTGTTACCTTGATAGGCGGTCAGGAATTTAAAGCGAAGCAAATCGGCATCGACAATGTTTCGGATATTGCCTTGCTGAAGATAAAAGGCAAAGATTTCCCCTATGTAAAATTTGGAGATTCCGATGCTGTTATTATTGGCGAATGGGTCGTTGCGCTGGGAAATCCCTTTGGATTGTTCAATGTCAATTTCAAGCCTACTGCTACAATCGGGATTGTATCCGCTAAAAACCTGAATTTCGGACGTCAGCAGAGTGGTAAGATCTACCAGGATATGATCCAGACCGATGCTTCAATTAATTCCGGGAATAGCGGCGGTCCGTTGATTAATTCAAACGGCGAGGTTATCGGGATCAATACCTTTATCTTTACCGGTAATACCTATAGCGAAGGCTCGGTGGGTGTCGGATTTGCCGTACCGGTGAAGCGGGTTGCAACGATAATAGAAGAATTAAAGCGATATGGAAAGATCGACAGAACATTCCGTACCGGTTTATCGGTCCAGAATATCGATCGCTTTCTGGCGCGCTACCTGAATCTCAATTCCACCAGCGGAGTAATAGTAACCGAGGTGGAACGGGGCAGTTCGGCTCACCGTGCCGGGATTAAAGTTGGCGATGTAATTAAACAGATCAATGGTAAAAAAATCAATACAGACAACGAGATCATCAGGGAGATTCAGGAAAGTTTCCTGAAAGCAGGCGATGTTATAACATTAAGAATCATTCGTGGTTCTAAAACCATGGATGTAAATTTGGAGTTGGGTAAATAATGATTGAACGTTACACACGTCCGCAGATGGGTGCGATCTGGACTGAACAGCATAAATATCGCTGCTGGTGGAAGATCGAACGGGAGGTTTGTAAAGTACAGTTTGAACGTGGATTAATCCCTGAAAAAGACTGGCGCGCCATCGATCAAAAAGCCGACTTCTCGGTAGAGCGAATTCTGGAGATCGAACAGGAAGTCAAGCATGACGTCATTGCCTTTCTGACCAATGTAGCCGAATATGTAGGACCCTCATCGCGGTTTATTCATAAAGGAATGACCTCATCGGATTTACTTGACACCGGGCTGGCGCTGCAAATGGCTGAAGCCGGTGAATTGATTACAGAACAACTGAAATCGCTCATTGAAGTGCTTGGCGAAAAGGCGCTGAAATATAAGAATTTTTTAATGATTGGCAGAACTCACGGAATTCATGCGGAGCCCATAACATTCGGACTCAAGTTTCTTATTTGGAGAGAAGAAATCAGCCGTCATCTAAATCGTTTTGAACAGGCGCTTGAAGATATAAAAGCGGGTAAAATATCCGGAGCAGTGGGAACTTACCAGCATATTGATCCGATTGTGGAAACGCGGGTTTGCGAGAATCTTGGATTAAAGGCAGCGCCAATCAGTAATCAGATTGTCCAGCGGGATCGTCATGCCTACTTTGTTTCGATCCTGGCGCTGATCGCGGCGACGCTGGAAAAGATTGCTACGGAAATCCGCCACCTGCAACGCACGGAGGTGCTGGAAGCCGAAGAGTACTTCAGCAAGGGACAGAAAGGATCCTCGGCGATGCCTCATAAACGCAATCCTATTCTGTCTGAAAGAATCTGCGGGATGGCGCGTTTGCTGCGTGGCTATGTAGTAACCGCAATGGAAAACGTTGCGCTGTGGCACGAACGGGATATTTCCCATTCGTCGGCTGAACGGGTCATTCTGCCCGATAGTTGTATCTGCATCGATTTTATTCTTGCCGAAACAATCAAAGTCCTGCAGAATCTCAGGGTCTATCCGGATAATATGCGTAAAAACCTGGAACAGACCGGCGGACTGATATTTTCCCAGGAATTATTGCTGGCGCTGGTGAACAAAGGACTTGCCCGGGAAAAAGCCTATCAGCTGGTACAGAAAAATGCCATGGAAGCCTGGAATAAAGGGCAAGATTTTAAGGGGCTGATCATGGCAGACGATAACATCAGTGAATATCTTGATTACGGGGAAATCGAACGATTGTTTAATTACGACAAATTATTAGAACGGGTAGCGACTATTTATCAGAAATTTGAAAAAGAGGAACAATATGAAAAAAGGTGATAAACTTTACGAAGGCAAAGCCAAAATTCTTTATCAAACCGATGATCCTGATCTGTTGATACAATATTTTAAAGACGATGCCACTGCATTCGATGGTATAAAAAAGGGCACGATTATTGGAAAAGGCGTTGCCAATAATACGATCAGTTGCAACCTTTTCGATTTACTCAAACAGCATGGAATTGGTTCCCATTTTGTCCGGAAACTATCGGATAATGAAATGCTGGTGAAGAATGTAAACATTGTTCCTGTCGAGGTGGTCGTCAGGAATATTTCCACAGGCAGTTTATGCAAACGCTATGGTATAAAAGAAGGGATTGTGTTTGGAACGCCTATCGTTGAAATGTATTATAAAGACGATGCCCTTCATGACCCGCTGATGAATGACGATCACGTGATGGCAATGGAGTTGGCTACCCGTGAAGAACTGGCGATCATGCGCGAGCAGGCCTTGAAGATAAACAATATCCTGCAGGAGTTCTTTGACTCGATTGATATTAATCTGGTAGATTTCAAACTGGAATTTGGCCGGTTTAAGGAGCGTGTAATTCTGGCGGATGAAATTTCTCCTGATACATGCCGTTTCTGGGAAAAGGGCACAAATCGCAAACTGGATAAAGACCGCTTTCGCCAGGATCTGGGAGATGTTGAAAAAACCTATAACGAGATGATGAACCGTATTGCGGGGAAATCCTGATGGTAGCGCGGGAAGGTTTAAAAATTATACTTCCAGCCTTTGTGCTGGCATTCATTCTGCTGATTGCGGGAATTTATTTTGAGAAGAACATATTGATAATTTGCTTCTGGCTTGCTTTCGCCCTTTTCCTATTTTCTCTGGGCTTTTTCCGGGATCCCGAGCGTGTTACTCCTACCGGAGAGAATCTGATCATTTCGCCGGCAGATGGGAAAGTGGTTGCTATTTGCCCTGAAAATGATGAGTTTGTGGGTAAGGCGACGCGGGTTTCGATATTTATGTCAATTTTCAATGTTCATG
>Ga0265594_1001076_pt1 | contig 21721 bp, 18 predicted proteins | sample saktaG_11_FD_190147 | JGI IMG/M metagenome (GOLD analysis project Ga0265594, IMG submission 190147) | Saline water microbial communities from Sakinaw Lake, British Columbia, Canada - sak_2011_5_24_80m | ecosystem: Environmental > Aquatic > Non-marine Saline and Alkaline > Saline ... | reverse complement strand
TTGCGGGTGTTGCCGACCGCCACCGCCCATTTCCGGGCAGTGCCACGTTCCATGAGGTTTCGGATTCGAGTCCGGGGCAGTTTCCACTGTTTCCAGACATACGCCCGTAAGCGTCGCCGTATCCAGTGGTCGACCTCCCCGGCCAACGTGGTGCCGAGGCCGGAGCGGAAATATCCGCCCCAACCCCGCAGCAGGCTGTTCAACTCGCCGATAATCGCTTCCAGACTCCGGCCCCTTTCCCGGGCCGTGATTTCGCGCACCCGCTTGCGGAGCCGTTTCAGGCTTTCCGCATGGATGCCGGTGCGCGTCTTCCCCATGTAGCGCGTGATTCGGAACCCGAGGTACTTGCTGTGCCACGGCCGACTGACTTCGCTTTTCTCCTCGTTGACCACCAGCTTGAGTCTGCCGGTGATGAAGCGACTGACCGAGCGTTTGACCCGTTCTGCCGCCCTGGGTGTTCGCACGTAGATTGCCACGTCGTCTGCGTAACGCACGAAACGAAGACCCCGCTTTTCAAGCTCTTTGTCGAGTTCGTCGAGAACGATGTTGGCCAGCAGCGGCGAGAGGGGTCCACCTTGCGGTGTACCTTCCCCCGCCAGTTCGATCACCCCGCCGACCAGTGTGCCGCTATTCAGATACGCCCGGATGAGTTTGAGCACCCGTTTATCCCTGATGCGGCTGGCCAGCCGGGCCATCAGCCTGTCGTGGTTGACCCGGTCAAAGAACTTCGACAGGTCGATGTCCACGACATGCGTGTAGCCGTCCTCCACGTATTTCCGCGCCTGTTCGATCGCCATTTGTGCCGACCGTCCGGGCCTGAACCCGTAGCTGTACTCCGAGAATGTATGGTCCCAGAGCAGCGTAAGCACCTGTGCCACGGCCTGCTGGATCAGCCGGTCGAGCACCGTCGGAATGCCGAGCAGGCGGACGCCTCCGCTCGCTTTCGGAATTTCCTTCCTGCGCACCGGGGACGGTTTGTGCGTTCCCTCGCGCAGGGCGCTTTTGATCTTCTCCCAGTGTCGGCGCAGGTGCCCGCGAAGCTCCGCAGTCCCCATGCCATCCACACCGGGCGCCCCTTTGTTGCGCTCCACCCGTTTGAGGGCTTCGAGCATGTTCTCCCGGCCACAGATTGTCTCCATGAGCCGGTCTTCTCCTGTCGGACTTTCAGCGAGCCGGACCGCTATGAATTCATCACGGACCTGGCTCCTGCGGCTTTGCGCCGTTTCGCCAAGCTCCATCTGCATCTGCACTGTTTTCATACTGTCCTGCCTCTTTACTTGCCCCTGCACTTTGCGGACCGTTCGGCCCGCCCACCGTTCGGGCCTTCGTCTCGGTGAGTCCTCCGGTATCATAGTTTTAGCGGGGCTGTTTCGCCCCCCGGCTCATGGCTCCTTGACTACTATGCCCTCTGCTGACTTCCGCCTTCCTTCGGGTTCGCCTTGCGGCTCGCCTCCCCCTTGCGGGGCGTCGGGCGGATCTCCCGGGGTAATCCCTGACTGCTTTCCACGCGTAACCGTCGGATCTACGTCATGCGTCTGATAACTGGAGGACTTCGGATTGTGTTGCACCCTCGTCCCGCGCATTCCGCCTCATATCCGCTTCCCTGTACGGTCGGCCCGCGTTTTCGCTTCCGGCTTTCTCTCTGCTCCCCTCGCGGGGATACAGTTGCCTTCGGCTACCCTTCGGCGTTATCTGCCTGGGGCCGGACTTTGCTCTTTGAACTGCGCCAGTTTTCCATTATGCTGTTTTTCTAATTGCAGCGGTTTCAGAAAGCTGGTACGCTCGCGGAGCGCACCGACAAGCAGCCGGGCATACCCGGCACACAACAAAGCCCTGCACGGTAGCACTGAAAGCCGCGCGAACGCGGCTTCCATCGCACCGTGAAGGCAGCGTTCGACCGCAAGAAATGAAGAAGAGTATTACAAGTGTAATGGTTCTCGGCCTCGTGGCATTGCCCTCGGTGGCCTTGGCGAATGCAGGAACACCGCTGATGTGGGCAGGAATGCTGCATCTGGTCTTCGGCAACCTGGTCATTGGATTGCTGGAGGGGTATCTGCTGGCCAAGTTCTTTCGTTTGCCGAAGGGGAAGACCATCGGAATACTCATTCTCGCCAACTACTTCTCGGCCTGGGTCGGTGGCCTGTTCCTGCGGGGTGCGATTGTACAAGCCTTTCCTTTAGACCTGAACAACGCTTGGCACTTTTTCTGGGCAATGGTCGGCCTGACCTATCTCATAACCCTCGGCCTTGAATTTCCCTTCGTTGCCTTGGCTTTCCGCCGAGATCCCCAGTGGTTGCGGAACTCCATCAGGGGCTCATTTGTGATTCAGACTGTGTCCTATCTGTTTTTGTTCGGGTGGTACTGGTTGGCGAGCGGCACGTCACTATACACGCGGATGGAGATTGTCCAGTTGTCAGCGATGTCCCTCCCGGAAAAGGTTCTGATGTACTTCATCGCGGCTGACGATGGAAATGTGTACGTGATGAATCTCAAGACACCCGAGAGGCGCAAGGTTTACGATCTGAAATCCACCGACTCCAATGATCGTCTGTTTGTCCGGAGGTCTTCTGCGAACACCAACCGATGGGACTTGGTGGCTCGTCTCGTGACGGAAGCCCGACGTAATCCGAGGTTGGTCACTGTCGAAGAAGGCTTCGCAACAGAGGCTGCGCCGACTTGGCGAAGCACGCACACAGACCCACCACAAGAAGAAGACTCGTGGTTCAATTTCGGGCAAGTGGCAAGACTGGGCAGTGCCAAAGAGAGTCGGTGGGATTTCTGGTCTGGATTCTGGCCGATTGAGGGACTGCACGGAACGCAGACCAACACGGGCGCACAAGTTGGTTTCTCGTTCGAGACCCCCTTCGGGGCATGGAATGTTCGCAATGCCACGCTTCTTCCGAGCGACAAGGTGTTGTTCCAACTCGGGCAGGAACAAATCTGTGTCTTTGATCCGACGGTAAAGCGGGTTGCCCTTGTGACAAAGGGACGAGGGCCGATTGCAGTCATGGAAGAGAAACGGTCGAACCTGGTGCCGGAGGATACGGCTCGCAAGCTCGCCGAAACTCAGCGCTGACGTTGGGCTCAAGAAAGAATGAAGACAGACCTTTACCAAGTCCATACGTTCCCGAAGGAAGGCTATGCGAAAGACGAGAAGTTGCAGTCTCGACTCACTTCCCGTTCCAAGTTCGTTGACCGATACATGAAACGTATGTTCATTGGATTCATCCTCGTCTTTCTGTCCAGCATCGCGCTCATGATGTGGATGCATCCTTTGTTTGTTTTCGTCGGCATTGCGGCGGGTGCCGCACTCCCATTGACAGGATTGTTTCTTCTTCCTCCTCCAAGAACACTGTGTTCAGAGTGCGGAAAGAAGATGAAGAAGGAATACGAACTCATCAATGCCGACACCGCCAGATACGGAGAATTTCTGGTGTGTAGAAGCTGTCGGTGTTACGCATACACTCATCGAGCATCAAGACCATAAGACGGGAGAAGCCCAACCAAAAAAAAGGCATGGTGTTTTCGCGTAGCCGCAAAAAACCATGATTTTGATCGTTGGCGCAGGGAGACAGATTGACATGAAGCGACTGATACCACTGCTTATGGCGCTACTATTCGGCGAACCGTCCATCGCCGACATGGGCTCCATTCCATTCAAACCGGCGGCAAAGGTGCTTGAGCCGACTCAACGCGCCCTCATCGCCTGCAATGGGAAGGAGCAGATCCTTATCCTCACCACCGATCTGCAGGCGGATCAGGAGACCAAGGTGCTGGAGATCATGCCTTTTCCGTCCGAACCGACCGTTACGAAAGCTGATGCCGACGTGTTTAAGAAGGCGACAGACCTGATTAACAAGAAGCTGCCTCGGACGGGTGGCGCCTTTCGGTCCCTGGCTGAGTCATCGTTCGAAAGCGCAGACACTCCGCCTGCCGGCACCGTGACGTTTCACGAGCGCATCGGCGCACATGACGTGTCCACAACTCATGTCGAGAACCCAGAAGGCTTCGTTCAATGGGCTCAGGACTACCTCAAGACCCAAGGGGTTGACAATCCCGTGATCCCCCCGGCTCTTGCCGGGGTCATTGGTGAATACATCAGAGAGAACTTCACCTGGTTCGTATTCGATGTTGTGTCACTTTCCAAAACCCCGGTTACGAAGGAGGCCATCCAGTTCCGGTTCAAGACGGGTTTCCTCTTCTATCCCATGCGTATCACGAGGACGGAGCAAGGGGACACGACGGTAACACTCCTTATAATGACTACTCGCCTGATCGCCCCGAAGTTCTTTCTTGGGATTTCGCGGGACAAGATACGTATGGTGCACCAGCCGGTGATGCTGACCGGAGCGGAGGTCTCGGGACTGAGCAAGGACATCTTCGGGCTGCTAGGCAGCCCAGAGTCAATCCAGATAAGGAACTGGCAAATCACAGGTCGCCTCGATAGTTTTGAAGACGATGTGATCGTCGGTGACCCGGCGACGTTCATTAACCATCTGAGAAGGCGCCATCTGGATAGCCCCGCCCCTTGCTTAAACCCCCAAACTAATCTTACGGACCAGCCGCCCAGCCTAGCTGAATAGGCCAGCCCCAACCCAGCATCCGATTATCCTCCAGCCGCCTATCCAGACGATTAAAACATTGCCGTCAGCAGGATCGGGCGGATTATCCACAACCTTGTCTGGGCCGTCAGGAAAGCCCCGGCCCACGCTTTTCAAACCAATGGCCAAAAGTCAATTTGACCTGCCTGTGCGGACTTGGCAGATTGACGACACCGTTTTCCTCTTTTTGACCCCAATACGGCAATAACCGCTTGCTCATTATTAAGAATCGCCTTACACTGGCCGCACATGGGAGAAAACGCTAGGCGTTGTAATCGCAACGGCCCATGAAAGCAGAACGGCATAACATGCGTGCAAAAATGTGCGGAGTCGTGCTTGGATCGGCCATCTGCATTCTGTCGGCCCAGGCCGTGGAACCGAACCTGGCCATGCAAGAGGTCTCCCCGTTGCGGCTTTCCGTGGACCTGGTCGACGGCTCACGTATCATCGGAGTCCCCGGCATCGAAGCCGTGCCCGTTGAGACATCCTACGCCAAGATGGACGTGCCATTGACGCAAATCCAGTCCCTGAAGATCGGCGACGATCACGAGACTGTGACCCTGAACTTGCGCAACGGCGACACGCTGACCGGTGTGATCAGCCTCAAGCCGATTGAACTGGCGACGGTGTTTGGGACGGTTGCGGTCGGAATCGAGCACATCAAGCAGCTCCGTGTGACGCTGGGTGGCAGGAGCAACGGGTCCAAATGGAGTGTGCGTAACGACTTTTCGACAACATCCAATCCCAGCGGGCCCTGGTCCTATGGATGGACACCCGACGGCAATCCGGCCTTTACGCGCTATCCGTCTATGCTTCATAAACCGGAGATGGATGGGTGGCAGGATGCCAAAGATGCCCAGTGCGCCTGGATCAATCCCAGCGACGAGACGATGTATGGCGCACGCCCGGGAGAGGTCTCCATCCATCCTGGGCCAAACGGGGAACACAGTGTCGTGCGTTGGCAGGCCCCCAGATCGTGTACGATCATCGTAAAAGGCGCCTTTGGTTCAGGCGATGAAGGAGCCATGACTGTCCGTGTTCGCCACAACGCAACACAACTGTTTTTGGCTTCCGACACATCCAAAGACGAGCCGTTCCTGTTTGAATTGAAGGTGCAACAAGACGACACCGTGGACTTTGATGTGGGTTGCGGAAGGGGCGGTAGTGCGTGGTGCGGCACGACGCCGATTGATGCGGAAATTGTGGTGAAATGAACACCGGAAAAGAAGGATGACATGAAGACAAATATATTTTGGATAGCCGTATGTGCGGCCACGGTGCTGATCGGCGCGGCAGGAGCGGAACCAGCCAAGGCGGCACCCCTCGTGCGTCTGGATTTGGACCTGGTCGACGGCTCGCGTATCTTCGGCACAACGGACATCGTGACCGTGCCGGTGCAGACGTCCTTAGCCAAGATGGATGTGCCGTTGACGCAAATCCAGGCCCTGAAGATCGGTGACGATCACGAGACCGTGACCCTGAACTTGCAGAACGGCGACACGCTGACCGGTGTGATCAGTCTGGAACCGATCAAACTGGAAACCCTCTTCGGTCAGGTGTTCATCGGCATCAAGCACATCACACAGTTCCGCGTCACATTCAAGGGTATGGCGCTACCGGATGAACTGAAGCGTGGGCTGGTGCTGTACTATACGTTTGACGGGCTTCAGGAGGGTGTCGTGAAGGATGCCAGCGGCTGCAAAAACCACTCGGCTGCAGTCCGAGACGTCACCGTCGACGGCAAGGCGTCGTTCCAAGGTAAAACCTATATCTCGGTCCCAAACAGCGCGTCGCTCAATCCGGAAAAGAGCATCACCCTGTCGGTGTGGATCAATGCCACAACCCACCAGAACAAGGGGATCGTCATGAAAGGCTCCCTGACCCACTCCCAGGGAAGCTACAGTCTGGTATTTAATCCGGATTCGCACGGCGGACATGGACTATTTCGCTTGAATGGTGGAATTGTGGATGGACAGGGACAGGTGGCGACACGCGAGTCCATGGACGGCTACATGGGGAAATGGACGCATCTGGTTGGCACGTATGCGGACGGCGAGCAGAAAATTTATCTAAATGGCAAGCTTTCGGGGACGCAGCCGTATGAGTGGCCGATTCAGAACGAAGCCAACGCCCTGATTGTGGGCGGCTACTATGCGCCGGGTTACCTTTACCAAGGAGAACTCGACGATCTGATGATCTTCAACCGCGCACTCAGTGGTGCTGAAATTGAACAGCTCTATATGAGGCGATAATGATGGAAGCGGATACTTTTTATCGAAATCAAGCCATTGGGTGACTTGCCGAAGTGAGCGTACAAGGAAGGATGACATGAAAAATCACATGTTCTGGATAGGCGTCTGTGCGGCCACGGCTTTGCTCACGGCAGCAGGAGGGGAACCGGCCAAGGAGGCGCCGCCCCTGCACCTGGAGTTGGACCTGGTCGACGGCTCGCGCCTCATCGGCATTCCCGGTATCACGAACGTGCCCGTGCAGACATCCTACGCCAAGATGGACGTGCCGATCAAGCAGATCCTGACCATGAAGATTGGGGAGGATCACGAGACCGTAAACCTCGAATTGCAGAACGGCGACACGTTGACCGGCGTGATCAGTCTGGCACCGATCAAGTTGGAGACCCTATTCGGCTCGGCATCCATCGGAATCGAGCACGTCAAGCAACTCCGTGTGACGCTGGGCGGCAGGGATTTCGGTCTCATCCTGTGGAACAAGATGGGAAGCCAGGAGGAAGTTCAAAACAGCGCCGTCGGTCCCAAAGGAAACATTCAGGGTGCCATTGATGCGTATGCTCCGGGAGTTTTCGGGAACGCGGCTCACATGCGGGGTTCAGCCGGAGAGGTGTATTTCGACATCCCCTATCTGGAGAACAAGCACTTGGGCACAGACCCATTCACCATCGCATTCTGGGCGAAATCCGCCACTGTCAATCAGCCGGAAGGCTTCATCATGGACTCGTATAGCCAGGGAACGATGATGATTAGATTGGTGCAGTATAATGCCTCCACCATGCGAGTAAGCGGGTTCCCGGAAATGAAGCATCAATGGGACACGGCGTACCATCATTATGCCATCGTGTTCGAACCGAACGGCCTTTCCACCTTTTATATCGATGCGACGGTCAAGGCGAGAAGTGACAACACCGACAGTATCGGGCAGGCCTTCTCGCCAAGAATTGTCCTGTCGGGAGAGTGGAATCTGACCGACGGATACGATTGGAATGGCTATATCGATAATGTGAAGGCATGGAACTACGCCAAGACGGATTTCAGCGACCGTGACTGCGAGTAGACCAACACCCAGGCAGAAGGATTAACCATGAACAGCCGCAGACACGTGCTTGCCGTCGGAATGATCGTCGCCCTCGCCGTCTCAGCCTGGGGCGAAGAAACGCAGACCAATACCACGCTCCGCCTCGAACTCGACCTGGTGGACGGTTCGCACATCATCGGAGTCCCCGGCATCGAAGCCGTGCCGGTGCAGACGTCCTACGCCAAGATGGACGTCCCTCTGAAACAGGTCCTTGCCATCAAGGTGGATGAGAACCACGAAACGGCATCCCTCGTCCTGCGCAACGGCGACAAGCTGACCGGCGTGATCAGTCTCAAGCCGATTGAACTGGCGACGGTGTTCGGAACGGTTGCGGTCGGCATCGAGCACGTCAAGGAGATCGGCGTTGTGCTGTCCGGCGGGGCGCTGCCCGAGTCGCTGAAGAAAGGGCTGGTGTTGTGCTACTCGTTCGACCGTGACGAGAATGGGAAGGTGACAGATTTCAGCGGCAAGGGGAATCACGGACGGATGATCAACGCGAAACGAACGTCCAGTGAACAGAGCGGCGGCGCCGTTGAATTCGATGGCAAATCCGCCGTCGTCAACGCTGGCCATGCTGCCAGTTTGGATGTCACGCGCGACTTGACCATCTCCATGTGGGTATACCCTCTGAAGAAGACATTCGGCGACCAACTGCAGGCCCTGGTGGGCAAGGACGATGGCGATGATGCTACGGGTCGTTCCTACATGGTCTATCTCGTCGGAGGGACGTTGTATTTCGCCTATGGCAAGGGCGCTGGCAACGGGTTTCATACAGTTACCGCAGCGGAAGAAATTGGTCTTGAAAAGTGGCACCATGTTGCCGTCGTCCACAAGACAGGAGTCGGCAACAGCCTTTATTCCGACGGGAAGCTCGTGGCACGTGATGCGCAAGGCAGTCCGCTGCCGTCAAATCCGAATACGGACGTTATCCTGGGAAAAACGCAAGCGTGGGAACCCTGGTATTTCTATGGCACCCTCGACGAAGTGATGCTTTTCGAGACCGCGTTGTCCGAATCGGATGTCAAAAGAATTTATGGCTCCCATGAATAGGGTAAGACGGTTGATATCAGGATCTGCAAGAGGATGAAATGACGGAAGATGGCACCACATCGGTCGTGCGGATGTATTCGACCCGGCAAGCGGCCGAGTTCGGCAAGATGGTACTGGAAGGTTCTGGAGTTCCTTCATTCATCCGTGCAGACGATGCAGGCGGAATGTGGCCGTACATGACCCCGTTGACGGGTGTTCGCCTGGTTGTCCGAACGGAGGACCTTGAACGGGCAGATGACATCCTGAAGGGATCGGAGAACCAGACTGCAGAATAATAGATTGAGCAAAGTGATGAAGACAAGCGATCAATTGATTCAACCTCGGCAGACTGCTCTCTTGCTGGCATGCATGGCAGCGCTCCTGGCTCCTTGTGAGACGAGTGGCGCACGGCTTTTGGTATTGGCTCCGGCGGAACTCACACGCCTATCGGATCTCGTTGTGGTCGGGCGTTTGGGCACCAATGGCGTCTTCAGAGTAGAGGAGATTCTCAAAGGTGAGACCAAGGAACGAGACCTTTCGGTCCCCGGTGTGGTGCGTTTTTCTAATGAAGGCTTCTACTTCCCTCTGGGCCTCAAGATCGAGTTGTCGGACGAGGCAATTCTCTTTCTCAGTCAGAGGACTTGTTCGCCAAGCGTGGTTGCCAACGGGGTATACCGCATGGCCAAGGTGGATTCGAAACCAGGCGTTGTGGGTTACTCGCAGCAGATTAATCCGGGCGGATATGTTCTGGAACGACATATTCAGTTCAAGGACCTTCTGGCTGTCAAGGCTCTCGTAAAGAAGGAGATAGATGCCATTCCTGCGCAGCAGCAGGCGGCTATTGAAAAGGTCAAGACTGCCGAAACGAGCGCCGATGTTGGGCAGGCCCTCCACGAACTCCAAGGTATCACGCGATTTGGCGACTTGGATGTCTTGAAGCAGATCGCAACCCTTGATGTGGACGGAACGACACGATTACTGCGCCACATCGTCTACTTCATCGAGAACGTGAAAGGCCCACGGGGCGCTTCGCTTCTCCAAGGCCTCTTCGACAAATACCATGATGTGTCCATTCTGGAACCCTTGGGCAGACTGGGTAATCCTGAGTCCGTTGCGTATTTTGAGGCGGTGATTGAGAAGAAGCAGGTGGCCGAACCCGTCGCCGCATTAAGGGGCCTGCAGCAACTCTACCTCGCGCTGGAAGCGAGAGGTGACGCGAAATCCTGCGCCATCGTCAGGGATTGCATGTACCACTATGTGGACAAGGATCTCATGGTCCTCATGGAGTACAATCCCTGGTTGATCAGCGTAATCCCTGAGCAGAGCGCTCTCGATAGACTGAACCGCGCCTGCGAGTACTACGTGCAGCGAAAGAAGAATGAGGAATGCCATATCCAGAAGAGTATCGAAACCTGGAAGGAAAAGGTGCGCCTACGGGGGAAGAATGTGCCCAACAAATGAATCCATAATATTTGTCGCTAAATCGCCGAGATTATGATTCATGACGTCGTGCCGTAGAAGATCATGAGAAACGTACTTCATGCCGTCTTGATCCTGACCGTGATTGGCATTATCGGATGTGCCTCGCCCCGCCTTCGGCCTCTATGCGACTCGAACACGTGGCAAGCCTCCTTTCAACGCGACTTCGTGACGGCAGCGGACGCACAAACCAGGCGGATATTGTTCAACAATATCGAATGGGGGGGCAAGACCGAGGCAGACGTGCTGGAGCTTCTTGGGCAACCTGACATGCGTTGGGACCCGTCAACCGACGGTTCCCGAACCTACGGATGGGGAAGATGGGTTCAATTCAAGGACATGAGGGCAATGTGGTATCTGACATTGACCATCAGGAATGGACGTGTGATCTCCTCCGATGATGAGGTCATCGATCCATAGGAGAGCCACAACAAGCCGTTGCTCGTGACGGCATACAGGCGCGCCAGAGAAGTAGCGTTGGCCTTGGAATCGAGCGAATCGCCACAGGCTGTAGATGACAGGAAGTCCATTCACGACACGGTGTAAAGAACGAACAGAGAAAGGAGCCCCAATGGGCGACAAGAAAGGCAAGAAGGAAAAGGCCAAACAGCATCGGCAAAATGATGCCAAACACATGCAATCTGAAAAAGAGAAACAGAGCAAGCAGAAGCCACGGACCCCCTAACCCAGTGGCGATCGGCATAGCCCGCCCCTGCTTAACCTCCCACAATAATCGAACGGGCCAGCCGCCCAGTCTAACTGAATTGGGCAGCCCCTCTGCCGAGCAGCCGATTAGCCGCCCACAAGCCGTCCCTACATCCGTCTTGACACCACCCATCCACCCGGCTACGCTCTCAACATGGTTGGGACGGTGATACCCCTGATTGGAAGGAGGCCGCCTGGTCGCTTCCCTATGAGCGGATTGTTTTCCTTGGCCTGACTGCCAGAATGATTGCAGATACGGGACCCGTCGGTTTTGGAACCCAAGAGGGTCTGTACCTGTAGATGCTTTATAGCATGACGCTCAATAACAGGTTAGCCTAGGAGAATGATGGAAATTATCATACAATCACAGAAGCCACTAGGATATAGTCTTGACGTGCTACAGGATCGTCTTGAGGCCATACTTGTGGACGACGAAAAGGTCACTGGTGGCGGAATCGGCATTGACGGGTGGCGCTTGTACGTTGAGGTGTCTCGTGAACTGACGGCGGCGGACAAGGATCGCTTCGCTGGATTCCTTGGAAGCATGAAGGTTCCAACAGGGACCTGCATTCAGTGGACTGCACAAGACGGAAGCAAAAACAGACTGTCCATCAAGGCCGATTGGGATAGGGACGCCCCTTGAGCAACCTCCGTGAGTAATCCTCCCAAACCAATCTTACAGCCCAGCCGCCAGCGATTCTTCCGCCCAGATTTGGCTGAATCGGGCAGCCCCCCGTCCTAGCAGCCGGTTAACCTCCAGCGACTGTTCAGGCGATGAAACTTTGCCGTCAGCAGATCCGTCAGACTTGCCCCTGGGCGTCAGGGAAGCCCCCGGCAGGCCCGCCAGCACATTTTGGGCCATACGGGCACACCGGCGGCAGGGCTATTGTCTGAAACGCCATTAGCAGAAGCCAGAGGCCAGAAGAGCCTCCGCTCGGGCTATCCGTCTCGATAACCCCTCCATACTTGTCAAAAACACACTTCAGCCGCTTAATGGCTTCCAACTCTGAAATGACAGGCGCAGAAATGGTCACCGCTTCTCATCCTTCTGACCCAACTCACAGCCGTGCGGCTTCCGATGGCACAGCCATAGTCAAGCAGATGGCCTGTAAGCGACATAACACAGAAGTTGACAGAGGCTACAAATGACATACACATCCGTTTTTTGCGAAGCAGCCGTCCAGCCTGCCGCTTATCCCGGCGGGAGGCGGCGCGTGGATTGGAGGCTGGGGCTCTTGTCTGCCTGTACCGCTGTCCTCGTCTCCCTGCCGACCCTGCTTTCGGCTGAGCCGCAGGAGATTATTATCACGCCCTGCGAAGGAAAGATATCCTCCGAGTTCGAGTCACTCTGGATTAACGCTGTCTGGAAGATCGACTGGCCCGAGCGCGTAAGCCACATTCAGCCTCACGTGATGACGATCGTCCGCAAACAGATCTGTGCCGATACTTTTGGCTTTCTGTCGTGGAAATACAACGAAATGGAAAATGAAAAGGACAAGGACCAGGACAAGGACAAGGAAATGAGAGACATTTTGTGCTCCGAACGCCTAGACTACGCGCAACTCGACCTCTTCCGCACGGCTACCGAAAAGGTCGCCGAAACAGAGGAGTCATTTTGCGCGCGGCTGCGGGAACTGGATTTCCAGGCTTTTCTCGAAATCCTTTTTGTCACGGACGGCTACATCGGCTACCGACTGGACGGCTACCACAATGAGGGCGGCAATGGTTGCCACTCCAATGTGATCGTCCGGGTTCTCTCCCTCACGACGGGCAACCCCCTCCGCGAGAGCGACTTTATTGCCACCAAACGGTTCCCCGATCTTTACGCACATATCGTCAGCAAGGCCTGCGCCGAATCCGGATTCACGTCGTTCGACCTCATGCCCAATTACAAGCCCTCCGATTCGCTCTTCGACTCCGCAAGTTTCATGATAGAACCCGAAGGCATCCGCTGGTACTTGCCGCCCTACAGCGTCTTTCCCGGTGGCGCGGGCGTCGTGGACACCCTGGTTACATGGGATGATCTGAAGCCGTTTTTCACCGAGCCAGGGTATTGGAACGCCTTCCGCCAACTGCTTGCGGGCGCCAAGACCATCACACGCAAGAAGTAATGCCGATACAACCATCCGCCCATTATCCGTACACCGCTGGGTGCTTTAAGATTGCCAGGTTCTAACGCTTCGCCGAAGATGCCGTGGCATTAGATCAGCAGATCCACCAGCCGGCGCCTTGAGCCTGGCTGCGATCGCTTCAGTAACCGAGTCACTGCATGCCACTCATATCTGACATTTAGCAGGTGTCGCAATAGATCTGGCCAGGATCTCTGGGAGGACCAGCCGACCGAGCAGGCGTCGTCAGCAGGCGTCGTCAGCCAGCGCCTGGAGGGGACAACCTTGCTGACATCGAATCACTTGAAGTCACTCATCGGGAATCCCATGCTCGTCGAGAGGCTGGACAGGCGATTCGAGTCGGCTCACCCCATGCTGATCCGCAGGCGGCTTCGCATAAAACTCTGACATCATACTTGCCAGAATTGCACTGCCGTCGCCTAATGTTCTTACACCGTTCGGATTGGCGTACCGCCTCAAAATGTTGGCCGAAGATGTCGATGCCCCCCGGCACGAACGCCAGCACGGCTACAGTATGGGCTGTCCGGTTGAAGAGGTCGGACGATTCGCCCTTCTTGCCTCCACCATGAAGAAGCACATCGCCCCGCTCGCCCAGCATGTCGGATGTCTCCTGCGCCCTTTTCATATCGGCGGCGTCCGGCCCGCCCTTCTCCTGAAGCTGCATGATGTGCAGGGGCACGGCGGCTCCCATCGCTATCGCCAGCGGATGATCCTGGGTTGCCTGGTTCATGGTTCTCCCAACACGACCACGATCCGGTCGTCCTTGCCTACCAAATGCTTCATCCCGTCGCTCGTGGCGATCTCGACATACCTGCCGTCCACTGGCTCCGTCCCCGTAACCTCATGGGCGAGCAGGACACCCATCCCGCTCTGGGGCGCCAGAACGAATGTTCCCTTCTCGATCTTGTCCGCCTTCCGAATATCAATCCGTCTCATATCCATGCTCCTTCCGGCATAGTTCGCCTTTTCTCGGTTGCCTTCATTTCTTCCTGTCCCACGGGTAGCATTTCAGGCAGACCCAGTGACCGTGCAGGCAGTAGTCGGCTCGCCTTCCGCACTTGAAGCAGACAGGCTTGTGCCGGCTGCTGTATTTCCTTGGCATTCTAATCGTCATTTCGTCACTGATTCCCTAACAGACAGGCCTCCACGAGAAAGCCCATCGCCTGCTGATTTCCCCGTAGGACAAGCCTGCTGTCGCAAGGAGATCTGGCCCAGGATCTATGGGGACACATAGACACCAGCCAGCACCACGACCCTGGCTGTGATCTTTGTAAAACCGAGTCACTGCAGGCCACTCGTTTCTGGCTCCCCAACCCTCGCCGCCTCGTTTACCGCCTCATTTACCGCCGCCACGAAATTGCAGCATTCACAGGTAGCCGATGCCGCAGGCGGCTGGTCGGCCATGAGGCATGTCCTGATCTGCCCCAAGGTCGGTTCGATCCACGACAAATCCATAACTACTTCGACCAGTTGCATGTCAAAATCCAGGCAGGCGTCGAAACTTGGCCTGTCCGCTCGTGCGTTTGCGAATAGCAGAAATGCCTTACGCCCAACGGGATGCCCATTTTTCGCCAGCAACCATGAATATACTTCGACCTGCCTCTTGTAGGCTAGACGATACTCCGTGTCCAGGGAGGTGATCTCGTCCTTCGAGCAGGTGCCTTTAAAGTCCAGAACAAGCCACTCCCGGCCCACGATCATTATGTCGTCGGGTGCGCCGCCAATCAGCAGGTTCGTCGGGGGGTTCAGGAACTTGACCCCCTTGAAATTCGACCGCCAGACCTCAATGTCAGGGTGGGACAAGGGGATGGCGTTGATGCCATATTTCAGGAATGCGGGATGCGGCTCCTGCCTCTGGCGGTATCCGTCGAACTCCGCCTTCATCAGTGAGTCAACGGCACGGTTGAGCGTCATTGATGGCATCCCTGGGGGTTTTACCCCCAGCCGACGGTCGAGATAAAAACAACGGGGGCATTTTAGAAAGAACTCTATCTTGGATCGGGACAGAGGAAACGGCTCCGTACTTGCGGGGTCGAACAGGTTTCGCTTTCTCTTGGCTGACATATGGGCCTCCTTGAAGTTGACACCACTCTTTACCGGCAGTGCAACTGGGTCAAGTGTTCCAATGAAATGGAACTCGTGCCAAGCCGCCTTGGGCCGCATTCCGATGACCGATGTTACGCATTTCAATTTGCCCGTCTTTGCCCTTTGCACGCTGTGCAATTATTCACTTGTCCGATTCCGCTATCTGTCAGACAATGGACAAAAGGAGATAAGCCATGTCAAATCTAGTTTCGTGCCTGAAGTCCGAGATTGGCCGGCTTTCCCGCAAGGAAGCCAAGGCGGCGGCAGACCCCCTGCGCAAGCCTTCACACGCGGCCAGAACGGCCATCGCCGACCTCAAGCGGAGGGTAGAAGCTCTGGAGAAGGAACTGCGGCGGGTGAACGGGGTGCTGGGCAAGATGCCGTCAGCCCAGCCCTGCTCGTCAGAACCCGACGCAATCGATGTCAAGATGCGGATAACCTCCCGGAATGTCAAAAGCCTGAGGAACAGGCTGGGACTTACCGCTTCCGCCTTTGCCAAACTGCTTGGCGTTACCGATAACTGGGTCTACCTCTATGAGCACAAGGCGGGGGCGCTCAATATGCGTAAGGCGACACTAGCCGCCTTCCTTTCAGCCAAAGCCATGACCGCTGCAGAGGCACGGGCAAAACTGGGGCTGGGCAGGTAGCGGTACTTGCTGGGCGAGAGCCTGCCTGCCATAAAGATTTCGGTTTTCGGTTAGCCGAAGGGTTCCCAAGGGCGTGGGGGCTGGCCCGTTTGGCTGGCTGGGGGGGGATCCCTTTTGAAAATCGGCTGACAAATTTCACGGGGGTGATGGCCGGCAAGCCGCAGGTGCTCTACGTTGGCGACGGGCGCGGCGAGGCGGGACTCAACGGCTTCTGGGAATGGTTGGGTTCCGAAGCCTGTGCCCGCATCAAGGCCGTGAGCATGGACATGGGCCAAGCGTATCAAAACTCGGTGCGCCGTTACTGCCTGAACGCGGAGTTGATTTTCGACCCCTTTCACCTGATGAAGATGCTCAATGGGGCGGTCGACGAGGTGCGTCGGCGCGAGGCCGTGATGGGGACTGAGATCGAATGCACGGCCTTGAAGAAGACCCGCCAGATGTGGCTGTGGGGAGAAGAAAACCTGCCGGCACGACACGCCACCCGCTTTGAGGTCTTGAAAACCAGCACCTTGAAGACCGCCCGCGCCTGGCGTCTCAAAGAACTGTGGCGCACCTTCAAGTGCTGCCTGGACGTGGACGACGCTCATGCGTTCTTCCACAAGTGGTACGTGCTGGCGATGCAATCCAAGTTGGATCCCGTCAAGAAAGTGGCTCGCACCTTCAAAGCCCATCTCGCCGGTATCGTCAGCATCTTCAAGCATGGCTTCTGTAATGCCCTGGCCGAGGGCGTCAACAGCCGCATTCAACTGCTTATGCAGAAGTCCTGCGGCTACCGCAACCGGCAACGACTGAAGACTGACATCCTCTTTCATTTTGGTGGCCTCAACATGGACCCTCTATCCGTGCAATGAAAAATCCCCCCACAAACCCGGAAGCGCCTCTTGTATTTCTTCCGCTGAGACCTCTTCGGCCCGACGGCCTGAATGCCTGCCGTCAGCCTCGGACTCGTCCGAGGGGAAGTCATCTTCGTCATCGTTAGCAGGGTCGTCTGTGTCCGCGTCGAACTCCTCACTCTCACAATCATCTTGCGGCGGCGCATTTTCATACGAAGAACGAGGGTGGATGTCTCGCTCCTCCAGCGCTTGCCAGAGTCCGATAAGTGCATTCTCCTTGTTAGAGTAGAAAGCAGCCTCTCTGACTCGAAAGAATTCCCAGCCACAACGCTCCAATTGCCGCTGCCGTTGCATATCGGCTTCATAACGATCAGCTCCGTGCCAATTGTCGCCGTCGCATTCGACGGCCAGCCGAGCCTGTCCGCCCTCCACAACAAGGTCAATTCGTTTGCTAGCAACCTCATGCTGAGGAAGCACTGCAAAATCCTTCCGAAGGAGTTCCAAGGCAACATCAACCTCAAACCAACTTTCGAATGGCGCGGGGGGGGTCACGACGCGCCGATTGTCGTGAGCCGCCCGCCGTTCCAGTTCGTCTCGGTCGATGCCAGCAATTTGCTGCGGTCGCGTCTTCTCGAAAAAGTCAAGAATCTGTCGGCGAAGGCAGGAGGCGCTAAGATCATCGCACGTGACAGAATGAAAGAGAACCATCATGTCGCGGGCACGGCTGGCAGCGACGTTGAAACGCCGTTCATCTGCGGCCTTTACCAGAGGACCGATTCTTTCGTTGGTGGCTGCGACGAGCGACAGGAACATGATGTCCCGCTCGTCACCCTGGAAACTGTAGGGATTGCCGCAGACCAAGCGCCGGCGCTCCATTTCCTCTGCCCCCAATCGTTCGAGCAGTTGATTTTCGATCAATGCCGCCTGCGCTTCGCCCTGAAGGACCACCACGCCCATTGTCTTCTCGTCGTATCGGTTGTTGCCGCACATCTCTGCAATTCTCTCGACAATGGCTTTGGCTTCCGGTCGGTTGACCGTTCGGTTGTTTGAACCTTCGCGATACCCGCCACTCACAAAGACGTGCTCCAGCGGCGGCAATCGGTTTGGGCCATATTGTCGCAGGGGAATCAACGGTGTATCGGAATAGCAAAGGTCGTTGCTGAATCGGATGATCTCCGGCATGCAGCGGAAGTGCTCCCGTAGTGTTATCCGCCGGGTCCCATACCGCAGTTTTCCGTGATCGAAGAGGCTGCTTTCAATATCGAACGACGATCTGAAATGGAAATCGTGAAGGAACTCTTCCATCAGGCGATGCACCGCATCACGGGGTAAGCCTACTGCATCAGGGCTAATCTGCTTATCATCGCCAACGATTAGTATCTTCTTGCCAAGATAGAACAACGGGAGTGCTTCGACACCGCATTGTGACGCCTCGTCAACGATAATCACATCGAACATGCCGGGGGCGGGGTACACCGTGTCCCATACGCGGTGTAGCGGCATCACCCACGCTGGAACCGCTTCACGGCATTCATTGAGATGCCCTTGGGCCTCGCGCCGATGACGCGGGGCATGTTTCCCGGTGCCTTTACCTAGCCTCCGCATAGATTGCTGCCAGGCTTCCATGTGGCGGCGATGGTCTTCCTTAAGCCGCGAAAAACAGAACGACCAAGCGTGGAGTGATGCCAGTTTGGCAATAGCGCTGTTTATGTCATCCTCGATTTGCTTGGCACGCTTAATGAGAGCAGGGACATCCTCCTGCCGGATGTAATCCTCGATCCAGTACTGCGCCTGCCCCCAGTGCCAAGCATCGCCAATGCGCTGGAGTCGTTCCTCCCAATTTGGGTCGTTGCAGGTTCGCTCTAAGGAGTCCGTGAACTGCGGAAGTAGGCGACGCAGTTTCGTTAGATGGTCGTCCACATCCTGAAGGCGCTGGCGTTCTGCCTCCAGATTCTGAACCCTGCTTGTGCATCGGGCAAACCCATCCAGGTCACGACTGCGAACGGCGCTCAGCAAGTCGTTTGTAACCGGATGTGCGTCACCCTCAGCGATAATGCAAGAGATCGGAGTCTCAATAGCTTGGAGTTCCTCGGCGGCAACCCGCTTGCGGATGCGGGCCAGTGCAAGTCGGCAGGAGGCGACGATCTTTTCAATCTCGCATTCGTCCGCCCACACCGGTTCGCTAATAGACGAGCATTGGCTGATTGCATCTCGACACTTGGCGATGAGCCCTTCGATTGCCAAGGCATCATCGAGCGCATCGCTCAACGACTTGAGCGAAGTCAGTTGGAGGGTATACGGCCCTTCAATACTCTGACTGCGCCCTTTCCAGAAACCCCATGCCTTCTCGAATTCGATACGAACGCGTAGAGCATCGGATAGAATTGCGAAGTGCTTGATGGTGGAGCATGGGCGCCCCCCGATCTTCACAGCCTTGACAACATATAGCCGCTCTTTCACGGGTTTAGACCGAAACGGCCCCCAACCCAGTTTCCCGCCATTCTCCATGTGAGCCTTCAATTTGCAGGCGTCTTCATGCAATGTCCTGATATCGGCATTGTCCGGGAATTCGACTCGGGTCTCGTCAGCAGTCGCTACGAGTTCTTCAACTGACGCAATGACATCTCGGGTAACACGGAGCAATTCACGCCACAGGGACGAGTTGCCGCCCAACACTTCACGCAGGGCATCGTTCATCCATGAATGCGGTGCTGCACGGAGTCTCCGGCAAGCGCTCAGGAAAGATGTGAAAGCGCTGCACATCGTATCGATGGATGCAGTGCTATTTCGTGTCAACAGATCGGCATGCCTTTCATCGGCCCCTCGCGCTGTGCTTTTCTCTTCCTCAATTGCACTAGATTCATTCCCTACGAGACTTGCAAAACGCTCCTGGGAAGTCAGTTCTTCGGGGCATGCAAGCGCCAGTTCCCCACGCCTCGCAGGCGTGAATTGTCGCAAGGTCAGAAGAACCTCCCTCAAATCGCTTGCAGCAACCGGACAAGTATGCTCCAGGTTTATCTCATCCGTGAACCATTCGTAGCTGGCTCGATCCCGGTTTACCGCTTCGGCAATTCTGGCCGCCGTGCCCCGATATGATCCTTCCGCGATGGACTGGGTATGCGTTTCGGACTCCCGGATGTCTCGGAGCCGCCTGTTGACCTTGGCTTTCTCTTCGCGGAGCTTACACAACCGCTCCTCATAGTCCTTTCTCTTTCCTTTAGCGAGCAACTCGCTCCATTCCTCATTCTTGCGGAGAATGCCGCCAACACTGGCTTCGAGTGAGCGGCGTTCTTCGAGGCCACTGCCAAGAAGGTTAATGCAAAGGGGCCGCAATTCATCCGGAACAAGACCTTCAAGAACATGGAGCGCACGCGGTGTTTTCGCCGTGATGAGCGTTCGCTGTCCTGTGGCAAGCAAGTGGCAAATCAAATTGGCGATGGTGTGGGACTTACCCGTGCCTGGTGGTCCTTGCACAAGTACACCGCTTGCCGCTCGAATCTTGTCCACAATGCGGCGCTGCTCATCGTTCGATGGTTTGGGAAAGAAGATTTCCCCGTCGAATGCGGTGCTAGCGTTCTCCGGTTCGTTACTCGGTTCGCGGTCATCCTTCGGACGGATTTCCGCAAGATCCGCGAATTCGCCGGGGATGGCCTCGCCGTTTTCTATCTGCTCCTTAATCCGTTTCAAGGCTTCGGTCAGACCTTTGGCGGAACGTTTACGCAGAATCAAAGCGGGTGCACATTCCACAATGGGCTTTGCCGAAGCGCGGACAGGTTTCCCTTCCAACGAGCCCTCGTAATTTCCTTCCGAGTTGATCGAATGAACAAGAGCCTGAAGTACTCCTTCAATACAGCCTTTTTCCCACGGATCGTCTTCGGCTGCGCCCAATGATGCTTTTGCGGTTTCCTCTGCGCGCGCCGGTTGTTCCTCGATGTCCAACATGTCGAGTTCAGGGCGTAGCTTCGCACCCTCGGTGTGGGGCCGGACGATGAACTTTGCCAAGCGGGCTTCAAACTCCAAGATGGCGTCGGCGACAACCAAATGCCGCCGGACTCGCTGTCCGGTGGGGGTTTGCCATGTCAGCAGGCCGAGGCCAAGCACGAGTTCGTATTCCTCGCCAAGCCGAAGTTGCTCTTGATGGATCGCAAAAAGTGCGGAATAGACCTTGTGAATTTCCTCCCACGAATTGTGTTCTTCAGTCCACGGCAACCATTTGTCTTCGACATACCGGTCCCATGCCTGTTGAACCTCGGGATGCTCCTGAAGGTGCTCGACCTGGGAGATGGTTTCGGGCTGATCCGATTCGTCGCGCCAGTCGGGGTTTGGGATTTGTCGGGTGATCTGCGGCAGAAGACCTGGCAGGTCAGTTTTGATTCGGAGAGATGAAAGGCTCACCCAATCCGTGCATTGAACGGGAATGGATGGCAATTCCGGTTCGCGCCGGTCTTGCACTTCGAGCCATTCGTCCGGTTCATGCTCCTCGTCAAGTCCCCATGCCCGTGTGTAACATCCTCGCTCACGCGGACAGTCCGATATCCAAAGTACCTTCTCGTATTCGCTAATGTCCCGGATTAGCTTGGTGCGAAGAGTTGCTAGCCTTTGCAGATAGTCGACAAGACGAACGACCTTTTCCATTTCAGGGATATGTGCTTGCTGATTGTTCAAGATATCGCCAGTTTCCATCTCTTCATCGGCCTAACGAATAGCGTTTTATCCCTCGTGCGGCAAGTATATGACGGTTGCTGTTTGCAAACAAGCGTGGTAACCGTTCACGGCGTCTTTCTTCTCACGGATCCGCCCGCCGCATGCGGGACCGTGTAGGAATTGGCATCCGCCAATATCAGCGCCGGGAATGGTAGCCCGTCCGGCCCCTGAAACGCAAGCGA